>OAWU01000286.1_pt1 | contig 37023 bp, 42 predicted proteins | sample 1477041 | NCBI WGS metagenome assembly OAWU01 (sample SAMEA2580266, study PRJEB22360) | human gut metagenome | biome: human gut; feature: human-associated habitat; material: faeces | place: Denmark | collected 2008/2010
GCTCCAACGCTGTTTTGGGGCGCGGCCGCTGGTATTGTCGGGCGGCGACGGCTCGGAGCTGCGGCAACCCCTGGGGATCACCATTGTCGGCGGACTGGTAATGAGCCAGCTCCTTACGCTGTATACCACGCCGGTGGTGTATCTCTTTTTCGACCGTCTGCGGCTGCGTTTTTCGCGTAAACCTAAACAAACGGTAACCGAGTAAATGACAGATCTTCCCGACAGCACCCGTTGGCAATTGTGGATTGTGGCTTTCGGCTTCTTTATGCAGTCGCTGGACACCACCATCGTAAACACCGCCCTTCCCTCAATGGCGCAAAGCCTCGGGGAAAGTCCGTTGCATATGCACATGGTCATTGTCTCTTATGTGCTGACCGTGGCGGTGATGCTGCCCGCCAGCGGCTGGCTGGCGGACAAAGTCGGCGTGCGCAATATTTTCTTTACCGCCATCGTGCTGTTTACTCTCGGTTCACTGTTTTGCGCGCTTTCCGGCACGCTGAACGAACTGTTGCTGGCACGCGCGTTACAGGGCGTTGGCGGCGCGATGATGGTGCCGGTCGGCAGATTGACGGTGATGAAAATCGTACCGCGCGAGCAATATATGGCGGCGATGACCTTTGTCACGTTACCCGGTCAGGTCGGTCCGCTGCTCGGTCCGGCGCTCGGCGGTCTGCTGGTGGAGTACGCATCGTGGCACTGGATCTTTTTGATCAACATTCCGGTGGGGATTATCGGTGCGATCGCCACATTGCTGTTAATGCCGAACTACACCATGCAGACGCGGCGCTTTGATCTCTCCGGATTTTTATTGCTGGCGGTTGGCATGGCGGTATTAACCCTGGCGCTGGACGGCAGTAAAGGTACAGGTTTATCGCCGCTGACGATTGCAGGCCTGGTCGCAGTTGGCGTGGTGGCACTGGTGCTTTATCTGCTGCACGCCAGAAATAACAACCGTGCCCTGTTCAGTCTGAAACTGTTCCGTACTCGTACCTTTTCGCTGGGCCTGGCGGGGAGCTTTGCCGGACGTATTGGCAGTGGCATGTTGCCCTTTATGACACCGGTTTTCCTGCAAATTGGCCTCGGTTTCTCGCCGTTTCATGCCGGACTGATGATGATCCCGATGGTGCTTGGCAGCATGGGAATGAAGCGAATTGTGGTACAGGTGGTGAATCGCTTTGGTTATCGTCGGGTACTGGTAGCGACCACGCTGGGTCTGTCGCTGGTCACCCTGTTGTTTATGACTACCGCCCTGCTGGGCTGGTACTACGTTTTGCCGTTCGTCCTGTTTTTACAAGGGATGGTCAACTCGACGCGTTTCTCCTCCATGAACACCCTGACGCTGAAAGATCTCCCGGACAATCTGGCGAGCAGCGGCAACAGCCTGCTGTCGATGATTATGCAATTGTCGATGAGTATCGGCGTCACTATCGCCGGGCTGTTGCTGGGACTTTTTGGTTCACAGCATGTCAGCGTCGACAGCGGCACCACACAAACCGTCTTTATGTACACCTGGCTTAGCATGGCGTTGATCATCGCCCTTCCGGCGTTCATCTTTGCCAGAGTGCCGAACGATACGCATCAAAATGTAGCTATTTCGCGGCGAAAAAGGAGCGCGCAATGAAGTTCTGGCGACCCGGTATTACCGGCAAACTGTTTCTGGCGATTTTCGCCACCTGCATTGTCTTGCTGATCAGTATGCACTGGGCGGTGCGTATCAGTTTTGAGCGTGGCTTTATTGATTACATCAAGCATGGTAATGAACAGCGATTACAACTGTTAAGTGATGCGCTTGGCGAGCAGTATGCGCAGCATGGCAACTGGCGCTTCCTGCGCAACAATGATCGCTTTGTCTTTCAGATCCTGCGTTCATTTGAACACGATAATTCGGAAGATAAACCCGGCCCGGGTATGCCACCGCACGGCTGGCGTACCCAGTTCTGGGTGGTTGATCAAAACAACAAAGTGCTGGTTGGTCCGCGAGCGCCGATTCCACCTGACGGTACACGGCGACCCATTCTGGTCAACGGTGCGGAAGTTGGCGCGGTGATCGCCTCCCCCGTTGAGCGGTTAACGCGCAATACTGATATCAATTTCGATAAACAACAGCGGCAAACCAGCTGGTTGATTGTCGCCCTGGCAACGTTACTCGCGGCACTTGCCACTTTTCTGCTGGCGCGCGGTTTACTGGCACCGGTAAAACGACTTGTCGATGGCACGCACAAACTGGCGGCGGGCGATTTCACTACCCGCGTAACGCCCACCAGTGAAGATGAACTGGGCAAACTGGCGCAAGACTTCAACCAGCTTGCCAGCACACTGGAGAAAAACCAGCAAATGCGGCGCGATTTTATGGCCGATATTTCTCACGAACTGCGTACGCCATTAGCGGTGCTGCGCGGTGAACTGGAAGCCATTCAGGATGGCGTGCGTAAATTCACGCCGGAGACGGTGGCGTCTTTACAGGCGGAGGTCGGTACACTGACCAAACTGGTTGACGATCTCCATCAGTTGTCGATGTCTGATGAAGGCGCTCTCGCCTATCAAAAAGCACCGGTAGATTTGATCCCACTGCTGGAAGTGGCGGGCGGCGCATTTCGCGAACGATTCGCCAGTCGTGGCCTGAAACTGCAATTTTCCCTGCCAGACAGTATTACCGTATTTGGCGATCGCGACCGTTTAATGCAGTTATTCAATAACTTACTGGAAAACAGCCTGCGCTACACTGACAGCGGCGGCAGCCTGCAAATCTCTGCCGGGCAGCGCGACAAAACGGTGCGCCTGACCTTTGCCGACAGTGCGCCAGGTGTCAGTGACGATCAGCTACAAAAATTGTTTGAACGTTTTTATCGCACCGAAGGTTCCCGCAACCGTGCCAGCGGCGGTTCCGGGCTGGGGCTGGCGATTTGCCTGAACATTGTTGAAGCACATAATGGTCGCATTATTGCTGCCCATTCGCCTTTTGGCGGGGTAAGCATTACAGTAGAGTTACCGCTGGAACGGGATTTACAGAGAGAAGTATGACCGAGTTACCAATCGACGAAAACACACCGCGTATTTTGATCGTGGAAGATGAACCGAAGCTGGGGCAGTTGCTCATTGATTATCTGCGTGCTGCGAGCTATGCGCCGACGCTTATCAGCCACGGCGATCAGGTACTGCCGTATGTGCGCCAGACACCACCGGATCTGATCCTGTTAGATCTGATGCTCCCTGGCACCGATGGCCTGACGCTGTGCCGGGAAATTCGTCGTTTTTCTGACATTCCGATCGTGATGGTGACGGCAAAAATCGAAGAGATCGATCGCCTGCTGGGGCTGGAGATTGGCGCAGATGATTATATCTGTAAGCCGTACAGCCCACGGGAAGTGGTAGCGCGCGTCAAAACCATTTTGCGCCGTTGCAAACCGCAGCGCGAGTTGCAGCAACAGGATGCTGAAAGCCCGTTGATTATCGACGAAGGTCGTTTTCAGGCTTCATGGCGCGGTAAAATGCTTGACCTGACGCCTGCGGAATTTCGTCTGCTGAAAACGCTCTCTCACGAACCAGGAAAAGTGTTCTCCCGCGAGCAATTGCTCAATCATCTTTATGACGACTACCGCGTAGTAACCGACCGCACCATCGACAGCCACATTAAAAACCTGCGCCGCAAGCTGGAATCTCTCGACGCCGAACAGTCATTTATCCGCGCCGTTTATGGCGTCGGTTACCGCTGGGAAGCCGACGCCTGCCGCATCGTTTAGTTTTAGCGACATTATTTTGTTAGCCGGAGATGGCGTTCAGACCAGATCCGGCAACATTATCCCACGCATGGTCAGCAAACTGACATTATCTCTCCGCCCTGGCAGGCATCAGAAAATCGCTCATACTTTAATCGGTAAACAGCACCTTTAGATGCTGTTTTCGATACACAATTTCAATCAAGGAGTCATTATGGCTGGTTGGTTTGAACTCAGTAAGAGCAGTGATAATCAGTTCCGGTTTGTGCTAAAAGCGGGCAATGGTGAGACTATCCTCACCAGCGAGCTTTATACCTCAAAAGCCTCTGCGGAAAAGGGCATCGCGTCGGTGCGTAGCAACAGCCCGCAAGAAGAACGCTATGAGAAAAAAACGGCAAGTAACGGCAAATTCTATTTCAATCTGAAAGCCGCTAATCATCAAATTATCGGCTCCAGCCAGATGTACGCCACCGCGCAATCTCGTGAAACCGGAATTGCCTCCGTTAAAGCCAATGGCACAAGCCAGACGGTGAAAGACAATACGTAATTACGATGCCGGGCGTGGGTTGTTGGCGTCCGGCGCTTTACCAGATCCCCCCACAGCGCTACAATGCCCGCCCTTAAAGTGGGGGCACTCCCCTAACCGCTTCATCAGGTGAAGCGGATCTGACCTGTCATCAGAACGAGAGAATTATGTTTAAACCGGAACTCCTTTCCCCGGCGGGAACGCTGAAAAATATGCGTTACGCTTTCGCTTATGGCGCAGATGCTGTTTATGCGGGCCAGCCGCGTTACTCCCTGCGTGTGCGCAACAACGAATTCAACCACGAAAATCTTCAGCTCGGCATCAATGAAGCCCACGCGCTGGGGAAAAAGTTTTATGTCGTGGTCAACATTGCACCGCACAACGCCAAGCTGAAAACCTTTATCCGTGACCTGAAACCGGTGGTGGAAATGGGGCCGGATGCGCTGATTATGTCCGATCCAGGGCTGATTATGCTGGTGCGTGAGCACTTCCCTGAAATGCCGATCCACCTCTCGGTGCAGGCTAACGCCGTAAACTGGGCGACGGTGAAATTCTGGCAGCAAATGGGCCTGACCCGCGTGATCCTCTCTCGCGAGCTGTCGCTGGAAGAGATTGAAGAGATCCGCAATCAGGTGCCGGATATGGAGATCGAGATCTTCGTTCACGGCGCACTGTGCATGGCCTACTCCGGTCGCTGCCTGCTCTCTGGCTATATCAACAAGCGCGATCCGAACCAGGGTACCTGCACCAACGCCTGCCGCTGGGAGTACAACGTCCAGGAAGGGAAAGAAGATGACGTTGGCAACATCGTACACAAGTACGAGCCGATTCCGGTGCAAAATGTTGAGCCGACGCTAGGTATCGGCGCGCCAACCGACAAAGTGTTTATGATCGAAGAAGCCCAGCGTCCGGGCGAGTATATGACCGCGTTTGAAGATGAGCACGGCACTTACATCATGAACTCGAAAGATCTGCGCGCCATCGCCCATGTAGAACGCCTGACCAAAATGGGCGTGCATTCGCTGAAAATCGAAGGCCGTACTAAATCTTTCTACTATTGCGCACGCACCGCACAGGTTTATCGTAAAGCTATCGATGATGCCGCTGCGGGCAAACCGTTCGATACCAGCCTGCTGGAAACTCTGGAAGGTCTGGCGCATCGTGGCTATACCGAAGGTTTCCTGCGTCGTCATACTCACGACGATTATCAGAACTACGAATACGGTTATTCAGTTTCTGACCGCCAGCAGTTTGTTGGTGAGTTTACCGGTGAGCGCAAGGGGGACCTCGCAGCGGTAGCGGTGAAAAATAAATTCTCCGTTGGCGACAGCCTTGAGCTGATGACGCCGCAAGGCAACATTAACTTTACCCTTGAGCACATGGAAAACGCCAAAGGTGAAGCGATGCCGGTCGCACCAGGCGATGGTTATACTGTGTGGCTCCCGGTCCCGCAGGATCTTGAGCTAAATTACGCGCTGCTGATGCGTAATTTCTCCGGGGAAACCACGCGTAACCCACACGGTAAGTGATTAATTTCGATTATTTTTCCCGGATGGAAAATTCTTAGAAACCGATCACATACAGCTGCATTTATTAAGGTTATCATCCGTTTCGCTGAAAAACATAACCCATAAAATGCTAGCTGTACCAGGAACCACCTCCTTAGCCTGTGTAATCTCCCTTACACGGGCTTATTTTTTACGTACAACAAATTGAAATAAAAGGATTTATTTCTGGTCACGTCCACACATTGACCACATCGACAAAAAAAGCCCCTCGACTGAGGGGCTTCCTGTTTCTAATTACATCCACATAATTTGCTGCCCTGACGGCAACGGGTGCGGCCTTACGGCGTGGACTTCTCCCGGCTTCACGATGTATCGCTGTACCGACTCATAAGTGATGAACGTGGCGCTGCAATTCACGTTCTGACACTGGTGATAACGCTCTTTTGTCGTGTCAGTGATATAGCGACTTGTACGCGCATGTGCGGCATGCTGGCATAAAGGACAATGAAACATCGCGAGCACCTCTTCCGGTTTTGTTGATGGTGCCATTTTAGTTAATTTATCCTTATAAAACAAACAGATAAAACAAAAACATCACTCATCATCTTCTGTTTCGTACTCCACATCAGAAAGCCTGACCTCAAGCTCCAGGGACGTCGTGAAGCCGCTATTATTCAGAAAATGTGTCACCTTAGTGATTGTCCAGTCCTGCTCGTCTATGACGCGCTTAAAGCCTGACACTTTAACCGGTGTTTCCGTGTAAATATCTGCCCGACCGGTAGCCAGGCTGATGGAGAACTCCGCCACACCCCGTTGCAGTTTATCCCACTTCGCCTGAGCGGCGCGCATGGCCTGCGCTTTCGTGGCATATACCGTAGTCAGGGCAAAAACGTTGTCAGCCTCACCGGCCATGTATTCACCTTCGCGCGCTTCCGGTACTTTTGGCGCTTTCTTCTGCGTGACCGGTTTCGCTTTCGGGTGCTCCAGTGCGCGCAGGTGTTTTTCTTTCTTTTTGCGTTTCAGTTTTACCTTCTGCTTTTGTGGTTTCGGGTCTTTGGTGTGTAACCACTTTGCCGTTACGCCGGTATAGGCTCCACGGTCAGCAATCGCAAAATGATGGCGGTCGCCGTCGCTGCGGGTGATGGTGACCTGCGGGATTTTTTTACCGCTGGCCGTCACCCCCTGCCCCGCTTTGAGAAACAACAGTTTTCCCATTTTTACCGACACCTCACCGCCGTTGCGTTCTGCAAGACGGGTCAGGAATTTCGCATCAGACTCCTGCGACTGGTCGATGTGCGGGATTTTAATTCCGGCCAGTGACGGAGCGACACTGGCTTCCAGCCTGTTACGGGAGGCTATCGCCTCAACAATCGCACCGAGCGTGGTGTCATGCCAGGAGCCTTCCCGGCGGGAATTGAGCGTCCCGCGGAAATCTGCACTCCGGGCGCGGATGGTGACCACATCCGGTGCGCCCCGGTGTTCAACCTCATCAACGGTAAATTTCCCTTTGCATACCAGGGCAAAACCTTTCCAGCCGATATACACCGTCAGGACAGCGCCACGAACCGGCAGCCCGACCTGCCCGTCGGCATCGTTCAGTTCAATATCAAGCTGGTCAGCCTCAAAGCCCCGGTTATCCGTCAGGGTCATGCTCATCAGACGGTCACTGATATTGCCGGTAATATCCCTGCTGTCGAGCATCAGCATGTAATCCGGCGTCAGCGTACTGCCTGCATCAAATGTCAGCGCATCCAGCATTATCCCGCCCCCGTCATACCCGTGAATCTGGTCGCCATACTGCCAGCCTTACCGATGAGCGATTCCGCCTGTTTACCGATATCGCCATAAAGCGCGGCCAGTGATTCATCAACGCGGGTGAGCGACAGCGTAAAATCAATTTTCCGGGGTGTGCCGTCTGCAAAGAAAATACTCCCTGTTTCACTCACCCTGCTGATGACATACATGCCGTAAATCATGCCGGTGCCATCCAGCAACGGCCACGCCCGGCCTTCCTCTGCCATCAGTCTGAGCGTGGTCATCGTCAGCTTGCCGCCGGTCAGTTCGGGATAAAGCACACCGGCAAGCGTCATGTTTTCCTCACCCACACCGAGAAACTGAAAGGCATCCCGTTTACCGATACGGGAATTTGACGGCCAGCGATAATCTGATTCACGCTGCATGGTCTGGTGTGGCAGCGTCTGGCGCATAAAAACAAACATACCTAACGCGAGCATCATTTTTCGTCACCTCCTTAACCGTCATGCATCATGCTGGCACGGGCGCGCGCACGTTTATCCCGCTCGTATTTTTCGAGCGCATCCTGTAACTGGCGGTCAAGCTGTGTTCCCGGCGCAGTACCGCCCGTCAGGTTGATGTGATATTCGTTTTTACTCTGGTCCACATAAGAGCGGCCAGCCGGTGCCGTAACCGGCTGATAAGCCTGATAGCCTGCATAAGAGCTGGTCGCCGGAATATAACCACCGGTGCCATACGTGGCGGCATGAGTTCTGGCTGCGGTCTGGTCAAGTGTGTCTGACTCTTTGTTGATAACACCGAGTTTTTCCAGTACCCAGTCAATACCGCTGCGCAGTTTGTTGAACGCATTAAGCGGCAGCATCAGCGCGTCAGCCAGTGCCTGCCCGAACATGACGCCCGTGTCACGGCAACGGTTCAGGGTGTCCTGTGTGGCTTTGACCGGGGCAATCAGGTTTTTAAACCACTGCCACGCGGCCTGTAACTTTTCGCCCAGCCAGTCAAACACCGGCTTCAGTGGCGTGAACAGTTCTCCCACCGGCGCAAATGCCGCTTTCAGCCCTTCCACCACACCGCCAAAGAATGCGCTGACAGGCTCCCAGTATTTATGGATAAGTAACGCCCCGGCGACAATGGCGGCCACCACGGCCACAAACCCCCCCACAAAAACCGCAGACGGCCGTGACACGCCGGCCACAACCGGCCAGCTAATCGCCCCGATGGCCGTCATAACAGCACTGCCAACCGTCGTGAAGATTGCCCCCATTGCGCCTGCTGCCGCGATGATGGCATTGATGCCAGTGATAACCGGCCAGGCTACGAGGCCAATGGCACCGATGACAGCAGTCAGCGCCAGTGCACCACCGACAATGAGGCCGATGGTTGACGCCAGTGATTTGTTTTTCTGGATCCAGCCGTCGAGTTTTAACACATACTTTGTGGCCGTCTGCGTGAGCTTACGCAGTGCGCCTTCCTGCTGGTCAAACAGGTCTGTCCCCACCGCCTCATAAGCGGACTGAAACTCCTTAAAGTCACCGCCGAGGTTGTCCTGCATGATATTTACCAGCTCTGCGGTCTTCCCGTCTGAGGCTTTAAACGCAGCGGTCAGTTTGTCCAGCTTTCCGGTTGACGCGGCAGTCATCAGCACAGCGGCGGCTGAGCTGGCCTCCTCCCCGAAAATGGTTTTCATGTATTCGGCCTGCTGGGCAGTACCGAGCCGGTTTTTCTCAAAGCTGGCCTGCATTTCTTTCAGAATGGTAAATACTGGTCGGGTGTTTCCCTTACTGTCTGAGGTTTTCACGCCAAGCTCTTTGAGTGCATCCCATGCTTTTCCAGTCGGTGCCTGCAGGCGACTTAACACGGCACGGCTTCCCGTCCCCGCCATTGAGCCTGTGATTTTTGCATCATGCAGCGCCCCGACCATTGCGGCAGTTTCTTCAATGCTGACACCGGCATTTTTTGCCACTGGTGCGGCATAGGTCAGCGCATCGCTCATGCCGTCAAAATCAGCGGCGGTTTTGTTCATCGTCATGGAGAGAACATCCCCGATATGAGCGACCTTATCGTTTGAAAGCTGAAAGGCAGATTTCATCCCCATCAGCAGGGCGGCGTTTTCTTCCATCGTGCGACGGTTCGCCAGCGCCATGTTCAGCGTGACCGGCGTTGCCGCCTGAATGGCATCAACATCTCCACCCGCTTTCGCAATGATAATCTGCGCACCGGCCGCATCATCCGCTGAGGCGGCGGTATTGTCACCGAGCTGGCGCGCCTGCTTGCGTAGTGCAGCCATTTCGGCGGAGTCTTTTGCCACACCGAGCACAGCCTGCAATTCTGAGTTTTTCTGCGCAAACTCATAACCGGGCATCAGCAGCTTAACTCCGGCCATCGTTCCCGCAGCAGCAATCCCCACACCGGCAGCGCCCACTGAGGCCATATTTCCTGCCAGTTCTTTTCCGGCCTGATAACGCTGTTTGACTGCGTTAAGTTTTGCCTGTTGTGCACTGACACGCGCCAGTGCGTCGCGCTGACGGTTAAGCTGTGCGGTGGTTTCACTGATACGGTTTTTCAGCCCCTGCTCATCATGTGCAAGATTGCGGGTATTAATTCCCACAGCGGCCAGTTCCCGCTGCTGGCGTTTAACGGAATCCGTCAGGCGGTTATATTTCGCCTGTAAGTCTTCCGCCGCTCGCTTTGCTGATTCCAGCACTTTCGCCTGAGCACGGGTCGGACGTTCGGTGTTTTTAAACTGTGTGGCAAGGGCTTCGGCTTCCTGCCGTGCCTTTTCAAGTGCATGACCAGTCACGGCGAGCTGTGCACTGGTCTTGCGGAATCCCTCAATACGGGATGCGTGACCGTTCAGCTCGCGCAGTGATTTTTGTGTTTCCCGGATATCCCCCGACAGCGACTTACTCGCTGTACGGATGGATTTAAACGGGCGGGATGCCTGGTCAACAGCCCTGAGCAATACCTGTAATTTTACATTGTTACTCATTCGTGTTTCCGCTTCGCCGGAGCGCCTTTTCGCGCCATGTGATGAGTTCGGTCAGGCTCATGGGATACAGTTCTGATGGCGGCCAGTGAAATATCACTGCCACATCCGCCATCAGGTCATCGACCGAGAGATTTTTCGGGAACGTCACTGCACCGAGTTCGGCGACAAAAAACCGACCACCTTACCGGCCAGCGCCACAAGGTCAGGCAGTTCCAGTGCGGCGACTTCCTGCTCGGTCAGCATCGGTGCCGTCATGCGCGGCAGCACCTTAATCAGTGCATCGACTTCGGAGTTCGCGACCGCAGCCAGACTGACACCGCGCAGCGTCCCGGCACTGGGTTTCATCAGCGTGACCTGTTCGATAACCTGCTCACCACGTTTGACCGGATTGTCCAGGGTAATGACATTTTCTTTGTTCATGGTTTTCTCACTTCTGAATCAGGGTTAACCGGTCAGCCTGGCTGACCGGATGAAAATCACAGGCCGATATTGCGGCGGGGTTGCTCCCGCCGGTCCACGCCGTTCACCTTCTCAATCATGTTGATGGTGTCAATTTCGACCAGCTCCTTACCGTCCATCGTCAGCCGGAAATAGGTGCAGACCACGGAGATTTTCGACTCAGTGTCTTCTCCCTGTTTACCCTCGCCGGTGTCGATTTCTTTCTGACGTCCACGCATGACCACTTCGACGGCCACCGTTTCGCCGGTATCGTCGCGCTGGTAAGAGCCTGCAAAACGAATCGGCACGGCATCCACACCGGTTGCGGCGTAAAGCTCCCAGATAACCGAATCCGGGAAGCCACCGAGCGACCACTCCATTGACAGCGCATCGTCATCAAGGCCGAGGTCTACCGGTGCGCTGCCGTTCATCCCCGCACCGCGATAGTTTTCGAGCTTACGGGTCAGTTTTGGCAGCGTGACGGACTTCGCGACGCCCTGATAGCTGTAGCCGTTCAGAAAGACGTTCATTAACTTGAGTTTGCGCGGCATTGCCATCGGTCAGGCTCCTTAATTGCTGTTAACCGAGGTGACCAGATTTGCCAGGTATTTATCGGTAATACGCTGGCGCAGGGTCAGGTTTTCAAGAGGAGGCACCGGTGTATAGTCGTAGTCGATATACAGTTTTCCGGCCTTGAGGGTTTCCGCATCGTTGGATTCTTCGCTGAACCAGCAGGTCGCATCCACGATATAGCCGTTTGTTTTCAGCTCACGGAATTTGGCATTGATGCCGTCAACGATGTCGCGAATCAGCGTTGCGGTGATGGGCTTGTCCACCGCCCACATGTGCGCCTCAGCCATCGTGTCGGCCAGCACCTGCGCGGTGCGGGTGTAGTTTTCAAAGAGGAACAGCGGGTCATCAGAGCAGGTACGGTTACCCCAGAAGCGGAAACCGTCACGGCGAATCAGCGTTGTGACGCCTGACTCGTTAAGCAGGTCAGCATCGGTGCCGGACTCCTGCAAATCCCAGAATACGGACGCGCTGATGCCGGTAACACCGTTCACCCCGACGTTGGACAGCGTTTTATGCCAGCCCTGCTCCTGGTCGATTTTAGCGCGCAGACCCAGCGCACGGGCGGTGGCATACGCGGTAGCGGTGGTACTGGCGACCGTATCCCATGCGAGGAAATCCGGCCAGATGACCATCAGCTCACGCTGGCTGAAATTCTGGCGGTAGGCTTTCACCTCGGAAATGGTCTTACAGCCCCATGCGCTGATATACCCGAAAGCGCGCAGCTTCTGACAGACTGATGCCAGTGCGACGGCAACCTCTTTGGTGTCCAGTCCCGGCACACCGAGAATACGCGGTTTAACACCGGTTACCGACTCCGCCGCCAGCAGGGCTTTCAGTCCGGTGTACTGACCGTTTTCGTCGGTGGTGCCGATGATATTGGAAACGGTCTGCGCAAGTTTCGTTTCTTCGTCATCGCCGTTGCCGTCTTCCACGCGCACGACAACGGTGACCGGTTTTGACTGGTCAGCGATGGCCTGCAACGACGCCGCCAGCGTGCCTTTTTTACCGGCCTTTGCAATTGCGCTCTGCACGTTGGTAATCAGCACCGGTTTATTGAGGGGGAAGGTTTCCGCATCCGCATCGCTGGCCGTGCAGACCATGCCGACAATGGCCGTGGATACGGTGGAAATGACGCGGGTGCCGTCGTTAATCTCCAGCACCTGCACGCCGTGATGATAGTCACTCATCCGTCTAACTCCGTGGTTAATGGGTGAGTGGTATTTTCTGTTGTGCAGAGCATGAGACGCTATTTGACCTGGCTGGTCAGTGGATGAAACAACAGATAAAGAAAAGGCGGACAATCCGCCCGCCTGTCATGATTTGTACTCACTTATTTCCCGACTGACAATTTACATAGCCAAAACGCTATCAAATCTGACAGTCTGCTTTGAGCGAAGAGCGGACTTGAGACTATTGTAAATGAAAACCATATAATTTTAACCGGCAGAAACACATGAGTAATTTTAAGGCTAATTAGTTATCTGGGAGATGAGGGGCAAAGCACGATATCGTACACCAATGGAATAACCTTATGATTAATATAAATATAAAAGGCAGAAAGCCATCCTCAAAATGGCTTGAATCGGGTGCATCTGTCTGCGAAACGATTTTTTAGACGTTTTTATCGCTTTCAGTTCAGTTTTCCCCTCGAATCCAAGTGACAAAGCCGATTTAGTTTTCACACATCCGTACAATGTGCATCCCTCGATGAGCCTTTTCAGGCAAAGTTACGGGGATGCTTGATTCATTTAAACTGAGTTAGTACAACTTAATTAATAATATCATTTATGCTAGAGTTGAATATTCTCCATTTCCTCGGTCGGTGAGTGTTAATTCGCGGCCATTTTCTGTAAATGTAATAGCATCCAGCAGGCTTTTTCCTGTTACAGCTATACCATATCCAAGGTTATCAATCTTTGAACTGTCCTCAGATGATATTGGTATTTGTACAAGCATACCAATAACAAAGCCGTATTTGTTAATTATAGGGCCACCGCTATTCCCCCCCTTAACCCTAGCATTGAATAATAAAAAGTCTTGTGAATCTAAGTAAGAGTGACCAGAACCAACAATTCGCCCCTTTGACAGTCGGACAAACGAATTTATATGCGAAACGTCATATAACTTTAATGCATCAAATCCTGGAATGGGTGGAAATCCTATTGATAAAATTTCATCCAGTACCGAGGCTTTGGTTGAGACCTTAAGTGGTTGAATATTATCTTCATTCGGAATGGTTGTGAAAACTAAAGCGATATCAATACGTTCATCGTTAGATACAAAGATTTTATGTATTGGTAAAGCCTCACCACCAGCTCTAAGTATCCTGATACTCTTCATGTCTTCAATAACATGTCTGGCTGTAAATATCGTGTGGTTATTCCCAACAATAAAACTAGTACCAAGATCATGTGAACCATCACTTTTTTCAACAACAACAGGTAAAACGGAAGGACTAAGGCGGTCTATGATTGACTCAAATCCATCAGCTATAAAATCATACTTTCCATATTTCGCATCTGATTCATTGAAATTCGGTGCGAAATAGCAACGGTCCAAAAGAGTATGTCCTGAAGATAATTCCATTAAAATACCTTCAGTTGCTAGCTTTTCACAATTGCGTATTAACTTCATCATATCGAGAGTATTTTCCCACTCAGGTTTGAGACGGGTCAGGCTCTCAATTGTTTTTCTCTCTTTTACGTTATCGTTTTCCGGTTTGTCATAAAAATATTTCACTATTTCTGTTGGTGTTACATATGTTTTTTTATAGTCATTTTTGTACCCGCGATGACGTTATTCCATATATTTTTCTTTGTAGAAAATATCACTATTGCTGGTAAATGTTAAGTTCAGTGCTCGCACTAAAGCTGGATGATCAACGTCGCCCTCGTATGGAAATCAGGTAAGATTCATGTCTACTTGGGGTCTAGGGTAGACAGCATAAAAACGTACGATAGCGTTCGATTGGCTCTCACCCCCGCCTATAAACCATGAGGTTGATAGGGTAGTATCGTTAGGCAATAGTATACATGTAAGTATCCAACCTAATTGGTCTTGAGATTTCTAACTAACGTGTCGTTATGTCCGCTTTTGGCACATAGCGGACTGTCAGATTAGGCTTTACTCTGTGCTATAGATATGTAAGCTCACACCAGAGATCATACAACTTATTGCGGTATTTCCGGCCATTCGGGATTTGCAGGATCCACACGACTGACCAGAACGCTGTAGCGTTCCCATGCTTCCAGTCGGCTGCGTTCCTCATCCGTCGCCATATTCAGCCTGACAGCGCGTTCCAGCGGCAAAATCACGGATTCGGCTTCGGAAAGCAAAGTTGCCTTTTGTGATTCTGCCAGTTGCTGCTGTTCGTCTGCCGTATAAATCCGCTTAATCACGGCACCATCCTTAAACATCCATTTACCTGAGTCATCAGCACGTCGGTTGGCAGTAATATCAGGAACCTCAACAACGCTAAAACCTTCAGGGTTAAGCGTTGAAGCATCTCGGGTGATGCCGACAATTATATTATTCTCGTCGTAAACAATCTTTATCGTGTCTTCCTGAAAATTACTTACTTCCTCATACCAGTTTTTTCCGTCTTCGGACCATAACCAGATAACATCAAAATTTTTTGTCAGTTGATATTGAGCAACAGTTTTGGGATTACCCGCAGTAATATTTTTTAAATGCTGCATAAATTACACCTGTGCGACGTTATACCATGTGCCATTGATGTATTTTTGTATCGGTCTGAATACTGCGGGGTCATCACCATCGACTTCACCGACAATACCAAGCCCTGTAATTACGTGCCCTGCTTTCTCATACATAACCCCTTTCTGCATGGTCTGAACAACACGAGTGCCCAGGCGAATATCCCGGACATAGCGAGAATCTGATTCAGCTTTGGTGTATGCACCAACATCTCCCGCTGATGGTTTTCGTGTTGTGGTATAGAAATCAGACCAGCCAGATTCAAAACCATAACCATCACGGGCTGACCTGTAAGATATACCGCCATTTTTATAATTCACACGAAACTGTACAGCCGGGCAGCTACCAGCATTTATATTAAAGTGAAGAATTAATGCAGATGCTCCCCCAATCAGAGCGTTGTATGCGCCACTGTCCCAATTCCATCCAACGGCTGTATCACCATTAACCGTATTACCTGTCTGCCGAAGTGCAAATGCACCGACATTTCTGGCATTAAGGGTAATATCTCCAGAACCATCAAAGGCAACACCTGCTATTTTCCTCGGTGTTTCGAGTTTTGAGGCTGTTGCAGCATTTCCTGAAAGGCTGGAAATAAATGGATGTGAACAGTAATAACCACGTCCATTTTTAAAATCCAGAATAGCCTGTACGTTCGTGCTTTCTGTAGCGGGATTAGTTGCCCCCCACTTATATGTCGTCTGACCGACGACATAATCCTCTGTCGGAACAATAACCGTTAGCCCTTCCTCTGCAAGAATTTGTACTGGGAAAGCTCTGGCTTCAACATAAAAAACACTACATACATCATCATCTTTCAGGCTTGTAACAATGGAATGGATTGAACGCTCATTAGTCTGATACGTCCAGAAATAACCTGCCGCATATGAACCACGATCGGTCCAGCCTCCGGGCATAACCATGCCATTAAACTCGCAGTTATTCATTACATAATCGCCGTTATAACAACCAGTTGAAATAACGACGCGGGATGCCATTTCTCCTGAAAGGCTGGCAGCACGGCGAAAGATAACGGGATACCACTTCCCGGCAACGACATTTGCAGGGGCTGCAAACGAATACTTTCGCATTCCCTTTTTCTTATCCACTTCACCTTTGCTGTAAACATTAATGTTACTCAGGAAGCGTCCTTTATCAGGAATATCCGCACCGTTCTGATCTTTCTGAAGACGTTTTTCAGCATTGTCATAGGCAGACTTCACCGCTTTTGGTGTTGCAGCCAGCGTTTCAGAATCACTGTTGGTGGCGCTACTGAGCTGGACAAGACCTTTTCGCGCCGTGGTGGCATCCTGTGCAGTGTATTTCCCGTTAGCAAGGTCATACGCTGTCTTAACCGCCTTTGGCGTTGCCGCAAGCGTTTCAGAATCGCTGTTGGTGGCGCTACTGAGCTGGACAAGGCCTTTTCGCGCGGTGGTGGCGTCCTGTGCAGTGTATTTCCCGTTAGCAAGTTCATATGCTGCTTTTACCGCTTTTGGTGTTGCGGCGAGCGTTTCAGACGTGCTGTTGGTGGCACTACTGAGCTGGACAAGGCCTTTTCGCGCTGTGGTGGCGTCCTGTGCAGTGTATTTCCCGTTAGCAAGGTCATATGCTGCTTTTACCGCTTTTGGTGTTGCGGCGAGTGTTTCAGACGTGCTGTTGGTCGCACTGCTTAACTGAGTAAAACCTTTGGCGGTCAGCGAGGCGTCCGGGTGACGTCGTGACTGTTCATGTTCTGCAATTTTGTCATCAACGTAATCCTGCGTTGCCATCACCGTTGTGGTGTCAATGGTCAGCGCCACTGAGGCCACACTGCTGACGATGATGACCATGCGGCAGGTCTGCGAACGCCCTGAGCCTTCGGCAAGAGCTGGCTTATAACTTTCAGCCATGTTCGCCACGGCAATTAACGTTCCAGCATCATCGTACAGGCCAAGCTCACGCATCCAGAAACCGCCCACCTCCGGCGGAATAACCAGCTCTGCGATAATATAATTACTGTTTCGTTTGTCCTGGCTGATTTTGTTCAGCGCATGTCGCCAGACTTCGTGGATAAGCCCGGTCTGTCCGGCATCCGGGACAGGCAATTTACCACCGCCATCCCCGACGGCCATCGTGGTAATGTTGACCTTCCGCCCTCCCGGCGCGGTTGCCGCTGCCAGCTTTGCTGCACCAGCAGTGGTGATAACGGTTCTGAATTTTGTGCTCATTATTCCTCACTTATCCGGGGTAAACCGTAATTACATCGCCGTCATAAGCCACACCACCGGCGAACAGGTAGCCGGGAATGTCCCGGGTAATGTTCAGACCAATAAGGTGACGGCTTGCAGGTTTGGCATCAGCAATCAGCCGTTCCATTTCCTGATACATTGCCTCTGTGATACCGCTTTCCAGTACACCAATATCAAGGCGGAAGGTGCCGGGCGGGTCACTGTTTTCCCACCACTCCGTCACGTTGATGAGATAGCCGAGCGGCTCCACCACACGCCGGATTGCGCCGATAGTGCCTTTATGACAGTGGATGAAATAGGCATCGCGGATAACGGCGCGTTTTGTCGCTTCCGGCCACTTTTCATCCCACCTGTCGACCGAAAACGCCCACGCCAGCCACGGCAGCAGATTTGCCGGGCAGGTGTCCGGGTTCCACAGCTCACGAATCCTGACCGGCGTTTTTTCAATTTCCGCACAGGCTTTTGCGGCGGCAACTTCAAGCGGTGATGAGCCGGTCGGCAGCAGGCGCGAATCACTCATCCGAGCCTCCGGTCACGACGCGGTATTCGGTACAGAAAGACGCCTGCGTACTGTTGAGCACGATGTCAGCCAGTGGTGCAGCCAGTTCGACACGCTGCACGCCTTCCACATGCAAAGCGGCATAAATGGCAGACAGACGGATGTCGCGCCCCAGCCGATGCTGTGCCGTGATATACGCTTCCAGCTTTTTCACAGCGGCAGCGCGGATGGGTTCGCTTTCGGGACCAGGGTAAAGGTAAAGCGTGGCGTTTATCTGGTATTCAACGATGGCGGCAGACTGCACGGTCACGCGGTCGGCCACCGGCCTGACGTCCTCGCCATTAAGGGCGTTACGCACCACAGCCAGCAGGTCTTCGGATGCGACGCCGTTATTTTCACGTGACAGCACAGAGATGGTGACACAGGCAGGAGACGGACTGGTGACAGAAATATCCGCGACACGCCCGTCGGCACTGCGACCATGATACTGATAAGCCCCCACCGACCCGGCGACGCTTAAACCTTCAAACGCCTGCTGAATACGCAGACGATAATCGGTGTCAGATTCCATCACTGCCGGTGTCGGCGGAATGGTCGAATCATCTGCCGGGGTGATAGTCAGGCGCGTGGTGTTGTAATTGGCACCAATCACATCAAGGTCATTACCGGCGGCACAGGCCAGCATTACCGCCCGTGCGGCCTCATTCACACGCTGACGCCAGATAAGCTCACGATAAGCATTTTCCTCCAGCAGTTTGACGAGAGGCTCGGATTCCAGCATCAGGGCACGGGCGACCGCCTCCTGCTGGTCTTCCGGGTAAAGGGAAATCAGTGTCGCCTTGCGTTCAGCAAGAATGGTTTCAAAGTCCAGCTCCTCGACCACATCCGGTGCGGGTAGCTGGTTCAGGTCGATAATCGGCATGGTTTCAACTCACAGGGATGGTTAACGAAAGTGGCTGGCCGGTGTCGTTGTGCAGGCCGGTTAACGTGACCGTCATTCGCCCGTCAAAACTGCGCGCCGTGGTGACGGATGACAGGGTGACGCGGGGTTCCCATTTCAGCACTGCCATGTAACAGGCGACTTTAATCTGCAACTCAAGCGCCGGGGTCTGCGGCTGGTCAATCATTGACGCCAGCAACGAGCCGTAATCACGACGCATCACCCGTGAGCCGACCGGTGTGCGCAGGATATCGCCGATACTCTGGCTGATATGCTCAAGGTCAGTGACAGTCAGGCCATCACTGCGATTCATTCCGAGATAACGCGCTGTCATAGAGGTCCCCCTGTTGTGCCGCCACTGTCGCCGGGGTGTTTATGGGTATGCAGTACCTTACCGTTTGATGAGAGTTCACCGCCGGTGTGTTCAATGTTGCCGCGCATCGTCCCGCCCTTCTGCACTTCCAGCGTGCCGGTAATCAGCCTGTTGGTGCAGACCACCTCCGGTGTGTCCAGGGTGACGCGGGTTGATGCTTTCACCATGACCACCGGCACCGTGGCAGTAACAGAATCAGAAGCCGTCACGCTGGCCGTTTTAATTCCGCTTACCGTAAGTGCACTGGTTTCGGGTTCATACTCAATCACCGCCCCGTCAGGGAAACGGATATGCAGGGCATCCGCCGACGCAGACGGCGCGGGGTTATCGCCGGAATAAATCCCCGGCAGAACGAATGCCGTGTCGAGTTCACCGCCCACGGACAGAATCAGCACCTGTTCTCCCACGGAAGGTGCCCACCATGTGCGCGAACGACCGGCGCGATGGGTCAGCCACTGAAGCCAGTCGGTGCACATGCCGCCGGTCTGCACGCGGCAGCGACCGGCGTTAAGGTCGGTTTCGACGATAATGCCGGTGCGAATCATGTTGCGCAGTGCGCGCGCGAGTTCCTGAATATTTGCGAGAGTGTTCATGCATGTGAGATTGCACAATATATAAAAGTTATGCTATCTGGATTCATTTGTAGAACTACCAGACAACATTCAAGGAGAGCGTAATGGTCAGCTATAATGTGACTAATGTGTGGGGGCTAATCGTTTTTTTCCTTTGTAGCTTTGCAGTATTAGCATTTTTTAGCTTTGGTAAAAGTAACCTTATGAGGCTTATTGCACATTATTTCAATTTTGGATATTCAGACAAAAAATTAAAAAGACTTGACCGCGAGTGGCGCGACATTCAACTATTTAAAATAATTAACGGAATCAATGTATCAGGCATTGAAAATGTGAGAATGATACAGCAGGGACTGATTGATGGAAAACTAAAAACATCGTATTTTTTCCTTACTCGCATCTGGGGTGACATAACAAAACCACCACACATAATTAAAACAATAATTGTAATTCTGACCAGTATTTTTTACATTCTCCTCGCATGTTACATACACAACAAACAATCCGTTATAGTAAGGGATGCCATAGGCATACCATATAAAAACATGATGTACTATGTTTATAGTGACAAAGTTCTTTTATCCTTCAAAAACAAAGCAGTTGAATTTAATAAAACTTATAGCCTTGCCGATTGCAAGAAACTGCAAAACGTATTTATAAAAGACACACTTCCTGAGATCGCCTGCAATAAGCTCTTACAGCTAAACGAGGAGGACTCCGAATGGTTAAGCCAGGAGATTAAAGATAATAACAGTCACAAAAAAGCATTATTAATACTATCCCTCGTCTATTTCACTTCAGGTCTGGTTATATTCCTGTCATATACAAAATTCTTTTACGCCAATAAGAAGGTTTTAGAATACAAAGCATCAAATAAAAATCACTCATAAACCTCTAAACATTGAGCGACCAGCATGGCCGCTCAATGTTTAATTGCGCATCAGCCTCTGCCTGGATAAAACTAACGCTCAAGGTGAGCCAGGATAATCTCTTCAATCATCTGCACATCCTCACCGGTAAAGCCGAGCAGGGGACGCGCCGGATAATCAATTTTCTTACCGTCTTTCCGGTTTTCTTCCGACAGACCAAACTGATGCACACTGGCGATTTTCGGCGACTTCCCGCCGTAAAATTCCATTGATGCCTGCTCCGGGCTGGCACGGATATGCAAAAAACGACTGGTAATAAGTTTCGCAAACATTTTTCGCTTAACGCGACCGGTCTTTTTTCTGACGCTCTGCTGCTGGCGTGGCGCGTAGGGTGTGCCGTCCGGGGCTTTCTGTGCCATCACCCGACGCTGCTGACTCTGCCGCAGACGTTTCGCCAGTTCGGCACTCAGTCGCCGACGCCCAGACGGTGACAGCGACTCAATCAGTCCGGTCAGCCGGTCTTCAAAACGCTTAAACTCATTCATCCCACTTACTCACCAGTTCGCCATTGATATAAAGCTCCATCGGGCGGGTGACCGGCTCCGGCGGCGGGGGTTCCGGGATATTCTTCACATGCAGCGCGCCGCCCACCTCACTGACCAGCGTGCGTTCGGTCAGCATCAGGCTGATACTGATATCAAAGCTGCTGTCATTGTTGATGTCTGCATAAAACGTGAAGCCTTTTTTCTGGCCTTCGTCGGTGGTCATGATGTCGGGCTGATTTTCCCGCAGCCACGCCAGCACCGGCACGATGAGCAGGTCAAAATCACCGGTAAAATCGGTCACAATGACATTGAGCGTGTAACGCTTTTCGAATGACAGCGACGTCGCCAGTGTGGAGGCAATACTCCCGTTATCCACGAATATCCGAAGCATATCGGGGTTAGTTTTCAGCACCGTGACGGCATCAGTCAGCGCCCTGCGCAGGCTGTCGGGTTTGAGCATCGTTTTCGTCCTGACAGTGTTTAATCATTTTTACCTGGCTGGCACAGCGTGCCAGCGCGTTCTCAAGCTGCCGGATATCGGCACTTAAATCGCCGTTCGTCTGCGGGTCACTGCCCGGCATCGGGCAAAGACTCACTTTCGGGCAGGCGTTGTGGACAATCACTGGCGTCGGTGCAGGCGGGGCGCTGGTGCAACCGGCGCACAGCATCAGGCAGGTCAGCGCCATACCAGCGGCGGAAATCTTCGTTTTCATTGAGTAATCTCGTGATGGTTTTCTCGCGCTGAGCTTCACGCTTCGCGGCGTTTTCCAGTTCCTGACGCAGTGCCACCTGCGCCAGCTCGTTTTTGTCTGCCCTGGTGAGCGCAACATGAAGCTGATTTTTCAGCATGGTGATGGTCGCCTGTTGCTCGCTGGCTACGTTGTTTGCCCTGTCCAGTGAGGTGCGCAGGCTGGCGTTTTTATGCTTCGCCAGAAACAGACCCGCCACCGCCAGCGATAACAACACGACCAGCACAATCATCAGCCTTGACATGGTTCCCGCCCCTCAAAACGCTGACGGCAGGCCGTACGTATCAGCCGGAAGAACACCGATGCCACGAGATAAATCAGCGCGGTAAAAATCCACCCGGCAGCGACCAGCGAGATAAATGTCGCCACCATCACCACCAGAGCTACTGCCCGTCTGCGCCACGGCACCGGCTGCAAAAACAGCGACGTGACAATCTTCACGGCCAGCGATTCCGGCGGCAGCTCCCGTCCATAGCGTTCCAGTACATACTCAGTGGCATACACACCGACACCACCGGCAACCACAAAGATAACCGTCGCCAGAATCGCCCAGGTGGCGACAAAACTGACGGCCACGCTCTGCGGGTAAATCAGGGACAGTGCCAGCATCAGCGCCAGCGACACATTCAGCATCAGTGAAAGGGATAATTTCTTCATGGTGTTTACTCCGTTTAAGCCGGTACGCCGCCGGCGGTACGCCAGACGGTGACCAGTTTTTCCAGTGAATGCTCACGCTGACCGTAACCGGCACCCGGCAGGGACGCCCAGATATTGCGACAGCGTGAAATGGCGCGCTCAATGCGTCCCGCCCGGATGTCATCCAGTGCACCGCGTTCGCGGATCAACTGAATGGCGAGCCTGTCCTGTGACAACGGACTGAAATCCGGCAGGGCAAGCTGTTTGCGGTAGTGCGGCCAGAACAGGTAAAGCTGCTGATAGCGACCGGAGGCCGTGGATTTTTCACCGCGACGGTTAAACACCTTCGCCGGTCGGCCATGCGCAAACGGGTGGTCACTGTAGTCAGTGAAAATTTCCGGCTTCCCGTCCAGTCCGGTGACTATCACGTCATAGCCCCGGTTTTTCGTCAGCGGATGATTCGCCGTCCCTTCGGACACGGCCAGCATGTCGAGAAAGGCCGCGATATTCTGATGCGTGTTAATTACCGGCATTACTGTTTCCCCCTGCCCTTAAAACGGCGCTGAATGGCAATCTCAATCACCTGATAACCGGCGATACCCAGCATGGAGCCGATACCGCACACCGCAGGCAGTGACAGGTCAGGAAACTGCACCAGAACAACACCGGCAACCATCGAGACAAAACCACCGAGCAACATGCGCCCGATAAACAGACGCGGGGTGATTGGTTCACCACCGGCAAGCACCTTGCCGACAACAATCAACACCCCAATCATGAAAAGCGACAGGACGCTTTTTTCTTCTGCTGTCATGCGTTACTCCCACAGATTGACAGTTTCAGCCACGGGCGCGGTCTGAACGTCGGGCAGTTCGACGGCGGTGCCGTGTGGCAGCACCGCACCCAGTTCAGCCAGTCCCGGATTTGCGGCGAGCACGGTCTCAACCACGCCCTCAGTGCGCCCGTAATACCGGACACAGATGGCGTCGAGCGTGTCGCCCTGTAGCGCAAAGGTCTTCATCAGATTTGACTCACGATGCAGCGCGGCTTGTCCTGGATGCGCGCCACTGCCCAGCGCATATCCCGCCACAGCTCATCAATGGTGCTGTCAATGCTGTCGGCCTTCTTGTCGCCTTTCGCACTGGCATCCACGCCGCGATAACGCTCATAAAGCGATGCGGTTGCCATCGCACACACGGCGCGCTCGTAGTAAAAAACTTTGATGCTTTCACCGTCGATGTCGTCCGCCGGGACGTCCGCCAGACGCGTAAAACCGGCAGCAATTTTCTGTTCGCGGTACTCGTACAGCTCCGCATTCGTCTCCGCCATGCCTGACTTGATGGCCTCACGCAGACGGGCGGGGGCGACGGTCTGCTCAAGGCGCATACGTTCCCGGACGCGCTTCGGGTCGATATCGGGAAAAAAGAACGTGTTTTTAATCCCCGGCTCGTCGCCTGCCGGTTGCGGGATGACCACCGTACCCTCACCGGACACGGGAGCCTCCTTTCGCGGAATAATCAGCGTCATCATGACTACCTCTGAAAAGTCGGGCGGTGGACGCCGGTGCAGTGTCAGGTGATTCACCCTCACTGACCGGCGTGCCGCCCTGGCGCGGGGCGCATTCGGTTGTTAACTGGCTTTCTTTTTCGGGCGTCCACGTTTTGCCGGTGTCACGCTCCGGGTCTTACGCGGGGCGCGGGTGGCCGCTTTGGGTTGCGGCTCCGGCTTCGGTTTCAGCTCCCGCTCCAGTCGTTCAATCTCTTTTTTGACGCCTGCCTGACAGTCGAGCTGTGTCGCACGTTGCAGGTGAGCCAGCGCACCGGCGGCATCACCACCGTCACGCAGAAACAGACCGGTGATTTTGTGCAGCTTTGCGCGCACTTCATCAGGCATGTCAGCAGCGGCAGTCAGTTCAAGGGTCTCCGTCAGCAGGCGGGTATCCACAGACTCACCGGCCGCGTGGGCGCGCATGGCCGCAAGCGCCACCTCCTCGGTGAACATGTACGGCGGGGTGCGGCGGTGTTTACCCGGCATGGTCAGACCGTATTTCAGGGCATAACGGGCAATCTCCAGCGCACCGGCAATATCGCCGGTATCCAGACGCCACAGCATGACCGTCATCAGAATGTCATCCTGTGCGCCTTTGCCCTGCTCCAGCACGCCGTTCACCCACGGCAACCAGAACGGCAGCAGTTCGCGCTTTTTCGCGGCCTTCAGCTCTTTTGAATAAATCGCTTTCAGTGTGCGCTGGTCTGCGGCGAGCTTAACCAGCATCTGCTCATAGACAGTTGCATGTCGCAGCGGGGCGGCTTCCCGCTGCGCGGTCATCGCTGCCGAGACCCGCATCATGTGGCGCTGTGCGGGACTCGTCATCGGTTACGCTCCCGGCTCTGCGGTCGCCTTAGCCGGTGTGGAGAAATCACCGACCTTAATTTTTTCCACCAGACAACCGACGGCGTAGTCCTCCACCACGTAATCAATGTTCATTGACTCGTAGTTCTCCACGCGGTCGAGTTTCGGGTTTTCCTCAATCACGCGGCGATGGCTGTCATCCATGTAGTAGATGGACAGGTTTTCCAGCTTCGTGATGAGCATCGCATCCGCCGGGAAGTACGGGACGCGTACCGCTGGCAGGTTGCCGATGCGTTTCTGGCTGATGATGACGTCAGCGGCCAGCATTTCGCTGTTGTCCTGCTCCTTGTTGACGATGGGAAAATACTTGTCCGCCAGTAGCTGACGCCCCACAATCACCACAAGGTCAGGGTCTTCCTGATACCACGGTTCAATCAGGTTGTTGGTCGCATCCATCACCAGTGCATCAAGGCTGGCATAATCACCGCCCTTACCCACGCGGATGACCTCAGAGGTGGTGTGCCCTTCCTCGTCAGTGACCTTGCTCATCACGCGCGCCGGGGCTTCATTGCGGTATTTCTGCAGCCAGCCGACCGCCACATCCTGCAGCATCGGATTGCTGCTGCGGTCAGAGGTTTCGGCACGCTTCACGCCGTTAAAACCGGCCATGATGAAATCAAGGGACTGACGTTTGATAATGGCGTTACGGACACGGAGCTGGAAATCCTGATAACGCGCCCACAGGTCAAGCGTTTTGTAGCGGATATAAAAATCGAAGTTAATCTGGTCGCATTCGTACTTGTTTGACGCCAGCTTCGAGAAGTCCTTCGGCTGACGCTCGGTGCCACCGGCAGTGTCGGTGGTGCTGGCGATGGAGCCGGTGACACCGATACCAATTTTTTCCCCTTTCATTTCGCTGACCGGCACAATGTTGATGCGGGTCAGAAAGTCAGAGGACTCCTGCATGGTGTTCATCAGGGTCTGGGTGACCGAAGGTTCAACGGTGAATTTTTTCGACACATCACCGGCGTCAATGCCGTTCAGTTCGGCAACACGGGACAGGTAGGCATTAAATTTAAAGCGGGTTTCCTGGCGCATAGTTTTTCCTGAAATTAAGGGTTAATCGTGAAGGTTTTCCCGGACTGGCTGACGCCGGTCAGCAGTTCGTCATCAGGGCGTCACCGCCACCACCGGTGGCCTTGCTGCGGCGCTGCTGGGTCAGACTTTCGGTGTGGTCGAGACTGTTTTTCAGGCGGGTGAATGCCTGGCTGGTTTCATCCGCCCTGTCAGTCACCTCCTGCTTAAGTGCGGAAAAGGCGGTTTCCACCTCAGCGAGGCGCTGCTCAGTGGCGCTCAGTTTTTCCTGCACATGTTCAGCAACAGCGGTCACCGCTTCATGCACGTCATTCAGACGGGCGTCATCGCTGGCCTGTTTGCGGCCAAAAATGGATTTCACCTTTTCGGTCAGGGCGGTGAACACGGTTTCAGGCAGGTCTTCAAATTCCAGCTCAACGGGCGTTGCCACTGAAATCAGATTTTCAGGGCTTAATTTGAAGCGGTTCAGAGGGTTGTGTTTTGCCGTGCGGCAGAATTCCAGGTATTCCGTGCCGAGGCTTGCCGGGTCATCGGTGACGGCCAGCCCCACCAGATAACATTTGCCGGTGTTGGCAAAGTTCGGCTGAATTTCCATTGAGGTGTAGACCTTCTGCGCGGCCTTGTTCATCGCGATAAGGTCATCGGTCGGGGTGATTTTCGCAAACAGCGCCCATTTGCCTTTCAGCGCCGAATCATCGTCAATCTTTTCGGCCTTCAGTTCGACCACATCGCCATAACGCTTAAAAATACCGTCAGGCAGGACGCCGCGCAGATGTTCCAGGTTAATGCGGCAACCATAGACTCGCGGGTCAAAGGTTTCGGCCATTTCCTGAATATCCTGCGCACTGATGACACGCCCGTCACAGGTGTCACCCTCAACGCCGATACGAAAGAATTTTGAGACTTTTTTTGCCATTGTCAGGAGTCCTGAATAGTGATTAGAGGAGTCACATGTCGGCATCAGTTTCCCGACGATGCGCATCCTCCGCCATCAGTCCCGGATGGCTTATCACTGACACAACAGCACCTTAGCGAATCGCGGGGCGCGACTCAGTAGCCTTGCCGTGTATTCATCACGGCGAGGTATTCATGACCATCACCACAGACACCACTCTTTTACACGACCCGCGTCGTCAGGCGGCGCTGCTGTACTGGCAGGGGTTTTCCGTGCCGCAGATTGCCGCCATGTTGCAGATGAAACGCCCGACGGTGCAGAGCTGGAAACAGCGCGACGGCTGGGACAGCGTTGCTCCCATCAGCCGTGTCGAAATGAGTCTGGAAGCGCGGCTGACCCAGCTCATCATAAAACCGCAGAAAACCGGCGGTGACTTCAAGGAAATTGACCTGCTCGGACGCCAGATTGAACGACTGGCACGGGTAAACCGCTACAACCAGACCGGCAACGAGGCAGACCTTAATCCGAACATCGCTAACCGCAACAAAGGCGGGCGGCGCAAACCGAAAAAGAATTTTTTCAGCGACGAGGCTATCGAAAAGCTGGAGCAGATTTTCTTTGAGCAGTCTTTCGAATATCAGTTGCACTGGTATCGCGCCGGGCTTGAGCACCGCATCCGCGATATCCTGAAATCCCGCCAGATTGGCGCGACGTTTTATTTTTCCCGCGAGGCGCTGCTGCGCGCCCTGAAAACCGGCCATAACCAGATTTTTCTGTCGGCCAGTAAAACGCAGGCGTATGTGTTCCGTGAATACATCATCGCCTTTGCCCGGCTGGTTGACGTTGACCTGACCGGTGACCCGATTGTCCTGGGCAATAACGGCGCAAAACTGATTTTTCTCGGCACCAACTCCAACACCGCACAGAGCCATAACGGCGACCTGTACGTCGACGAGATTTTCTGGATCCCGAATTTTCAGGTACTGCGTAAGGTGGCATCAGGTATGGCCTCACAGAGTCACCTGCGTTCGACCTATTTCTCCACCCCGTCCACGCTGGCGCACGACGCCTACCCGTTCTGGTCGGGTGAACTGTTTAACCGGGGACGCGCCAGCGCCGCCGAACGCGTGGAAATCGACGTCAGTCATAACGCCCTTGCCGGTGGGCTTCTCTGTGCAGACGGCCAGTGGCGGCAGATTGTCACCATTGAGGACGCCCTGAAAGGTGGCTGCACGCTGTTCGACATTGAGCAGCTCAAACGCGAAAACAGCGCCGACGATTTTAAAAACCTGTTCATGTGTGAATTTGTTGACGACAAGGCATCGGTGTTCCCGTTCGAGGAGCTGCAACGCTGCATGGTCGACACGCTGGAAGAATGGGAAGACTATGCGCCGTTTGCCGCCAATCCGTTCGGCTCCCGCCCGGTATGGATTGGTTACGACCCGTCACACCGTGGCGACAGCGCCGGATGCGTGGTACTGGCACCGCCGGTGGTGGCCGGTGGCAAATTCAGAATACTTGAGCGTCACCAGTGGAAAGGCATGGACTTTGCCACCCAGGCGGAATCCATCCGCAAACTCACCGAAAAATATAACGTCGAATACATCGGTATTGATGCCACCGGCCTCGGTGTCGGCGTGTTCCAGCTCGTGCGCTCGTTCTATCCCGCCGCGCGCGATATCCGCTACACACCGGAAATGAAAACCGCAATGGTGCTCAAGGCAAAAGACGTTATCCGTCGTGGCTGTCTGGAATATGACGTCAGCGCCACCGACATCACCAGCTCGTTTATGGCTATCCGCAAGACCATGACCAGCAGCGGACGCAGCGCCACCTATGAGGCCAGCCGCAGCGAGGAAGCCAGCCACGCCGACCTCGCCTGGGCGACCATGCACGCCCTGTTAAATGAGCCACTCACCGCCGGTATCAGCACCCCGCTGACATCCACCATTCTGGAGTTTTACTGATGAGCAAGAAAAAAGGGAAAACACCGCAACCTGCGGCAAAAAAAATGACTGCCAGCGCCCCGAAAATGGAGGCATTCACCTTTGGTGAGCCGGTGCCGGTGCTCGACCGCCGTGACATTCTGGATTACGTCGAATGCATCAGTAACGGCAGATGGTATGAGCCGCCGGTCAGCTTTACCGGTCTGGCAAAAAGCCTGCGTGCTGCCGTGCATCACAGCTCACCGATTTACGTCAAACGTAATATTCTGGCCTCGACATTTATCCCGCATCCATGGCTTTCCCAGCAGGATTTCAGCCGCTTTGTGCTGGATTTTCTGGTATTTGGTAATGCATTTCTGGAAAAGCGTTACAGCACCACCGGTAAAGTTATCAGGCTGGAAACCTCACCGGCAAAATATACCCGCCGTGGTGTGGAAGAGGATGTTTACTGGTGGGTGCCGTCCTTCAACGAGCCGACAGCCTTCGCGCCCGGCTCCGTGTTTCACCTGCTGGAGCCGGATATTAATCAGGAGCTGTACGGCCTGCCGGAATATCTCAGCGCCCTTAACTCTGCCTGGCTGAATGAGTCGGCCACGCTGTTCCGCCGCAAGTATTACGAAAACGGCGCACATGCCGGATACATCATGTACGTCACCGATGCCGTGCAGGATCGCAACGATATCGAAATGCTCCGCGAAAACATGGTCAAGTCGAAAGGCCGCAACAACTTTAAAAACCTGTTTCTCTATGCCCCGCAGGGGAAAGCTGACGGCATTAAAATTATCCCGCTCAGTGAAGTGGCAACGAAGGACGATTTTTTTAATATCAAAAAATCCAGCGCCGCTGACCTGCTGGATGCGCACCGCATCCCCTTTCAGTTGATGGGCGGCAAGCCGGAGAACGTCGGGTCGCTGGGTGATATTGAGAAAGTGGCAAAGGTCTTTGTCCGCAATGAACTTATCCCGTTACAGGACAGGATTCGGGAAATAAACGGCTGGCTCGGCCAGGAGGTCATCCGCTTTAAAAACTACTCACTGGACACTGACAACGGCTGAACATCGCCGCCTGCGGGCGGCTTTTTTACACCCCGTCATCACGCCCTCACACGCTCACCACCGCACAAAACACCCCGCAGACACACCAACGCCCCGGCGCACAATCTAAACGCCATCAAGACGCGCTCAGACGCTGAAAAAATACAATCAGCACCACCGCCAGCGCGCAGTGCTTTCCCCGCCTCGCCCGCCCGCTTCATGGGGCGATTTTAATGCAGTTGCATGATTTAGCCGAATCCGCGCCATTGTTGACATTGATGTTTTGATATGGATATGGCGTAAGCATGCGAATTCATTCAAGATGATGCAAGAATGATGAAATTATGGTACAGATCGATTAGCCATAATATGCCCCACGTTGTTACATGTGGTTCATAAGAGTTATGGCTCATAGGGATTTACACAAAATATATATAGGTAATTATCATGTCAGGTGAAACTCAAAATATTTCAGCAATGGCAGAAAAAATATCTTCAGACCTATTCAAATGGTTTAAGTGGGAACTCGTTGGTCCAACCAATGAAAACTTTCCATGCATGAAAAAAGATCAACATAAAACACTAGCCGGAACACATCCAACTGATGTTGTATTTTCTTATAAAGATCCCTATTTGAATAGAACCATTTTTTTAAATACTGATTTAAAAAGCTATATTAAAGGCTCAATTACAGCAACTAAAATGCGCAATGCTTTAGTATCGCTGGCTAATTCTATTGACTGTGCTCAAGGTTGTAAAGAATGGAAGGAGCGTTATTCTTATAAAAGTGGTGCGTCAGAAGTCAGAGGCATGCTCTTTGTATACAACCATGACGGAGACTTTGACCAATCTTTTTATGATGTATTCTATCAGTCTCACAATACTGAAACTGATAAGAAGAAAAGAGGTATCAATCTTGACAATATACCGGTAAGGGCCGGTCAAAAAATACACATTATTGAACCAAGAACTATAAACTACCTGCAGTCAATAATCTGCGATTTATCACAACTAAGCCACAAAAGAGAGTTTCCACTCGGTAAAAAATATCAATTCTTTTACCCAGACCTTTCACTACATAAAGTAAGCGGTTCGCCCGAAGAACTTCCAGCAACTGTAGAATTATTGACAGGCCCATTCCTTATTATAAAACATAATGACGTCAGACATTGCAATGAAGAAACATCACAATGGGAAACCACATTTAAACATGGTTACATTATTTATTACAATGGCGAAGGAAAAAACGAGCTAGAGTTTATTTACATTCTGGACACACTATCTAAATATCAATTACTGGATGGCAATGAAAATATAAGAATTAGAATAGTTAACCCTAACATACATAAAGATGTTCGCAGTATTTTTATGCGTGCGAAGGATAGTTATTGTCAAGAATGGGGTTTCGATGAACATAAAAAAACGATAATAGATGCTATTGATTTTCAACAGGTAGAATTTACAAAGCCTCGTTTTAGTTCGGTAGAGATTGGTTGGGAGCGACAGGCATGAAAATTGGATTATATAGTGTAAATGATAAGGCAATGTTTGACGCATTGAATCAAACTAAAGTCACTCATGAAGATATGAAAAGTCTCTTTTTTAAAAGAGGAATGATTATATCCAAAGAGACTAAACGAAAAACATTGGCTTTGGATTTTTCCAGATACTATCATGGCTATTCTGATTTTGAATTTCTTTCAAACATACTCGGTTCTGTTGGGCGGAGAGAAAAAGTATCAATTAACATTATTAATACAAATATAGATAAAAATAGTATGGAAAATACTATTAAATCTATTTGTGAAGATCTTCAAAAAGAAGGCGATATAACTAATATAAATTACACCGAGAATGGTTTTGAAGTATCAATAAAATATGTGAAACTAGATTTCAAAATGAGCGAGTTTCGCCAATCCTCATCACGTGAAGCCAAAATACAAGTTGAAATGAATGAAAGCGGTGAATTTATCACCCGTTTCCCTCAAAATGCTAAAGCAAGGGAATTCAACGAGCGCCTCGTGGAGAAGATCAAAGAAGACAACAATGAGGATCCAGCCAGTCTTGATGAGATTTCGCTCGAAACTGTTAAATCACCAGCGGAAAGAAGCAAATTTTTTGAGCAACTAATCTCAAGCATACCTAACTACAAATGCATTGACGTATCGGATGTATACGTTACGCATCCAATTCTTGAGTCAAATAAGTCTAACGAAAATGAAGATGATTCTGATGATGACGATACAATTATTGACACAGGATATCATATCTCCAAAGCTTCACTAAAAGGGCGCAGCGTTCTTGACTCTCTCGAGTTTAAGGAGTTGTTAGGAAAAGGATTTTATATTACCAAAATCATTTGGAGTTCTGTTGTTGACACTTATAAAGACTCGGACAAATATGAATTCGAGGCTCAATTTGTCGACCCAGATAATTGCAAGTTATTCTCGTATATCGTTCGCGGTGTTTATAAGTACAAAAATATAAACGAATATGCAAATCGTCAAAATGTAGATAAAGAGAAGGAAAAACTGCTATTATTAGCACTTGAAAAAACCGCTCGCGAAATTTCAAACAGTATTATCGCCTCCAACACAATTGAGGTTGTTACTGATAAATAAAAGGAGTTGTTATGAAAACAAAATGGTTTACTGCCAACTTCCCTGCTGGACTTGATAGTTTATATCAGTCTATCATTAACACTCCTTTTGATAGTGATAAAGGCTGGGGATTTAGTATCAACTCATATGAAGAAAATGCAATATCATCTCGATACATCGAGAAAGTAGAGGTCAACGAGATAATCGTTGATCCATATGGAAACGAGACTCAATATACACAGCTAAAATATATTCAATTTAACTTTTGGCTTTACACAACAAAAGGTAAAAACTTCATCTTAATCATTGAGTCGCCTCCCAGAAGCATTAAGAACTTCATATCAAACATAATTAAATCAACACATTCTGATTTTAATGTGTCAAATCTCAACATCAAAATTGAGGACTTCATTTATTTCCTGACCCCGCACTTTGAAAAAATACAAGTGCACAAGGCAAAATTAAAAGACTTAACGTTTAGCAAACACACATCCGGCATACTGGAACTTGAGTCATCAAGTGACGCACTTATGGAAATAAGAAACATTTTCAAAAATGCAAATTTTACAATTGATAAAGTTAAACTTAATGTTAAGGACGTTACCGGTTATGAGTCATTAGAAATTAACACAAATGGGTCCATTTCACTTTCAGAGCAAATTTTTGACAAGGTGTATCGAACCATAGAAAGGTTTGCCCTTTAAGTTAACAATACAATTCAATTCTTTTGATGTAATAAAAACGGCCTCATTAAAAATGAGGCTTATCGTTTTATTATTGTAGCCATGCCATCTGGTTTTCACCTTTTCCTCCAGCACAGTATTAATACACACCTTATATAGTTTTATCTCTTAGATATTCACACTATTTCAATCTATTACAGTTGTGAACCCTGGCCATCCATCAGCGACCGGATAAGCGAATTTTTTCCCGTCATAATTTACGGTCGCGCCACGCGCCAGCGCCTCAAGCTCCCATCGCTGCGGCCTGATACCGTTCTGAGCAAGGTCAACGCGGATACGGGTAATTTGCATTCGTTCCGACCGGGTCAGTCTGGCCGATGGCGCTATTTCATGCGGTTTTAACGGGCTTCCGTTTCTTTGCTGGCGGTTTGGTCTTCTCAGTCCGTGTTTTAATGCACCCCTGAGCGCCCTCACGACCTCCGGGTCACTCCATTCGATGACACCGTCATCAACCAGATTTAGCACTGCTACGGCGTGCTCAGAAGGTGTGGGAACCGGTAACGAAGTATTACCGCCGGTGAGCTTTCCACAGTTATTGACAGGACTCCGAGGCGCGGCGATGCCGCTTTTTAAAGTTAAAGGCTCCACGACCGGAACTTTCGGAACAATGCGCCAGTCCGTCGTTCTGGTGATATGAATATGACGCGCGCCGAGATGCGGCGCGTAAATGCCGACCACTCTCTCGACTTCTTCCTCGTACTCGTTAACTTCATCCGACGGGCTACGGGCGACTCTGACAGTCTGGCAATCGCGCGGAACATTTGCCCCACCCTGCGCACTGATATACAACGCAAAATCGCCACTGTCTGCGGCAGCGCGTGCAGCCTCGACGCGTTCGTCAAACTCATCAGCAATGCTGACGCCGCGAGGCAATTTGCGTAGTTCACGGTAAGCCCCCATTGTCGGCAGACCAACCGTTTTAAATTGCGGGATGCGCCACGTTGACGCCCATGCAGTAACAGCCGCGGCAGTATCTTTCAGAGGTCTGCCGGTATCGTTATCGAGCTGACCATCCAGTGCATAGCCGTCGATATTTTTTGAAATGTATTTCGCGATATACCCCGCAGCACCGCCCCGGTTAAGGTGTTTCGCCTGAAAACGGTTTCGCTCGGCTCCTCTTTCGTCGCCATCCTCTTTGAGCGCGTAGCGACGCATGGTTTCGATAATCTGGTTACGCTGACGTGGATTACAAAAAAGCATCATATGCCAGTGCGGCGTTCCGTCGTGGTGTGGCTCGACGACACGCAAACCGTAGACCTGTAAATCATTATCCTTGAATGCCGTGCGCATCAGGCTCCAGATGCGGCAGAGATAACGCTGCGCATCCTTTGGATTAAATGCCTCATCGTTCCAGCCGTGATTTAGCTGGACGGTTTTACTTTCGCCTTTTCCGACCTGACGTGTCGGGTGATACTTTGACGGCGCGGTCAGCGTGATAAACATCCCCACATCACCCTCTGCGGCGGCGTAACGCTCAATACCGGCAATGGTGTTCATCAGCTCCATCCGGCGAATTTCAGGATTAGAAATACTTCCCATCACCTTACTGATAAGGTCGATGCGCTCGCCGGTTTCCCTGTTTTCAAGGTCACACGATTTAAGAAATTCCAGATTTGCCTGGCGGCGCGCACGCACATCACGAATGGCATGTTTACTGGCATAAGGAGAACGGTCTTTATTCACCTCCCCGACAGCAATCAGTAACGCCTCATGCCAGCGCATACGCTGACCTTTAAGCTGATGAGTCCACCACTCATCGTTAAACAGACGGGCAATGGCAGAATATGCCTGCCTCGTGGTCATCTGTCCTTTACGGTATTTTTTCCAGTAGAGAGGGGAAATATTGAAAGCTCGTGCAGCGCCAGCAACATGACCATACAGATGCGCCTGAGCCTCATCCGTAAACAGCGATTCTTTCTCGCCATGTGCATCAACCCATGCATCGCAGAGTTCCTCATACATCATGAAAAGCTGCGATGAGATACGGGCGGCAAACTTTTTCAGTTCCTTGTCATTCATCCCCGGCAGACGCGCATAATGGTCACGCTCTGCCAGAAACAGCAACGACGCGTCGGTGTTCATTTCATGGCGCTGATTCACGCGCTCAATGCGCGGCCATAAACGACGCTGAAAAGTGGATGTGAGGAAATAAAACCCGTGCACCGGGCTTTTATTGCGCCGGATGTAGTCATAGCGTGAAGTAAACAGCGAGCGCAAAAAGTAAGGCAGGCGGTTAATCGTGGATAAAACACCTTGCACCTGACGCATCTCGTCACGTGTAAGGGGTCTTTCGCGCCCGACAGCCTCGCGTGGCGCGTTCCATGCATAAGCACCGGTAAACGCCTTACCGGTGCCTGCGGCAAATGCTGATGGAGGGACAAAACGCCCGGAGGCTTTAACGGCCATATGAGCCAAAAGCCTCTGAACAACGCTTGCTGAGTTGCTCAACCTGCGCGTTTAAATCAGCAAAAGACTTTGCGCTTCCGGTCAGAATATCGTGATGCATCATGCCGGAAACGAGCTGGCTTAATTTCGGGTAATAACCAACCACCGACAGCCATTCCTGACCGGCGTTTTTACCGCTTTCCGCTCTCTTTTTCTCGTGGAGAATAAACTGAAAGCTGTCACTGGTAACGACATAACGTTCGCCAATTTCAATACGAATACTCATGCCGTTCTCCGGTAATGTTTGTTTTTTGCTTCAAAGACTGACTGACAGGAAACACAACGCGTGGCTGACGGATAAGCCGCACGACGGGCAGCAGGTATTGGCACGTCACACTCTTCGCAAACCAGCGCAGAAACACCGCAATGTTTTACCCTTGCCGCGTTAATCTGGCGCTCCAGTAATTCAGCCTGTTGTTCCTGAATGAAATCTACGTTGTCCGGCATTACCAGTTCCTTTTGTCGTTCAGTTTCTTAAATTCATCAGCGCAATAGCTGACGATTTCTGTCGTTAATTTTGTCAGTTCATCCACGGAGGAAATTTGCTTGTGGAATACAGCGCGTTTAACAAGTAAATTGACCACATCAGACAGGAGGTTTAATTCATTCTGATAAATCGCGATAACAGATTCAGTTATGTCGCGTTTTTCTTTATCAAGACAAAGTTGAATAAGAGATAAATCACCATTTTCCATAACGGCGATTTTTAAGGCGTTATTCAGTAATACAACTGAATGAGAACAGGACATCAAAGCACCTCCCCGCGAGACAATCCGATATTGTGAAATTTTTCCGACTCCTGACTGAGCAGCTCGACTATCTCCACGCGGGATAACTCCGCCTTTGTGATATGGCGAATCATGGCGTCAAGATGAGAAGAAAAGCGCGTCGCAGCGTCGGCCTGTGCTTCGGTTCTGGCCTGTTGCAGCAGTAATGCGTATTTACCGCACTGATTTTCAGAAACTGTATGCATGACTTTCTCCAGGCAAAAAGAAGCCCCGCACGATTAAGTGCGTTAAAAACTCTGGTTAATTATTTAATGCAGATATTGCTCTGGTTTTACCGACGTCAGAATTGTCGGTGCATACTCAAACAGACTGAATAATTCACGTAATGCACGGAATAAAGCATCACGCCAGTAACATGATTCTTCATTAATTCGCCAGTACGGCTGGTTGAATTCTTTTTCTGTCAGTCGTGCGTGCATAAATAAAGTACGTCGCTGGGTGATGCTGCCAACTTACTGATTTAGTGTATGATGGTGTTTTTGAGGTGCTCCA
>OAWU01000289.1_pt1 | contig 36814 bp, 29 predicted proteins | sample 1477041 | NCBI WGS metagenome assembly OAWU01 (sample SAMEA2580266, study PRJEB22360) | human gut metagenome | biome: human gut; feature: human-associated habitat; material: faeces | place: Denmark | collected 2008/2010
GGTTGCCAGACCAACTTCATTTTACCACTAGGAGGTTCTTTCCTTTTCTCTAAGAATTTTTTACCGACCCCCGGTTTAACTGGGGGGTTAGTCATGCCTATTCGGCGTACAATATAAAATAATGTTGGAAGTGACACTGTAGTAGTGTCACCCCAACATTTATTATAGAACCACTAATCAACTATCTTCTATCTAAATATACAACCTTCATATTAAACAAGAATATAAATATTATTTAAGCAAAATAGTAAGCATTAATCCACTATACCTATTAACCTATTTTATAATAGTTCAACACAATAATGAGACATGCTAAAGTTTAATAACCTATTCTTATTTACTAACTACTTTTCAGTACTCAAAACTACTATTACCCTATTATCAGAAGAATATCCCTCAATTTTAATAGTAACATCATAATTTAAATCATAGCCTATTATATGTCTATTTTTATATTCACGCCACTTAATTCTGTCATTCGAAAGTAAAGCTTTAATTTTTTCAAATTCAATATGCTCATATATAATTTTAAAATTATAAACCTGATTATTCCTACCTGTAGCATAATGATCTTCATTTACCTTATAAGAAGATATACTTACAAGCTTTTGCTCATATGATTCAAGCTTTTGAATTTGGTTAGGTCTATTAAAAAAAGCAGCTACTGTCATAAAAAAAATGATAATCACACATATAACAGTAAAACCCAAAATAAGCTTAAACGATAAAGGCAATAAATTAAAATAAGACATTATTTTTTTCATAATTAATCCTCTATTTCAAATTGAGTTCTAATAGCTCGAATACGATTCTCTAAACTTTCCATATCATTTGTTTCTCTAATTTCAGCTTCAGGTTCTGTTGGAGGAGGTGAATATACACCATCAGGTTGATCTGGTGTATAAGTTGATAAATCTACAGAAGTATCATTCACCACATATTCTGATGGAACTTCACTTTCAAACTTCTCTGTATAAGAAAATGATATTGTTGCCTCTAGCGAAACATTCATAGTTTTAGACTCAGTTATATTGGTAGGACCCAGACTATAACTTTCACCACCACCAGTATTCATTGATATTGAAATGGCCCCACCTGTAAACCCTTGCTCACCATATAAAACTCTAGTGTCACTGGTTGTTGATTGAACTGGGAATGCACTTGGCCCTATAGAAACTTGGTCTGTAACATATGAAGAACCTTCCGAATCTATCCCATAACCTCTTGAAAATCCAATTCCAACAACATCAGTAATACCTGCTCCAATCCCTTTGGACTCAGAATACAAATGATCTTTACGTATATATTTTTTCTTTTCTCTTAGTTTATTAATATTATATCTATTACTTTGAGCTAAGTCATAATTTAAATCTGCTAATGCTAAATCTTTATTATCTTCTGAAATCCCATCAAGATCAACTCTATCAATATGAAATAAACCTTCATTCCACTTTGTAGCATAAGATGTAGTTGCAGCACCACTATTACTTGATTTCCCACCTACTACACCATGCGCAATGGACTTAACAACTTTACCATCCTTAGTTGTTGGTTGCCAGTTATGTAGTTGTTCAAATGCATTTTTAGAGAATAGACGAGCTAACTCTTGACGTTCTTCAATTTTCTTTTTATCGAAAATCTTATCTAATTGATGTAATGTATTCTCGGTATTTGTATTAATCGTCTTAGTATCAATTTCTTTACCATCTACTGTTAGTATATCATCAGAAATAGCAGATTGAGTAGTCGAGCTTGCTTTACCTTTAGATTCTACACCTAAGTTTGGAACTAGACCAATACTGTTATAAATCTTATCATAGCCATCTTCTCCAGCATAAATACCTGCTTGGTGAGTTACCCTTTTCCATTTACTATCAATGCGTCCTACACTTGCACTTATACTACCTGTTGGATTCTTGAAATTAGGTTTAGAGAAAACGGAGAACACTAAGTACAATAAAATTAAGTAATAGTATGATAACGCAAAGGGACTGTAGCGAAATACAGTTTTACCATATTTCGCTACAGTCCCTTTTTAGGTATATTTTTTATTTTATTCAGATACAAATACTACTATTATAAAGATAAAATCTATCTTTAAATCTATCTTATCCCAAGAACCCACCATGGCCTAGTGCAATACAATCTTCTTTTGTAATTTCATCGTCTGCAATGAGCCGTGGCACAATTTCATCAAAGGCCGTTGGTTTACTAAACAATACACCACCTGGTACGCCTAGAATTGGTGTTCCATCAGCACAATATGCAATGCACACCATGGAGCCTGGCAAGACAGGGAGACCATAGGTTACAACGCGGTCTGCGTAGCGTTTAATGGCACCTGGTGTTAAATCATCAGGATCTACGCTCATACCTCCTGTGCAGAATATGATATCTGCGCCCGCCGCTTTTACCTTATCGATGGCTGCCACAATGTCGTCCGTGTTATCTGTTACGATTTCATGGGCGATTTTTTTCACCCCAAATTCTGCGCAACGCTCCTCGATAATAGGTGTAAACGCATCTTTAATGCGTCCTTCAAATACTTCTGAACCAGTTGTAACAATGCCCATTGTTTTGCGTACAAATGGTTTTATGTTTAAGATAGGTCCACCTATTTTTTGAGCCTCTGTTATTTGTTGTTCTTCTAGCAATAAAGGAATACAACGCATACCAGCGATTTTATCGCCCGCTTTTACGGGCGTATTATTCAATTTCGTAACGATAGTTAATTCACCGATGCTATTGATAGCGTATAGTTTATCTACATCTACCTTGAGTAGGCCATCCACATCGGCAATGGCCTCTATTTTGCCTTGTGCCATGGGACCATCATGCATATGGTCACCCTTTGCGATAGCATACAAAGCACGGGCCACGTCTTCTTCGTGGAGGAACCCTTCATCTTCTGGTTCCATTACATAAATATGTTCTTTACCAAGATCGAGTAATTTGGGCACGTCTGCTTCTGTAATCACATGACCACGGCGGAAGGGTGTATCTTTCACTTCGCCGATAACGATGCGTACAATATCGTGTACCAATGCATGTCCAACTGCATCTTGTACTTTTATTTCTTTCATAATCTAACCTTTCAATATATATTCTATTTCATGTATATCAAGCGTAATATATAGCAATACATTTACTATATCATATGAACGATAGCTGCTAATATGCATTTACGCACATACGAGTTTAGCAATCCACATACCGATGGCACAAAGGGCTAAACCGCCGAGGATTTGCACCGCCCCATAGAATAGAACATCTGTAACATCACCAGATGTTAAGAGCTGTAAAAGCTCAAAGGCAAATGTAGAAAATGTGGTAAAGGCACCCAGTCCACCAACGACTAAGAAGAACCGAATCCATTGAGGCCAGTCGGGTCTACAAAGATAGGCACCTAAGATGATACCGATGATTAAACACCCGATTAAATTAACCGTAATGGTGCCAAAAGGATAAGGTCCTAACCGCGCCATTACCCATTCCCCTACCACTGTTCGCGCTAGTGCACCAAGAGCACCGCCGCAGGCGATAGCTATATATTTTTCCATAATAGAGCTCCATAAAATTAACGATTCGTGTAATTATCATATATACATAATAATTATCACATATTACGTATTAGTCAACAATGTATTTGCTAAGTATACTAAAAACACAAGGTAGGGATCGGAAAGGAGGTCTTATGAAGGATCCTACACTTACAATGCCGGCCTACCGACGGAATCATTATCAAGACCCAAAATTTCAGCAACAGTATATGTGCTTGGGTCACAAAATCTCTACTCTGCGAACGTCGATGGGCATTTCACAACGACAATTGGCCGATGTCGTAGGCATTAGTCGCAGCTATTTGAGTAAATTAGAATGTGGATACGGAATATCAGGCGTATCCATCGAGGTAGTATTTAAAATTGCTTATTGCCTCAATGTTTCTACCAGTCAATTGCTACATCTTCGTATGCAAGACTATAAATCTTGTAATAGACATCTTTCAAAACATTATGAAAGAGTCGAATTTTTCCGACTAGCACATCAGCGCTTTTTGGAACTAAAAAAACGTCTCTAATCAACAGACCTCATATGAATAGAGACAAAATTAATTCTTTATTACACTCTCTTCTATTCAATTAAAATAACATTATATAACCTTTCAAAAATTAGATTAACAAGATAAAGTAATTCCTACTTAACACGTACAACATATATAAAAGATAAACCCCTTACAATATCTTATATATGACTTTGCAAAACAAAGGACCCTATCTAGGGTCCTTTTTGCTATGTCTATGTAGTTTTTATACTTCGTTCAAGTTCTTGTCTTGTAATTCCGCATTAGCCCGTTTAAAGATAAATGCATTATTGATATGCTCGCGCATCGCATTTTCTGCGGCCACTTCGTCGTGACGTTCAATGGCATCTACGATGTGATCATGTTCATCGTCACAATCGTGTGTGCGCACTGCATTGAAGGAACTCAAATACATATCGCGATTTACGCGTTCACGGAAATCGGCTAAGTAATCAACAACGCGATCATTGCCAGAGAATTGAGCGATCATGCTGTGGAATCGGCTATTAACCTCTACGCGTGCCGTAGCGTCCTCAATGGCATGCATTTCCTTGCATAATTCCTTAAGCTCTGCCACTTGTTCTGGCGTAGCGTGACGAGCACACAAACGCGCCCCCAAACCTTCCATAACCTCGCGGCATTGATATAGCGCCACGATTTCTTCTGGTGTATCCGCCTTAACAGTAACACCCTTCCATGGCACGATAACAACAAGATTATCTTTTGCTAATTTTCTGAAAGCTTCGCGAACTGGCGTTGCACTGACTTTGAGCTGTTCTGCGATCTTAACTTCATTTAGTTTTTCTTGCGGTAATAGCTCCCCTGTTAAAATAGCCTGTTTCAAGGTCACATAAACTTGTTCACTTAAAGGCAATCGTTCAATTGAATCTACAGCGGAAAAATGATACACATCTTTTGGTTCTTTTGTACCCTTCACGTCTTTTGTCATATTTCTAGCCTTAGGTCCCCTCTAATGTTTACACGCTTTCATACTTTCAATGAACGCCTAAAATGAGTATAATAGAATGTAAGCATTTTTATATACGAACACATATATATATAATAATTGTATACCCTATAATTATAAGTCCCGTACATATGACTGTCAATTTCAAGATAGTCACAGTTAAAAAGTGAGGAAGTTACCCCTATGAGTCGTTGTTTGGTTATCATTAACCCTGTATCTGGCGGCGGTGCAGCACGCCGATACGCCCTTGATTTACAGTGGAAATTGAGCACCCTTTTTGACACAATTGAAGTTAAATTTACCACCGGTGCCGACGATGCAACCCGTTTTGCAAAGGCCGCTTGTGAAGATGGTTTTGACGCCGTTTTCTGCATGGGTGGCGATGGTACCGTTAATGAAACGGTAAATGGTATCGCTCAAGGTGGTTTCAAAGCAACCTTTGGCTTTATTCCGGTAGGAACCGTCAACGATATGTCTCGTGCTCTCGGCATTCCACAACGACCATTAGAGGCGATTCGCCGCCTCGATATCAACCAAGTTCGCTGCATCGATATTGGTCGCTGCAACGATAAATACTTCTGCAATAACATTGCAGCCGGTGTCATTCCAAAGGTTATCGAAGAGGTAACGCCAAAGGAAAAGCGCATCTTAGGTCCATTGGCCTACTTCTTGCGCGCCGGTCAAGCCCTCTTCACTACAAAGGACTATACATACCGCATTCAAACGGAAGATGATGATTTCATTTGCAAATCACCACTTGTATTAGCCCTACTCACCAACGTAGTGTCTAGTTTTGAACGCTTTATGCCAGAGGCTTCCGTAGACGATGGGTATATGCGCCTCGTTATTTTTAAAGAATACTTTATCCTCGACATCTTCAAGGTTCTACCTCTTATCCTAAGTGGCGCCATCTATAACTCTAGCAATACAACGACATTAACAGTCAAAAAAGCTCATATCGAATTATTGAGCAATATAGATAATTTACCAACCAACATGGATGGTGATGCAGGTCCTTATATGCCTGTAGACCTCGAGGTATTACCACGGGTACTCAAAGTATTTGCACCGACAAAACATCAAAAGAAAAAACCGCTTCTCTAAGCGATACGAACCCCCTTTGCTGGCAAACCAGTAAAGGGGGTTCGTATTATGCTAAGTCGATTGTCTTATATAGGCTTACAATAGAACCGCTTCATGTAAGCGGAAACTATAAATATAACTTGCTTTCACAGGCATGTTTGTCAATCGTTCTAGGGCCTCTTTGTAGAGGTCCATTTGTATTTTATAGCGACGGATAAGCTCATCTCCACTCTTAACGCGGTCCGTCTTATAGTCCACGAGGACCCATTGATCATCTTCTACAAAGACCGTATCGATAATCCCTTGTAAGAATAGACGCTCACCATTCTCTACATCAGGATATACCCGATTGCCGTCAAAGAGCATGCTAAACGGCAATTCTCGTTCCACTCGTTTTGATGCAATGAGACGCTGGCCAAGATCAGAGTTAAAGAATCCATATAAGCTACGATCACTTAATAGACTGCGTTCCTCATCACTAAATTTACCTTCTGCTTGCAATGAATCAAGCATATCTGTCATGGATTTTTGTGTATACTTTTTAACAGGTAGCCATTGCATCGCTTCATGCATCAATGTGCCCCATTGCGCACCCGTTACGACCTCATCAGCTGCTGCAATAGCCAGTGGTTTACGACCAAATACGGAATCGGCTAGCTCCGTTCCACTAATAGTAGGAATGCTTGTATCTAATATGGCATTCTCACCAGTCGTATCCTCAGTTATATCACAGGATATTACTGGTTTCTGTTGCATCGATACATCTGTAGCCGATACGGCCTCCGCATCACGTTCGGCAAACCGTCGTTTCAATTCACTAACAGAAATCTTAGCCGTCGTCTTGGCGGCTACAAGATTTGGATAGGTGAAAGCAAAGCGCTGTACGATTTCCTCTGGCAATGCTACATCATTTACCTTACCTAATACGCGAACCGTATTGATGGTCGTTTCATCCACATCAGCCTTGTAATCTAAATCTCCATAAAGAGAACCATCATGAATCTCTACCTTTACCTGACATTGACGGTCGAGCAAGTCAAAGTTTGTTTCTCCTTCGAGTTCAATGACATTGCGAAGTGGTGCACCCCCATCTAGATGACGAGCGAAGGCGATGAGCAACCAATGCAAATAAGAATTACCAGCTTTGATTAAATCGGCACCTAATGCTTGGGTCTGCGTCAAGGCCGCATGTTTTATATGAGCGCCAACGCCCTTTTCCTTTTTGATTTCCTTGTTAATATATCCGGTCAAGAATAGTTTATCCCGTGCCCGTGTCAATGCAACGTAGAGGATACGCTGTTCTTCGGCTTTCATGGCATCCGATTTAATGGATTTACAATAGAGCCACGGCATGGACGGATAGGATACGCGAATGTCTGGGTAATAGCCCTTTAATCCGATACCGCCATTTTTATCGACTAATAATGGTGAATTGAAGTCCATGGTATTGAATTTCTTTTGTACACCAGACAGGAATACAACAGGGAATTCAAGGCCCTTACTTTTGTGGATGGTCATAAGGCGCACTACGTCATCTGCTTCGGTAACTACATTGGCAACGGCCATATCTTGGTTGCTATCGCGTAAGCTTTCAACAAAGCGAAGGAACCTAAAGAGCCCGCGGAATCCGGAGGATTCAAATCCCTTAGCCCGTTCATAGAGGGCCATCACATTGGCGCGACGCACGAGGCCATTCGGCATGGCGCCTACGTAGTTCACGTAGTCCAATGTTTCGTAAACATCCCACAACAAATCAGCTACACCATGACGGCGAGATAATGTGCGCCAACGCTCGATATGAGCGAGGAATTGGAGCAAACGTTCATCTTGAGCCTGTTCTGCATAGAGAGGCATAACAGACCATAAAGAGCCGTCACCGGTAAGGCGCAATGCACCGAGTTCATTCGCATCAAGCCCTACAAGTCCTGAATGCAATACGGCGGCCATCGGCAAATCCTGCTCAGGATTGTCGATGATTTGTAACAAGGATAAGAGCAATTGGATTTCTTGCGCTTCAAAATAGCCATCTCGTTCATTAACAACGGCTGGAATACCGGCTTGGCGCATAGCTGCTACGGCCCTTGTACCCCACCCAGCAAGGGACCTACGCAATACGGCAAAGTCACGCCATTGAATTTGGCGGAACGAGCCATCCGCATTTTGCACCTGTTTCTTCGAGGCGTGTAATTCCTTGATTTTTTGGATGATAAAATCCAGTTCTCGCTCATTGTTCTCCGGTTCATCGCCTGCGGTTTCGGAATCACCATCGGTCTCGTCAGAACGATTCGTATCGCTCGTATCCAAGAGATGTAATTCTACAGCGCCGCCCACCCAATCAGATGGAGCCTCTTCTACGATACGGCCCGGTATAAGCGATTCTTTTTCTCCATAATCAAGCTCCGCTGCCTCTTGGGTCATAATTTGGTAGAAAATGAAATTTGTAGTGGTCAAAATATTTTCATGAGACCGGAAATTCTTAGCCAAATCGATGCGGCGCTCTACGGCATTATTCATGAGCCCATACGTATTGTACTTGTTCATAAATAGCGAACTATCTGCCATACGGAAACTATAAATGGCTTGCTTCACATCGCCTACGTAAAAACGATTATCCACGCGGGAAATGAGGTTAATAATGGTTTCCTGTACACCATTCGTATCTTGGTATTCGTCTACCATGATTTCTTTGAACGTATCTTGTAACTCAAGGGCCACTTCGGATGGTTGTGGATCATCTTCTGTACCTGGTTCCACAAGAAGTGCCAAGCAGAGATGTTCCAAATCGCTAAAGTCCATGATGCCTTGCTCTTTTTTAGCCTCATCATAGGCTTTGTGAAAGGCGATAGTCAATTCTACAAGGTTATGAATGAGCGGATATTGGTCTTTAAATTGCTGTTGCAGAACGGATTCATCAATATGAAATAGACCGTTTTTCATACCCTTTAAACTATCCTTATTTTGAGAGCCTAGCGATTTAAATTCATCTGCTAACGCACCATCGACTTCGCCCTTTTCTAAGGCTTTGCCAAGGCTTGTAAAACTTGCTTTTGTAAAGGTATCTAAGTTACGGCATACGTCGACCATATCGGACCAGGTCTGCGCCCCTTTTAATTGGGCTAATGCGGCTAATTGTTCTTGGTACACCTTGTCCCATTTCTTAGGACCTACAGGGCTTTCAAGTAAAGGTTCCATCTGTTCGATGCGGTTTGCAATGCGGTCGATTTCGGCCTGTTGGTCGTCCCACATAGCACGGCCCCATAAGGTATCTCGTAAATCCTGCTCTTGAGCGGCCTTATATGGTTCTACGGCATGGCGCATCCACCCGTCAGGATTCGATTGAGACATGGCAAATTCATAGAGACTGAGCACCTTATCTTGCAATCCTGCATCAGATTTATCATCGCTAAAGAAATCGGACAAATCAAAGATGCCATACTCATTATGTTCATAAGCCTCTTTCAAAAGGTTCTCTAACACTTCTTGTTTTAAGAGGGCCATTTCCGCTTCGTTGCCGATGCGGGCTGTAGGCGGAATATCTAGTTTATAAAAATAAGATCGAATCACCCACTGACAGAAGGAGTGCAATGTCGAAATATGTGCCGATGGCAATAGATTAAGCTGTCGCTCTAGGCGCGCTTGTAACGCTTTATCATCGGTGGATTCCATGGCCTTAGCTAAGGCGACGCCAATACGAGCGCTCATTTCAGCGGCAGCGGCTTTCGTAAAGGTAACAACCATCAGTTCTTGTACGGATAAAGGGTTCTCCATATCTTTTAACCGCGTAATAATACGCTCTACAAGAACCGCCGTTTTACCAGAACCAGCAGCAGCGGCGACGAGCAATGTTTGAGCCCCTAGATTACTATCCTTCGGGGACATGATGGCAGATTCCTGCTCCGGTGTCCATTTAACGCCCATTGTCGTCACCTCCTGTCATAGAGCTATCGGTATTAGAACTTTCACAAAAATCAGCGTTAGCCTCAGTCTGTCCAGATGAACCATTGAGGGCATCGCGCATTTTTTCAAGGGCATTCGCCTCATTTAGAGCGCTCAAATAATTGTATTGATTGCGCTCATTATCAAAGCGACACACGGTCTTGTAATCGCAGTAGGAACAAGGAATGGCCTTATTCAACTGATAAGGAGCAATGGGGAATTCACCCTTACCGATGGCAGAACCGGTGTCCGCCATAATCGATTCCGTATAGCGGCACATGATATCAAAGTCTCCGGAGGATTTAACAATTTTCATATCCCCAGAATGGATGGTTCCCTTTCCCGTAATACGAACGGGCACATAAGGGCCTTTGCTCTTATAGGTGAGCAAATTTTTATCCATCTTTTCCAACATGTCGATATCATCTGTAAAATACCCTTTATTATTAAGGGCCCCATTTGTATCCGCCAAGGCTTTGGCCTCTTCATAGGACACAGGCTCACCCGCTGGCGTTCGTGGATTTTTTACATATGTATACACCACAGCGGCCGGTGTCATCGGTTGATCATGGTGTTTCTTATAAGCCGATTCTAATGCCAACAGATAGGTCATCAATTGTAATTTTAAACCGTAATAGATTTCTTGTGCATTAACCGATGTACTACCCGATTTATAGTCGATAACCATGCCGTACGTATGACCATCACGATTATATTCATCAATACGGTCAATTTGCCCTACCAAGCGTAAATAACGGTCCTCTCCAAGGGATACCTTAATAGAGTCCCATCCATTGGGACGTCCAAAGTCCTGTTCTAAATACATCGTATCAAAGGAGGACCGGCTAGACCAATCAATAAGGCGCGATACCGTTTTCTGTAATGTTCTCACAACGCGCTCTTCAATAGCCTTATCATAGGCTGTCTTTTCATCCTCATCATAACGGTTTTCTTCTAATATATCCGCTGCTACGCGAGCACATAATTCTTGTTGTGCCGTTTCGTCTAAATCACGCCATTGCTTATGCTCGGATAATAGTTGCGTTCCCAACCGCTCCAAATTGGCATGTAAAAAGGTACCAATTTCAGGAGCCCCAAAGGAACGAACCTTACGAGGCTCTAATTTCAAGCCATATTGAGCATAGAATTTAAACGGACATTGACGATATTTTTCAAGGCGCGTTACTGACCCAGACATATAGCCCCGTTTGAGGAACAGACCAGTTACTAACTCCGGCGCAATAACAGGTACATCATTATTGTCGCGAATGCCACGGCTCACGTCCTCTAAGCGTGGTCTGTAGGCCCCATCATGGCGAGCCCAGTTATAGAGTCCCCACCATAATGGTGATACAGATACGCCGCTAAACAAAGCGCCCCAACGTTCAGATAATAGGGATAGACTTTGGTATGGACGCCATAAGTATTCATCTTCTGTACCGTCTTGAATGGTGAAAGGAACCTCTATAGGGGATGTACAGAAACCGAGGGATTGTAATCGTTTAATGACGAGGGAACTTTCAAGTCCTTCCCCTTCATCATTGGAACCTGCATAGGATATGGTTAAATGCTGCTCGGCCCGCGTCATCGCTAAATAGAGAAGGAAATTTTCATTAAACGCCTTCGGCAAGGCGCCTTCCGCAAGAACGATGCCCACCTCAGCCAATGCTTCCCGTTCTCTATCCTTGATTAAGCCTTCATCGCCCATATTTTGTGGGAATACACCTTGATTAAGGCCCATCACATAGACCCGAGGCCACGATTGGCTGTACGCCCGTTCTATGGTGGTAATCGCTACGTGATCGAGGGACGGAGGAATCATGGAGTAATGAACATTGTCGAGGGCCTCTTCTAAGAGGGCTATCATTTCATCCATCGGCAATGTCTCCGTATCGGTGAGGACCATCATTTCATCGAGGAATCCGATGACCGCATTGTACATTTGCTCGTGACTAGCCTTGGATTCTAATTCACCATCTCGTTCAGCCTCTAAGGACCATTCATAGAGTCGTTGAGGCACTTGTAATTCTTCGAGGACTCTGTAGATATGTTTACACCATTCCGCCCCTGTATGCGCATCGCTAGACGTAGCAAAATCAAACCAAGGTATCAAAATATCCATGATAGCCTGTCTCGATGCATTCACGCGCGCATGTCTCGGTGCGTCCGGTTGTTCTTCATCTGAAAGCCCCGTTACACGGCGCATATAGGACCAGTTATCTCGTTCCCACTGTAGATGATCAATACCAAATTCGAGCACGTAATTTTCTAATTCATCTACGGCCTCGCGAGTAAGAGGTGTCAAATCCGTTTTCAATAAACGGAACATGATGTCACGACTATAACTATGCTTAACGATACCAAGCAAATCCGTCATCAATTCGCCAAGCGGATGATTGTTCATAGGTCGTTGACGGTCTCCAAAATGAGGTATTCCATAGCGGGTAAATACCTTTTCCAACGTATCGCCATAGGTTTCGGATTCACGCAGCATAATACATATATCTCGATAGCGCGCATTAGGGCTGCTTTCAATATAGGAAAGAATATCACGAGCCACCCAATCCGCTTCGCGTTCTCGATTATAGGCGCTTACAAGCGGTATATGTTCAGCCGTAGTATTGTGCTTACCGTGAAAAAATTTTTCCTCTAAAGATTGCAACACAGGTGTCCCTCTATGCCCTGTAAAAGACTGAAAGGACAATTTCGTTCCATATTCCTTATGGAGATTTTCCAAGATTTCAACGGAGCGATTAAAGATGCCATGACGACCTTTATTAGCCAATATACGTTTAGGATCAGCTGGTAAATCGACGGTAATTACAGATTCTACAGCAAGATCAAAGAGCATATATAACAGCTCAAAGTGAACCGGTGTAAACCAGTGGAATCCATCGACAAAGACATGACAGTTTTCCATCAATGGAGACTGTGGCAATGCATGAACAAGGTCCATGATAGGGTCCCCATCAATCTGCCCATGAAGCTGCAATTCCTCTTCGTAGGCCGACATGCATAGTGCCAATTCCTGTAGCTTTTTCTGTAATACACCATTTGATACACGCTGTGCACCAGATTCTAATTCATCAGGTCCAATGCGAAATGAGCGAAACTCAGAAAATAAACCTTGCAATACCGCTGAAAACTCTGGCCGTTTAGCGGCTTGCGACAACAGGCCTAATTCAGCCCCTTTTCGTTTCATCACAAGGCTTAGCAACATGGTTCTACCCAATTGAGATATACTCTGTTGCTGAGCCTTTACATTGCCTATCGATTGATATACCTGATAGGCCAATCGGCCAAAGCCAACGACGCGGACCGTCGTAAAGCCTCCTTGAGGCATAAATTCCGCAAGTTCCCGTTCCACGCGATAGGTGGCTGGCTCTGGAACGAGCAAAATAATAGGGTCACCTGGACATTCGGTGATAACCTGTCGAATGCGTTCATATACGGCACGGGTCTTACCGGAACCAGCGCGACCATAATACATGGTAATACTCATACTACCTCCCACAACGATGCTTATATTTAGTAATTCTGCTTATATTTCATCATCCCTAAAATAAAATATATAGCACAGATAATTTATACGACATATAAATATATATACTATTGTACACCATGGAATATCAAAATTGTATTTGACAAATTCTCATTTTTCCCTTATTCTGTTTACAAAAATTAAAAAAATTAAATTTGTTTATATTTTATTTACATATTGGCATTCATCATGTATAATGAAACCTAGATGAAGTGTTATTTGTAAAAATGTGAGATTAGGAGTCTTTATTATGAATACAAAACGAATTGCAACGGTATTTGCCGTAATGGCAGCAACAACAGTTTCTTTTTCTGCATTTGCCGCATCTATGGATGCAAATGCACGCGCTTATGAACGCGCTGCAGCAGAACAAGCTCAATATGAATACACACCTGTAAACAGTGCACCTGTTGCACAAGCAAGCTATGTAGCAATGCCTCCGCGTCCTAACTATTCCCCATTGCCAGCTGTTCCTTATACAGCAGGTGATATGAGCCAACAAATGCCTGTTTCCAAAGAATTAGGCGACCCAATCTTCGTGGCTCCACAAACAACAGCTGTAGGCATGCAAATCATGGATCCAATTCCAAACCCTAATGCACCTCAACAACAAGCTGTAGATGCACCAACTACACTTACTTTCAGCAAAAGTGGCAGCGGTTATGTATCCACATACAGAAATAACCAATTGAACGCATTTGATGTATTGTTGAATGGCCGTTCTTATACATTCGATTTACCAGCTTATACAAATGGTTACCAAGTAAAAACTGCAAGTTCTTACAACCGTGCTGGTAATGGCATCGCTAATGTATTTACAACAAATGTTATTACAGAAGCCATCGTAAACAACACATCCTTACGCGTTACTGTTAACATGACACAACCTACATCCGTAGCTGCATCCAAATTACGCGCTATGCAACAATCTGGCCAAGTAACATTGGGCGAAGTTTCCACATTGTTCGCTTATAATGAAAGCTATGATGGCGTAAAACAAGCGGCTAACTACGATGTATACAATAATAATGGTCGTTTCATCGTTGTAAAATCCGGCGCAGTAACAGTACCAAATGGTGCACAACATCCATATGCAACAGCTATGTTCGCCATCACTGATGATACAGTAGCAGCTGTAACAGTTTCTGGTAACAGTGGTGAAACTTATGAACTTGTGAAAGGCACTGCTTACGCTATCGCAGCTTCTGCACACGCTGCAGCTGACAAAACATCTAAACAAAAATAATTGACCTCCAGTGTACGACGTATATCGAGCACTACATATAATGAAAAGAGCACATCCTACGGGAACGTGCTCTTTTCTACTATAATCGTGTAAATGTTTCCAATGCCTTATAGGCCATCAAGCGATAGCCTCGCTCATTTGGATGAACCTCTCCGGCAAATACAATTTGACCGATTTGATCGGCTTCATGAAGAACGGTATAAAAATCGATAGTTTGTAAACCATGTTCTAAGGCATAGTCTTGTAAACGACGGTTTACGTCTACTACCACATGATTAAGTCCATCCATTTCACTATCGATTTGCGTTTCAAGGCCCATAATAACATGTCCCTTTTCACCGGCTATGGTAGCGGCTTTAATGAGCTTGTTATATACGTAGTCGCTATCGCGATTTTGCAAAATATCATTTGTACCGCACATAATGCATATATATCGATCCTCCTCATAGGACTTGTCGATACACCAGGATTCTAAATAATTGATTAAACCTTGTACCGATAATCCATCAATGCCGTGATTTTCCATATGATATGCGGGTAGTGCGGCGCTACATAGCTCAACCCAGCCGAGACCTTCTCTCACATCATATCCACGGGTGATGCTATCTCCAAAACATATTATATTCATAAATTCCTCCCTGTACATTAATTCATCTACATTGTAAAATATATATGTATAAAGTACAATATGTTACTCATTTTCATGTATTCTTAAGTACACCATGGTACACTTTTTTCACATGGAGAGGAGAATTATAATGAAATATTTATTAGCTCTCGTGGGAACCCTATTGTGTACCTCGCAATCGGGATTTGCCATATCACAATACGAAATAGAGCAAAAGCCCACTCAGTATCAGCTAGCGTATTCTAGCGATACCGAGCATATGTATGTCGACCTTAGCTCAATTCATACAAAACAGACGGCTTCTAATTATAAAACGGTACAAGCTCGACTATTGAGCTTATACACTAAAAATAACGTAATTGCAGACTATGATACAAACTTCACATTTTATAGACAACAACCTAATGCACCGGTAACGATGACTGCGTGGAAAATATCTAAACCAACATTCTATGCGGAAAATGGGTATCCTATCGATACATTACCACAACAACGGTTAGCAAAGGATTACGGTCAACATGTGGCGGCGCCAAATAGCCCATCACAACGAATTGGGGAATTTATCTATAATACGTCTAAAGAGATGGAAAAGATTACCTATACATATGATAATCCATATATTCCACCTCAAGTATTCCCTCCTGTAGTCGATCAACAGACACGGACCGTATTATTTGGTCTCATGCCTCCTACAGATGCTGTTATTTCTACGCCAATGGATCGTGTTATACCAGCACCTCCAGCACCTCCAACTCATATGCAGCCAAGCTTGCAACCAGGTCATATAGGCGGACCTAACCCAGATAGCTTAGGTGATCGTGGGCGCTTCTCACCAAATTTAAATGCACTTCAAACGGGTAAATTCCAACCATCTAATCAAAATATGGCTCTTCCAGATCGACAAGGACCTCCTGGCCCTCAAGGTTTTAGAGATAACAAGAATCGCGATAATCATCGCAACGATGGTAATCGTGACAACGGCGGTCGTAATGGCAGTGGTCGCGGAGATGGTGGCCATGGCGGTGGTCAAGGTCCTCATTAATTATTATTTACAAAAACATTTAGAAATACGAAAACCCTCATCATTATCGATGAGGGTTTGTTTTATGGCTTTCACAAGGGAAATTTATTTTTTTAGTCTTACAAAGAACAAGGCAACGGCACCGATAACTGGTGCAATAGCAAGGGTCATCAATGCAGATTTATAGCTACCAGTTGCAGTTAGCATACTACCTAAAATCATAGGCGCTAACATAACGCCGATTTGATTGAATAAGTTTACAAAACCTGCCGTAGTACCTCGCAAGTGAGGTTCTGCTGATTGTACAACGAGAGCATTCGTCAACGCACTGTGCATGAATGCGCCAATACCAAGAATTGGACCTGTAATAAAGAGCATATCTGGGTTTGTGGTGCTCGCAAAGAGTATTAAGGCCGGTCCAAATAAGAACATAACGAGTGCTGTTAAATGATTTTTCTTAATTGGCAAAATATCGGATAAAATACCGATGGTTGGCTTTGCAATAAGTGCAGCCAAGCCAAAAGCGGACATAACATGACCTGCATAGATGGCGTTAACACCTAGTTGCTTTACCATGTACAAGTTTGACCATTGAGCCACCGCCCATGTAGCACCGGTAGCGAAAAAGCCTGCAAACGCAAGGCAACGAATGTTGCGATTTTTTAATACGTGAAGCAAGTTTTCTTTTATGGATGGCTTTTCCCCTACAGGAACCGCTTCGACATGAGCCTCCGCTTCACGTTGAGCTAGGATTTCAGCACTTGGCTTACGAACTGTAAAGTAGCTGAGTATAAAGATAATAACTGGCAACAAAGCAGTTAAGAGGAATGCATTTTGCCAACCATAATTCGTTGCTACATAAGGGGCATATAAATTTACAGTCGCCACCCCAAGCGATGTACAAGACATGAAAATACCAACGGCTGCACCACGTTGATTAGGACCAAAGTAATCCCCAATGGCACTCAAGCAAGAAGCCTGTACAGGACCGGATACGATACCTAATAAGAAACGCAACACCCATCCATAGGTATAATTATCAATGGTACTCATCAATGCAGTGATGACTGCCATGGCGAGTAAACTAACCAATATAGTATAGCGATAACCGATTCTATCCGCTAAGATACCACCTGGTAATACCATGATGGCATAGCCCATGTAAAAGGCAGACAAATAGGACGTCCCCATTTGCGGTGTAAAATTCAATGCGTCATTGACAATCGGCATCAATGATGCCCAGGATAAACGCATAACAAAGCTAATCAAAAACGTTAGCCATACGCTGACGAGAATTAAAATCTGAGTTCGTGAGAAACCAATTCTACTCATACGAGCTCCTTTCTATAGAAAAATAACATATAGAGCTATCATACTATAAATAGAAAGAGTTTTTCAAACATAATGAGTGAATATCTAATACTTTACAAAATTAAGTATCCGATGTACTATAATAATTGACTAAGGAAATGAATAACTAACATTGCTTAACGCAAAAGAAAAAAGACGGTACTGCGAATACCGTCTTTTTTATATGTGCTAGTTACTTGCTGAAGTATCTATCTAGCCACTTGCAAATGTAGTGACAAGTTACACCTGCTATGATAGATACAATTAAGGATATGAATAACTCTAACACAGCCTAACCCCCTTTCTGTTACCAGTCTAGGGAAGTAACACTCATAGTATAGCACAGAAAGAAATTACATCAATGCTACATTACTGTTTCATCAAAACATACTGTATTAAGTGGTTAAGAAAAGTTAATGTTATCTATTAATAAAGCATACAAAAAAGCAGTACTACTAACGTTAAGGCACAGAGTGGCAATAGCCAAGCGGCCAATCATACGTCTAGTAGTACTGCTTTTGATACTATAAGTATAAAATTGAATGGCGGAGAGGGTGGGATTCGAACCCACGGCCCCTTGCGGAGTCACTGGTTTTCAAGACCAGCTCCTTAAACCACTCGGACACCTCTCCATAATGGTATATTATAGCAGATTTATATTGAAATGTGCAACAATTGAATAGAGGTAACCTCAGATATCTATAATGTAGAACTAATTATACTAGAGACAAAAAAGCTGGCCTAAAGCCAGCTTTCAGTATATCTAGTATAATTAGTATCTTAGAAAAGATCTTTTTTCCACATACCAATGATAGCCACGATGGAACAGGCCACGGAGATGCCCACAACCTCGAAGAAACCATTTTCATCGTTTTGGAATGGCAATGGCACGTTGGTCCCCCACAAGCTAAAGATAATGGTCGGTACGGCCAAGGTAATCGTCAAGGCTGCCAACATTTTCATAACCATATTAAGGTTGTTTGAAATGATGGATGTAAAGGCGTTCATCATGTTCATCAAGATATTAGAATACATTTCAACCATTTCTATGGCCTGTTTATTCTCGATGATAACGTCCTCTAATAGATCCTCATCTTCCTCATACATCTTGAGAAGGTGTTTATAGGAACTGTGACCACGCAAGCGCAATAAACGTTCCATAACGGTACCATTCGTACGCAAAGCGGACGTAAAGTATGTCATGGATTTCTGTAATTCCAACAATTGGAAGAAGTCCTTGTTCTTTGTAGTATGACGCAATTGAACTTCGATATCGTCGGTACGACGGTTAATTTGTTGCAAGTAACGCAAGAACATGGTCGCCGTGCGATACAAAATTTGGAACAAGAAACGGGTCTTTTTATACGTATAGAACGTAGAAATCTGATTAGAAATAAACGGATAGAGCACTTCAGATTCTTCTAAACAGATGGTAATAAAGAAATCTGGCGTCAAAAAGATACCAAGTGGCACCGTATCGTACATATCATTGCCGCGAACAACAGGAATGTTGATAACAACAAAGATATAATTGTCCTCTAACTCCACGTGAGAACGTTCTTCCATATCGAGGGCGGTCTTTAATACGTCTGTAGGAATTTCCGTCAGGATATTGATAAGGGATAACTCATCGGGGTCTGGGTTCACCAAATTTACCCATGAACCTTTTGTGGCATCTGATACCGTGTAATCGGCTACTAATTCTTCTTCTATGTGCTTGTACACCGTAATCATGTTATCCCTCCTTCCGAGCGAAAATACTGTATCTCATCTTTAAAATTATATACTATTTAGGTGTACTATTCAATTCTCTTGTGAAAGTTTTACATAGAAAAACTGCTCCTCATTGCCTAATACAATGTAGGAGCAGTTTATTATCTATCAGTATTATTTTCTACTCAAGATGCGGACAGAGTTTAAGATACAAAGGATGGATACGCCTGTATCGCCAAATACAGCCCACCACATGGATGCATAGCCTAAGATGCCAAGCAACATGATAAGGATTTTAACAGCAATGGCGAATACAACGTTTTGCCAAGCCACGCGCAATGTTGATTTGGACAAATCAAGAATATGTGCAATAGCGGTCAAAGATGGACGCATGAACACAACGTCGGCCGCTTCGATAGCCGCATCAGCGCCGCTACCCATCGCACCACCTACGTCAGCACCAGCAAGAACTGGCGCATCATTGATGCCATCGCCTACGAACATGGTAGGACCATATTCAGAGCGAATATCTTGAACAACGGACAATTTATCTTGAGGCAATAGTTGAGCACGTACTGCGCTTACACCCGTTTCTTTGGCGATATAGTTAGCGCTTGCTTCAGCATCACCAGTAAGCATAACAGTTTTAATATCTTGACGATTAAGATCAGCAATCGCTTCAGCAGAATCTGGACGAGCTTCATCGGCGATGATAATACGGCCAAGGTATGTATTACCTTCGGCTACAAGAACTTCTGTACCGTATTCAGCAGGTTCTGTTGGATAGCCTTGTACATCATAGCGTTCCATAAGGCGACGGTTACCAACAAGTACTTGTTGACCATCTGCCATACCTACCATGCCTTCGCCAGCTAATTCCTGAACGAAATCGGAAGGTTCCACTGTAAGGCCTTGATCTTTTGCTTCAGAAACAATGCTTGTTGCTATTGGATGTGTAGATACAGCTTCGATAGCTGCCGCCATGGATAATAATTGACCAGAACTTACATGGGAGCCTACAGTTTCTACGTTGTGAACTTTGAACTCACCAGATGTAATAGTACCTGTTTTATCAAGAGCTACTGCTTTCACATTAGCCAATGCTTCGATAACACGACCACCTTTAAGCAAGATGCCATGTTTGGATGCGTTACCAATACCGGAGAAGAATGCAAGTGGCACGCTTAGCACCAATGCACATGGACAAGAAATAACAAGGAATGTTAAGGCTGTATAAATCCATCTATGCCATTCGCCAGTAATGAGGGATGGAATAATCGCAACAGCAAGGGCAAGGGCTACTACGATTGGAGTATATACACGAGCAAAGCGCGTAATGAATTTATCGATTTTAGGTTTCGATGCAGCTGCATTTTCAACAGCATCAAGAATTTTAGTAACCATGGATTCTTCTAGAACCTTATCGACGCGCATCGTAATACGGCCAGTTTCATTGATGCAGCCAGACATCAATTGTGTACCTGGTTCTGCGCGAACAGGCACTGGTTCGCCGGTTACAGGAGCCGTATTGACGCGAGTTTCACCTTCAAGAATCGTACCGTCTAGAGGAATCAAATCGCCAGGACGAACTTCAATAGTCCAGCCCACCTCAACCTTTTCAGGGGACATAACTACGATTTCGCCACCGCCGCATGTATCTACGACGCGCACCTCTTGAGGACGCATATCAACAGCATTCATGATTTCTGTACGGCTACGATCTGCTGCTTTTTCTTCGAAGAATTCACCGATACGGTAGAATAAAATAACACCAACCGCTTCAGGCAATGCATCGATAGCGATGGCACCTAATGTAGCAATAGACATCAAAAAGTTTTCATCAAATATTTCACCCTTTAAGATATTACGCGCTGCTGTACGCAATACAGGAAATGCAAGGAGTACATAAGCAACGTAGTAAATCGGAGTTTCAATAGATTCTGGCAATCCGATTGATGGTACAAAGGAAGTCAATGCTTCATAGATCATAAATAACAAGCCGGCTACGATAACAGCAATTGTTACAGCGTCATTGTCCTGATTGTTGTCACAGCCATCATTCACAACCGCTTTAGATTTACGTTCGTAATCAGCTACTGTTACGCCCTCTTCGATAGCATCACAGATGTCTTGAATGTCACGCTTAAGAGCCTCACGGTCCTCCCAAGAGCCAGTTAATTTTAATTGATGGGTAGCAAGTGTAAAGTTAGCTGTTTCTACCACATCCATTTTACGGATACGATCTTCGATTTTCGCTGCACAGTTCGCACAGTTTAAATCCTTTAGAAGTAATGTTTCTTCCATGATATCTCCTTTATCTATATTTGAAAGCACAGAAAGCTTTCATCCTATATGAATTAAAATAACATATGAATATTCACTCATATGTTATTTTAATAGAATCTATACGATATGTCAAGAAAAATTATCAAAATTAATTAGACGTAAAACAGCCCATACGTATCACCTATACACATGGGCTAATTCTATATTCTTACGTTATAGTTTTGACTATTTCTATTCATAAAGATTGATTTCTTTTATGTCTTTAAAGGTAATCTCAACCCCCTCTATAGACATAGTATGGGCCGTCTTATTTATCATCTCTATAGCACCCACTAGTTCCGTATAACAATGACCGTTGTAATATAGGACTCGCACAAAATTCCCGTCTGTTAATGATTGGATTGTACGATTTAGTTCCTCTAGTTGGTCCTCAGATAACTCTACACGATTCTCCTTAGGCCGTGCTACGGCTGCCAGCAATGTTTCAAATCCCTTTAACGCCGCAAAAGGCATAAATTGTTTAGCCCGTTGCAAGCGCGACATCCGATGTTTCATGAATGTATACCTTCCCTCACGCAATACATCAATTCCTATTGTAAAATCTACTCTCCATTATGACCGCCTACCAATGTATTTCTAAACTGCATGGTCCCTTCTTCTTGCAAGCTAGATGCACGAAGGATAGCATTTTTACCAAAACGTCCTTTAATATTCAGCATAGTTTTCTGTATATGTTCCTCTTGCTCTGCTGTATCTGTTAAGGCACTACTAAACAGGTCCATTTCAGTCGGTACAGCGGCCTTATTAACTAAATCTTCAAAGCTAACGGCAATGCGTCGTATTAACTCATGAGGCCGTTTATATTTATCAAACAAGGCTAGTACAGCTGGACATAACTCTTGAAATGAGTCCGTATAATGCGCTAAAGTCCTGGATCCACCAGTGGACTTTACATCCTCTGCCGCATAGCCGATGTGAACATGAATACACTTTGTAACCGCCTTAATCTGTAACAGTTCAAGGACTAAGGACTCCACCATTTCACGCATGGGCAATCGCGCCTCATCAGCCGTATAATTGCGCAATAGAATTTGGCTTTGTGAAAGGGAATGTTTAGACGGTCTATAGGCGTGAATATCGGCAATAGTGCAGCTTTCACGACCCCACGCATGATCGATTAACAGCTCTGCGTTCACACCGAATTCCTTATACAGTTTATGTTCCGGTACTTGGGTGATGCCATGCAAATCAAAGGCACCAAATTTACGCAAACGATTGGCGATACCGCTGCCGACTTGCCAAATATCCGTAATCGGCTGATGATGCCAAATTTGCTCTTTAAAAAGGTTTTCATCAAGATACCCTATAAAATCCGGCGCATGCTTCGCCAGTATATCGAGGGCAATTTTAGCGAGGAATAAGTTAGTTCCAATGCCAACAGTGGCGTAAATATGAGTAGCCTCGAGCACTGCATCAAGCAGGAGTTGAGCCAACTGACGAGGCGTTTTCTTGTACAAATTCGTATATGGCGTGATGTCTATAAAATATTCATCAATAGAATACACATGAATATCCTCAGGGGATATGTAATTTAGTAGTGTCCCATAAATCTGCGCCGACGCCTGCATATACCGTTTCATATGAGGCTTTACCGTGATGTATTCAATATGTGAAGGAATTTGAAATAAGCGAGACCGATTTTTAACGCCTAGCTTTTTAAGCGCTGGAGAGATGGCCAATGTAATCGCTCCCTTGCCACGCGAATTATCGGCCACCACCAACGGTGTTGTAAAGGGATCCACACCTAAATCGGCACATTCTACAGATGCGTAAAAGCTCTTTAAATCAATACACATATACATCCGATTTGTATCAGCTGAACCCATACAAACACCTCCTTAAAACGCTAATGGATTGACTTTCACAAAAATTAGTATTTCCATAATTTCTATCATTAGTATAACAAAAATACGCAGTATTTTCAAACGTATGTTTGCTATTATATAGATAATTTTAACTATAAAAAAGGTATCTATCATTAGACATATTTCTAATAATAGATACCTTTGTGCTTTGAAATTCTTTGGTGTTACGTATATACAACACCGAGTTCATTCATTTATTGTTCTGGGCCAACTTTTTCTTCGTCTACCGTATTAAGGAATCGCGTCAATTCGCCCATAAATAGAAGTCTTACCGTCCCTATAGCACCATTACGGTGTTTACGGATAAGAACCTCTGCCTCGTCCCCCATTTCAGAATTTTCATCATAGTATTTATCGCGATACAAGAAGATAACGATATCCGCATCTTGTTCAAGGGAACCAGATTCACGAAGGTCAGATAATACCGGACGCTTGTCTGGGCGGCTTTCAACACTACGAGACAACTGAGACAAAGCAATAACAGGCACATTAAATTCACGAGCAATCAGTTTTAGGTTACGAGAGATTTCAGATACCTCTTGTTGTCGATTTTCACTGCCCTTACCGGAGCTACGGCCTTGCATAAGCTGAATATAATCGACGATAACAAGATCAAGACCATGTTCTACCTTGAGGCGGCGTAACTTAGCGCGCATATCCTGCACCGTAAGGGCTGCCGTATCATCGATAAACAGGCTGGCTTGACTCATCTCATCCGCCGCAGCCATCACCTTCCCCCAATCATTAGGGTCCATGTCAGCCTTGCGCAACTTGTCTGATTCAATACCGGCCACGGAGGACAAAATACGTCCTACCAACTGTTCCTTGGACATTTCTAGAGAGAAGAATGCTACAGTCCGCTTAATCCCCATCGCTACATTTTGAGCAATGTTCAAGGTGAAAGCAGTCTTACCCATAGCAGGACGAGCCGCTACGAGAATAAGGTCCGACCGTTGTAACCCATTTAACTTGAAATCCAAATCTCTAAATCCAGTTGGTACACCTGTAATAGAACCCTTATGTTGTTGCAGTTTACTAAGTCTATCAATATTCGTAAGAACTACATCACCAATGGGAGAAAATGTCGATTCTGATTGTGTTTGACCGCCTACATCAAGAACGAGTTGTTCCGCCTTATTCATAATGACGGATGGCTCATCCTCGCCAGCATAAGTCATACCGACAATCTTATTACCTGCATCTATGAGACGGCGCATTTGCGCTTTTTCTACAATAATGCGCGCATGCTCTTCAATATTATAGCCTGTCGCTTCATTCGCAAGAGATGTAATATAAGCAATGCCACCTACGGTATCCAATTTTTTACGTCGTTCTAGTTCTTCACTTAACGTAATGAAATCTACCGTCTTGTTGCTTTTTACAAGATTTAAAATAGCATCATAAATAATCCGATGCGTATCACGATAAAAATCATCACGATCTACGATACTTGTTACCAAATCAACGGCTTCGCCAGATGATGAGCCATCTGTTAGCAACGCCCCTAATACGGCCTTTTCCGCGTCCTCATTATGCGGTGGTATGCGTACGTCCATGTTCTTCTCCCCTTAACTAGAATATGAGTATCTTCCCTATGAAAGCGTGCGTTACGCCTCTTCTATGCACAAAAAGAATCACCACACTCTGTGAGCATGGTGATTCGAAGATTATTCAGCGACTACGTTAACCTTGATAGTGCTCGTAATTTCTGGATGTACACGAACCACTACATCATGAACACCTAATGTTTTCAACGGTTCTTTAATTTCGATTTTCTTTTTGTCGATATCTACCTTGTATTGAGCTTTCGCTGCATCGGAAATATCTTTAGCAGTAACAGAACCGAATACGCGGCCTTCTTCACCCATGCGAACCTTAACAGTAACTTCAACCTTAGTCAATTGAGCTGCCAAGATTTTAGCTTCATCATTTGCTACTGCTTTGTTATGTGCAATGGATTCTTGTTTTTGACGTGCATTGTTTACATTCGTAGCTGTACCTTCAAGACCAAGGCCTTTTTTAATCAATACATTACGACCATATGCGTCACTTACTTCAACGATTTCGCCTTTTTTACCAACTTTTTTTACATCTTCTAACAATACTACTTTCATTGTTATTCCTCCTCTTTTTCAGCGGAATGAAGGGCTTCTAGCGCTTTATCTAGAATAGCCGTCTTCGCTTCCTCTATCGTCATACCTTGTAGTTGGGCACCAGCCACTGTTCTGTGACCACCACCACCCAAGGATTCCATTACAACCTGTACATTTACCTTGCCTTTGGATCGAGCGCTAACGCCGATACCGCCATCATTAAGTGAGTAAAGTACAAAGGCTGCTTCAATATCTTCATTGCTGATGAGCATATCCGCACTTTGTGCAGCCAATGCCATCATATCCTTCATACCTGCTGGTGCCACAGAAATAGCAATACCTTCGGTACGATTGGCTTCAAATACCATTTTAGCACGCAATTGGATAGAATCGAAGGTTTCAATAAATAATTCTTTTACCCGTTCAATATCCGCCCCTGCACGACGTAAGAACGCTGCCGCTTCGAAGGTACGTGCCCCAGTTTGTTGATTAAAGTTTTTCGTATCTAATACGATGCCCGCATAGATACCTGTGGCTTCCGCTTTTGAAAGTTTCACAGGAACTCCTGCATATTGTACAAGTTCTGTTACGAGCTCACTCGTAGATGATGCAGCTGGTTCCAAATACGTAAGCAATGGATTTTCAATAAAATCTGCTGCTCGACGATGATGATCGATGACAATGCGTCGCTCAGATACTTCAAGAGCCTCTGGCGCTGCTACCATCGGTGTTCTATGGGTGTCACAAACGATGGCCAATGTATTCGCATCAGCCCACAATTTTGCTTCTGCAGGCGTTATGATATGAGTTTTCCAAAATTCGTCTTCCACAAGAACATGTACCATTTTATCGATGGCATTTGTTTCTTTTGAAAGTACTAATCGTACCTCTTTACCAAGAGTACGTGCAATTGATACGACGCCAATAGCACCGCCTAATGCATCATAGTCCTCACGTTGATGACCCATAACAAGGATTTTGTCAGAATCATTCATCAATTCATGAATGGCTTGACTAACCACACGAGCACGAACGCGCGTATTTTTTTCAACACCTGCTGTATTGCCTCCGAAGAAGCGGGTGCTTTCACCATCCATAATGCAAACCTGATCACCACCGCGCCCTAAGGCAATATCGAGGGCTGCGCGAGCACGTTCGGATACATCCTTAACAGAGCCTGCATTTTCGCCAATCCCGATACTAATCGTAGCAGGCACTTGACGAGGAGAAGGTAATTTACGGATACGTTCAAGCACACTAAAGCCGTTGTTTTCCATGTCTTGCAAAGCGCCCCGAGAAATGGCAAATGTGTACATATCATCTTGGAAATTTCGAATGAAACCTTCGTGTTTATCGATTTCATCAACGACGATATTGTTGATTTCCGCCCATAGATTTGTATATTCTCTATCGCTGAGGCCCTTCGTCAATTCTTCGATATTATCGATTTGAATCATGCCCCATACAGGCTGTTCTTCTTGCGCCTTAATACGTTCCTTTTCAATGGCTGTAATATCCTTAAAATACAAAGCCATAACCGCATGTTCCGTCAATTCATCATTAGGATCTGCATCAGGTCTTGTATCGCGAGGGTCGATGAACTTGTACACCACTTGGAAATAGCGATCCCCGTATTGCTCTTTCAAGAACCCCGATTTGCCCCAAATCTTATCAATTCTAAATCCAGGAATCAAAGCGGACATTTTTTGCAATTTATTCCAGTCCACCGGAACCCAATCGGCAAACACACTATTATTCCATACCAATGTACCTTGCTTATTGACAAGTACAATAGCGGTCGGTAAGTTTTGTAATGCAAAGTTAGCCGCCTGCGTCACATTCTTCATCATAGCACCAAATTGTTCGCGTGCTAAGCGACGACGATTGTGGATGGGATTGTAATTAATCAAGTATACAGCAACCACCACGATGACTGACAATATGGCTAATAGCCAATTTAAATAAGCGATGATTAAGATTAATAGAACGATGACACCAATAATGGTCCATTCCATTGCTTCCCATCTTCGTTGAAAGGATTTCATAGTAACCTCCTTTCTATTAATAACCTCGTTGATTGAAACGAGATCGTAAATCTAAAAACATATCTATAATCCCAAATATAGCTAATGCTTGAGAAAAGAACAGAGCATATGCAAAAACCAAGCCCCATTTTATCTTAGGTGCTACTCGATAACGAGTCATAATATCCGCTAATGCAGCAAAACCATGAATAGAACAAATAAAATTACCAAGCAAAACTAAATTTTTACTAATAGCAATAACCCATGGCGTATCTAAATGTACATATGCACTGCCATGTACACCTATGATACCAAGAGCAAAAATACCAGCCCCCCATATTGGCATCTTCCACTGTTCAATTGGTAAAAAGTTCGGTATAGAAATTCGCAATCGACGACCCAGCCACAAAGATATCTGTATTGTAATATATGTATATACGATTGCCCCTACGGCTATAGCCATACAAAATACATCTCCCAAGGTATCAAGATTCTTTTGTACATTGTCAACAAACTGATCTGCTTGTTCTTGTGTAATAGCTGGATTTGTTGCCATAGCATCATGGGCCATTATTTGAGCTTGTTCTATAACCATAGGACCCAGAGTTGATACATCAACACCAGACATAGAATACGATACGATAATGACAAAAAATATAGCCAAAAACATCAATACACTTGGAACTAACAAACGCTTTATAGTAGGCCACGAGAACCGATTCCCAGCACCTACACCAATGCCTACCAAGGTAAATAATCCTACAACGAATGAGTTAACGATGCCAAATAACATAGTGGATAGAAAAAAGATAACAATTGTTCCTACAAAACTATACTTAAATCCCCATTTGGTGCCAATGATTCCAACAGCTGCAGGAGTAACTAAAAATGACAAAAATCCCAATATAGGTAAGTATACACTAATGGCTGTAAGTACAACTCCAATGGCACTAACAAATGCCGTTTCCACCATAGCTCTTGTATTTGTTTGTTTCATAATACTCCATTCAATACTAAAAGGATACTAGTTATCTTTTAATTATAGCAGTTTAATAAAGTAACTTCAAATACCCTATATAGTAGACAATTACAGCAACTACGCTACTTATGGTGTCTCAAAATAATAAAGATATCCCCCTCAAGACTGTTCGCCATGTAATCGTGGCATTCTGCTTGAGAGGGATATGTTATTTAGTGTACGTCTTGAATGATTGGTAAAATCATAGGTCTACGACGTGTTTTGTCATAGAAGAATTTACCCAATGCATCGCGAACGTTTTGTTTAATTGTAGTCCAGTCCTTAATACGTTGTGCTTCGCAATCATCTAATACTTGATGAACGCGACGTTCTGCTTCAAGCATAAGCTCTTCTGCATCACGTACATATACGAAGCCACGAGATACGAGATCTGGGCCTGCAATGATGGTACCGGAAGCAGTATCCATAGCCATAACAACGATAACCATACCTTCTTGTGCCAATTGTTGACGATCGCGAATAACGATATTACCAACATCGCCAACACCAAGGCCATCAACGAAGATAGCGCCCGCTTGTACACGGCCACCTTTACGGCCACCGTCTTTATCAAATTCAAAGATTTGACCATTATCGCCGATGAGGACCTTCTTAGGGTCTACGCCCATAGCCACACCAAGTTCACCATGACGACGTAACATACGGTACTCACCATGAACCGGGATGAAGTATTCTGGACGCACAAGGTTGAGCATTGTTTTAAGCTCTTCTTGACTCGCATGACCAGATACGTGGATGCCACGATCTTTGCCATATACAACATGGCAACCTAGACGAAGTAAGTTATCGATAGTTCTACCAACAGCACCTTCATTGCCTGGAATTGGTGTAGCAGAGATAATAACAGTATCATTTGGTGCCAATTCTACAGTGCGGTGGTTGCTTGTGGCCATACGGGATAAGCCCGCCATCGGTTCACCTTGAGAGCCAGTTGTTAAAATCATGATTTGGTCATCTGTGTAGTTGTGCATTACATCTACGTCGATAATCGTATTTGGTGGAATATTCAAATAACCGCGTTCTTGTGCGATTTCTGTAACATTTACCATGCTGCGACCCATAACGACAACCTTACGGTTGAACATAACCGCCGCATCGATTGCTTGTTGGATACGAGATACGTTAGATGCGAATGTAGCCAATACAACGCGGCCTTTTGCAGCACCTACAGCTTGTTTAATAGCAGGTCCAACGGAGCTTTCAGAACCAGTAAAACCAGGTTTTTCTACATTTGTAGAATCGGACATCAATGCTAGTACGCCCTTGTTGCCAAGTTCTGCGAATTTATGAATATCCATCAATTTGCCATCAACTGGTGTTTGGTCGATTTTAAAGTCCCCTGTATGGAGTACAGTACCGATAGGTGTATCGAAGTACACCGCAACGGAGTCAGGAATAGAGTGATTAGTTTGGATAAAACCAACCTTCACTTGACCGATTTGCACTTCATCGCCTGCTGCAATCGTGCGAAGGCATTTTGGGGATACTTTATGCTCTTTAAACTTACCTTCAATCAAGCCACAAACAAGATTTGTAGCATATACAGGGCAGTTAATTTCCTTCATAAGGTACGCTAAGGAACCGATATGGTCCTCGTGACCATGGGTAATAACGACTGCTTTCACGCGGTCCTTGTTCTCAATGATATAGCTCATATCAGGAATAACGATATCTACGCCAAGCATATCTTCACTAGGGAACGCAAGACCTGCATCAAGAACGATGATTTCATCCTCGTATTGAAAAATGGTCATATTTTTACCGATTTCACCAAGGCCACCAAGAGGGATAATTTGAAATTTACCCTTATTAGAGCCCGCTGGTTGACGACCAATTAAATCGGATTGAACCTCTTGGTTGCGAGTCATCGGACGGTTGTTAGTGCGCGTACGACGGTTGTTAGTATTTTCATTACGATTATTATCATTCGCATTGCGTGTACGCGTATTACGTGTATTTCTTGTATTACGAGTATTCTCGCCATTTCGTTCAGTACGATGTGTATTTTCACCGCCTCTAGTTGTACGGCTTTGACGAGTTTGGCGCGGTTTGCGTTCTGTACCTTGTTGTTCGCCTTGCTCAGCTGTTGGACGTTGACGACGTGTATTCGTTCTTGTGTGTGTCGTGCGTCGTTGGCGACCTTCGCCATTTTGATTAGCTTCGCCTGTATAACGGCGTTCACCAGTGCGGCGACCTTCTGTATTGCGGTGTTCTCCCGCAGGTCGACGCGTATTGGTGCGACGGCGCGTTGTTTTTTGCTCACCTTGAGCAGACGGAGCCGTCTCTACTGCAGTCACTTGTGCAGTATGTTGATTATCTGTTGTATTCACAGTTCCTCCTAAAATTTTGTTCATTAATTTGTTTAACATATATTTTCACCTATCATTAAAATTTGATCTTTACAGAGGAACGGACAAACGAAAAAGGCGCTATCCAGCAGCGTCTTTCAAATGGGCGCAAAAATAGCGCAACTCAATTGTTACCGTTCAAGTCCTTTTGTCCATTCGCCTCGTGCAAATGAGTATAGTGTACCATTAAACGCGTCAGCCGCGACGTTACGTTCTCTTCGTTACCGTTTAATGTTCATTATAATCCGATCGTTCTGATGAAAGCCTCGCTTTCATACGTTACTATTATTGTAACATAAAAATAGCGTTAACAAAAGAGGACCCTTATGTTAACGCTATTCCATTAATCCTGTACGAATTTGAGCTGATAATCGCACAAAATCTAACCGTGTTTATACATCATATTTAGTTATCATCATCAGGCAAATGTTTGTAAAAGCCTTCAATATGCCACGCACCATTTTCTTCAATAAGAGAAATATATCGCTTCATCGGTTTAGCCTCTACCATGCCTTCGCCAACCTTTGTAGTTTGTAAATTTGCTTCAAATACAATACGTTTTAAACTACCTGAACGACTCAGCCGTGCCACATCCAAGGTAACCATATCCACTTTTGTACCTTGCTGCATAGCTATGAGCCATTTTTGTTTTTCTACTGGATTGGCCCTAACTCGGTTCATCACATACGTGAAAGCCTTATCATAGTCCTTATTATTTACCGCATCAAAATAGCCTTGCACTGATGCACGAGCGGCCTCTTCACTACCTTCGCCAACAATGGCATTTGTAAACCACCCTGAAGGGAACACCTCATTTTCCGGTCCCATAGTTCGTAAAGAAAATCCAAATATACATACTATACTTACAAGCACAACAATTAAAACTCTCGTTGTTAACGAACTACTCGAAGGGGATACTTTCATAATAGAAGCTAGCCGTTTGTCTATGACGATATGCTGCAACGCACCACCATATTGATTGTCCTGTGGCTGCCCCTTTTGACATAACAAGGCGAGCAAAATCAAGGGTCCTACAAAGGGGATAAAGAACAGCAACAAGCTCATACTGCCTCGTCCCGTATCATGAAGTCGGCGCACACATAACGACCCTAACGGAAGTAAGGATACTAAACATAGTATAGCCGTTAAGAACCCACCTAAACCGATTAAATACGGTCCCGTTTGAAATATAGCGGTTATAGCATAGAAAAAGGCGAGCAAACCAACCATACATACATGCCACAGCAATAGAAATTGTAAGAATTCCCTCCGCGAAGCGCGACCATCCGTATCCATGAACTTATTCATCACATAGAGATATGTATCCTTATAGCTAAGCTGATAATGGGATAAAGGATAAATTACATCACCTTCAGGTGCAATGCGCTCCACCTCTGTAGCCACCGTATACTGCCCACATGTAGGGCAAAACATAGCCGCCTCATCGCAATAATGACGGCAAGCATCACAATAACGTTTCATAAGTATCTCTCCAAAAGCTCTCAAATATTTACTATTTTAAGTATGTATCTATAGCCTCCGCAAAGCCCTGACGATATAGATTAGCACCGCCGTTTGCAGGGTGGCGCAACCCAATGGCAGAAAGGCCAAATTTTCCCATTGTATCTGCAGACTTTTGGCCTACTGCGAGCACAAGAGGTTCTACGCCACCTAATTCTATATGTAAATCTAACAAGCGTTTTGTATATTTCCAACCTAATTGTTGTTCTCTATCCGTAGGTGTACGGTTAGTCAATGGATTTCCATCCTTATGAGGATGGAAGGGGAATATGTTCCACAGCAATGTATCATAGGTATTGATACCCTTTCCAACAATGGCACTCCATACTACAGTGTCAGTTGGTTCGTTAAAACCATCCTTCTGCTGTGTTCCTTTTAATAAAGAGCTAGTAGGCGAACTAGTGCGTTCCAACCGAATCGGCGTTACATCCTTCGCACGAATGGTTTTGTGCTTATCTAATAGCATTCTTTCACAAGTAATTGCAATGCCACTAAAACGTCCCCCTTGATATCCTACTGCCTCAGCCACTACAAATACCTTAGCTCGACCTAAGCGCGGCAATAAATAAGCTACCAAATTATCTCGACGTACTTGGGCCGCATCAAAACCATCTGTAACAATCTCTAAATCAGGATTTACCTCACCCCAAGGATTATGGACGAGACCACCTTGATACTGAGCAAGCCAGTCTACAAAACCGTGCACCTTCGCCACGCGCTCCGCATCAAAGGTTGCTATATATTCATCAAAAGACAAGGTATTCTCTAACTCAAATAAAGACATACAGCCTCCAATTTAAAATTTATATATTATTACCGATATATATCTACTATACATGATAATTACACGAATTGCATAAGAAATATAAAGTTATATATACTACAATCAAGATGTCACCATCTCTAATCCGAGAAATACGGTGTGGGGAGGAGGTGACACTATGGAAAAAATCTTCTTACTCTTTATAATACCTATTATGACGAATGTAATTAGCTACTACATTTGTAAATTGCTCGATAGGTATTTTAAATGGTGATGAGCATCGGGTTATCTCCGTTATCAGATAAGTAAAAAACCACCCAAGGACGTCGAAATACTTGGGTGGTTCTTTTAAGGTGTACACTAATGGAACTCCTTACTCTTTTAGCTACTTATAGTATACATTATTTTAGAATTTTGTCCATTATAATTAAAGAAACCACCTAGATATATCACAGTCCCTAGATGGTTTCTTTTGTGCACTCAGTGGAGCACTTACAATCTTTAGCTTCTTATAGTATACACCATAACAACTAAATATAGAACTCGATTTTGTCTTCTTTTGCCAATTGGAATTGTTCAAAGATGTGGTTTCGAATATTAACAAAGGATGCCGATGTGCGGTCGGTTCTGTCGATGATGTTTACAGGGATTATAGTTTGTACTCTACCTGGATTTGCAGATAGTACTACAACGCGGTCTGCAAGGACTACGGCTTCTTCAATGTCGTGGGTAACGAATACAACTGTTTTACCTTCTTCGCGGCAGATGCGAGAGATTTCGTCTTGTAAGTTGATACGTGTTAATGCATCGAGGGCACCTAACGGCTCGTCCATGAAGATAATATCAGGATCAACAGCTAATGCACGGGCGATGGATACACGTTGTTGCATGCCCCCAGATAGTTCTGCAGGGTAGCGATTACGGGCATGGTCAAGGCCTACCATCTTAACGTATTTGTCGATGATAGCAGGACGCTCTTCTTTAGGCACCTTTTTACTTTCGAGGCCAAGCTCAATATTGCTTTCCACCGTACGCCATGGCAACAAGCCATAATTTTGGAATACCGTTACATATCTAAGTTGAGGCGCTTTCACCTCTTCACCGTCGATAGTAATGGAACCAGATGTAACGAGCTCAAAGCCCGCTATAGCGTTTAACAGCGTACTTTTACCGGAACCAGAAGGGCCTAAGAGGCAAATAAACTCGCCCTTTTCAATGTCTAAGTTAATATCTTCAAGAATGGTGAGTGGTTCCCCATCTTTCATAAATTCCTTGTGTGCATTGCGCACCGAAATGTAACCCATGAGGCCACCTCCTATTTCTCAATACCCCAACGTTTGTAAATCCATTTTTCGATGAGGGACACGCCCCAATCGAGTAAAAGCCCAACGAAACCGATGGTTAAAATGGCTACCATCAAGAGATCGTTACGCAAGTTATTTCTCATATCGATAATGAGGAAGCCAAGGCCTGTTTGGGAGCCTACCATTTCACCTGTTACAAGGAAGATCCACGCCGTACCGAGAGCGATGTGAAGACCCGATGCAATGCCTGGGAATACGGCAGGTAATACGATTTTAAATAACAGTTCTGGCTGTTTAATACCAAAGTTGCGTGCTACTTTGATGTACACAGGGTCAATATTTTGAATAGCGGACACGGTGGACAATAGCACAGGGAAGAATGCTGCGATAAAGATGATAACGATAGCCGGTGCTTGACCGATACCGAAAAAGAGAACGATAAACGGCAACCACGCCACAGGAGAAATTGGTCGAATGACTTGAACGATTGGATTGATGTAGTTCCAAATTCCCTTGTACCAACCCAAGATAAGGCCGAAGAATACGCCAGCCACAACAGAAATGATGTAACCGATGAAGAACCGTACTAAACTATCTGCAATATCCTTAAATAGAACGCCATCTCCGATGAGTTCCCCAAAGCCGATCAACACCTTATACGGCGTTGGCAATAGCGCTTCATTAAAACCGCCGAGGCAAACGATTAACTCCCAAATTAGCCAAGCTGCGATAAATGCACCTGGCACATATGTATATTTCTTCATGGTCCCCCTCCTATGGTAACAACGATGTATCTACAAACTCTGAATAACTCGGCACCTTTTTAATCAAATCAATATGCGTCATATGATGTACGAGCGCATTATAACGGGCCTCTGTAAGGGCTAAATCTTTAAACCCAATCACCTTGAGGGAACGTTCAATAATTGGGTCATTAAACTTCATGTACTTTGAGGAAATCTCCTCTTGTGCCTTTGGATGCTCGTCTAAATATGTACCTGCATCGAGATAGGCTTTTGTGAAAGCCTTTGCCAAGTCATGATGTTCATCGACGAATTGACCATTAAATACAAGAGCACAGCAAATATTATCATGCCAGAGATGGTCAGGATCTTCGAAGACCTTCCCAGTTCCCATTTCAAGGGCTAGAGAGCCAAATGGTTCGGCTACACTATACCCAGCAATTTGACCTACCGATAGAGCAGAAGGCATTTCTGGAGGGCTCATTTCTACGATTTGTACATCTTTTTCAGAAAGACCCGCTTGTTCAAGCATGCAATCCACGAGAATTTTTTGAGTAGATTGTTTATGAGGGATAGCAAAGGATTTGCCTTTTAAGTCTTGAACGGAGTTAATATCCTTATTTACGATGATAATATTACCCTCTGTATGACCAAGTGCAGCAGCACGAACATCAATGCCTTGTTCACGAGCCTTTACACCTAGCTCAACGAGTACAGATGCAGCATCTACCTTACCTGTATTTAATGCATCCATCAACTCTGGCCAAGATCCATATTTAACAAGCTCTACATGTACAGGACCATCTGCTGTTTCTAATTCTTTTGTAGCGAATACCGGCAATGCATGGGTAATTGGTAAATAGGCTACGCGTACAGTCTTTAATTCTTGAGCCGTCTTTGGTTTATGGTGTTCATGATAACCATAGGCTATGCAGCCAATAACCAAGAGAACCACTCCGATGATTAGATACCATGTCTTATTCATAACTTCCCCTCTTTCTACCTCACAACAAGGGGGCGATTTTGACACATGCCACTTCCGCACTTTTCTAAAACCTAGATGAAATAAGGTTTCAAAATACCTCGTCCTAAAAAATTATATAACCTACTATACCAATATGTTTTTAATATGTCAATAATACATATAACTATAATGGGTTTTATTTCTAAAAAAATATAAATAGTAATTAGGACATAATATA
>OAWU01000290.1_pt1 | contig 36652 bp, 49 predicted proteins | sample 1477041 | NCBI WGS metagenome assembly OAWU01 (sample SAMEA2580266, study PRJEB22360) | human gut metagenome | biome: human gut; feature: human-associated habitat; material: faeces | place: Denmark | collected 2008/2010
TGATGTTATGAAAATTACAAAACATACGCTAGTGAAATTCATGATCACATTAGAAAACTTACATTATCAGCTTTTGGTGTAACGCTTAATTCTGATTTGAAAGAGAGTGAATACGATGAAGCTAGCAGAATGTATGACATGTTAAAGAACTTCTATTTATATCGTTACCAAAAACGAATTGAAAACTTGTCAATTGAAGATTTCGAATAATAAGGAGGCATAACAAATGCAAGCATTACAAACAAAATCGAACATCGGCGAAATGTTCAACATACAAGAAAAAGAAAATGGAGAAATCGCAATCAGTGCAAGAGAGTTATACAAGGCTTTGGAAGTCAAAAAACGTTTTAGCGCTTGGGCAGAAATTAACTTAAAGCATTTTAAAGAAAACAGAGATTTTACAAGTGTACTTACAAGTACGGTTGTTAATAACGGAGCTGTAAGACAACTAGAAGATTATGCTTTAACACTTGATGTAGCTAAACATGTTGCGATGATGTCAGGTACAGAAAAGGGTTTTGATTTTAGAGAGTATTTCATCCAAGTTGAAAAAGCTTGGAATAGCCCAGAAATGATTATGCAACGTGCTTTAAAAATTGCTAACAACACAATCAATCAATTAGAAACAAAGATTGAACGTGATAAACCAAAAATTGTATTTGCAGATGCAGTATCTACTACTAAGACATCAATTTTAGTTGGAGAGTTAGCAAAGATCATTAAACAAAACGGTATAAACATCGGGCAACGCAGATTGTTTGAGTGGTTACGTCAAAACGGATTCCTTATTAAACGCAAGGGTGTGGATTATAACATGCCTACACAGTATTCAATGGAACGTGAGTTATTCGAAATTAAAGAAACATCAATCACACATTCGGACGGTCACACATCAATTAGTAAGACGCCAAAAGTAACAGGCAAAGGACAACAATACTTTGTTAATAAGTTTTTAGGAGAAAAACAAACATCTTAATAGGAGGAACGAACAATGCAAGCTCAAAACAAAAAAGTCATTTATTACTACTATGACGAAGCCGGTAATAGACGACCCGTTAATATTCAATACAACGATGGCTACGACTTAATGATAGACCCGCGTTTTATTGAAATGACGCTTGAAAGACATCCGCATTTAAAAAATAACTTTTATGGATTAATAGATGGAAAAGAATTTAAGTTAGATTAAATTTTTGGAAATGCAAAGGAGGCATAACAAATGTTACAAAAATTTAGAATTGCGAAAGAAAAAAATAAATTAAAACTCAAATTACTAAAGCATGCTAGTTACTGTTTAGAAAGAAGTAACAACCCTGAATTGTTGCGAGCAGTTGCAGAGTTGTTAAAGAAGGTTAACTAAATTAGGCCTTATTATTACTTTTTAGAATGTGAACAATAGGTCGATAAAAAACTTAATAAACAAACTATAGCAACTATCAATGAATTTTGAATATGTAAATCGTTCTCGTTTATATAGTTTGTTACAAAGATTTGAATGTCAGCACCTGCTGCAATGCCATTAGACCATCTTATTAACTTTTTGAAAGGATGTGGAAAATCATTTTCGATACGTTTGACAAATTCATCGTGTCTCTTGTAGGTACTTTGCTCATTTATTGGATAGGTCGAATTGATGGCTTCAGCCAAAGTAGAGATAGCAGTTGGATTGATATAAAAATCTCTAATGGTCTGTTGTGCTTGAAGTACAATCTCATCATCAAACCTATAGAGTTCCTTAAAAGATTTTATCGTTTCTTCAGAAAATAAATTTCTTTGAAATGTTAGAGATGAAAAAGAATTACGCAAATTAAAATTCATTTCAATTAAGTTGTTTAGATGAAAGTCTACTTTGAAGTCAGAAAATAAATTTATGTTGTTTCTATTAATTATATCTAATTGGTACTTAGGTTTTAAAGATTGTTTAATTGCCATACTTTTAGAAATTTCAACATTACTAATTACGTTATTAATAGAAAAACGAACATTTTTTAAAGGATCAATATACACCAATATCACCTCCTTTCACTAGGAGATAACAACATTATACACGAAAGGAAAGATAGAAATGCCACATATTTTAAACGTAACAGTTCCAATACCTGAAACACATGTACTTATCACAAAAGATGAATATGATGAGCTAATTGGTTATTCATTAGACCCTGTATGGAACATGAGTGACTTAAAGAAGAAATTAAAAATTGCATCTGATGAGACTATCAAGGACAGATTACTATTTCATCCTAGATTTGAAAAAGAACTAAGAGCGCAAGGAATTGTGCATTACCCAGATGAGAATTTTAATCGCTGGAGATTTAACGCAAGAAAGATGAATAAATTCGTCGATGAGCATTTCAATGAAATATATAAGGAGAGAATAAAATGAGCAACATTTATAAAAGCTACCTATTAGCAGTACTGTGCTTCACAGTCTTAGCGATTGTGCTTATGCCATTGCTGTACTTCACTACAGCATGGTCAATTGCAGGATTCGCAAGTATCGCAACATTCATATTCTATAAGGAATACTTTTATGAAGAATGAAAAAACTGCTACTTGCGCCAACAAGTAACAGTGACAAACGATTAACAAAATTAATTCATTTTCAATATAAAACGAAAAACGGAGGAAGTCAACTATGACTAAAAATTATAAAGACATGATGCAGGAAGAATTAAGAGATTTATTGGCTGAAAAGAATGGAGAATTGTTTGAAGTAGTGAATGAAATCAATAAAGAAACTGAATTTGCCGTTTTACTTTTTTCAACTGTAGGGGTTAGCAATGGAGATACTACATCATCGTCACATTGTGCGCTTGGGGATATTGTAGGTCTTGCTAATTTATTGAATAACGAAAATGATTACCACGATATCGCTAATGTTATCGAAATGTATAAATTAAAAAAACTTTTAGGTCTAGCTGACAACAAGGAGGACGAGAATGATGTATTACAAAACGGGTGACGTATGTCAAAAAATAATTAATGTAGATGGCTTTGATTTTCGATTAAGAGTTAAGAAACGAGCATATAGCGTCGAAATAGTTGTTTTAGATCATGAGGGGAATTCAATTGACGGGATACTAGTTTCTGACGAGAACGATCTATACACAGCGTTAGATATTTTGAAACAAAGTATTTATGAATGGATTGAAAATAACACAGATGAACAGGACAAACTAATGAACTTAGTCATGAAATGGTAGGTATAAGCATGAGAGACACAGAAAGAAATATATTGAATATTTTTAAGACGTTATTCGACGAATATACTTTGTCAAACCAACGAGCATTATTGGAAATTGAACGTAATCATCACGGATACTTATCGATTAATTTCCTGCACTATCACGACAGTTACAAAACAAACAATAAGCTTGTGCAGATACATGAAATCAATCCAGACAGCCATGAACGAATAAAAAATTTAATTATCGAGGTGCTAAGAGGTCATCGGAAGATTAAAAAAGGAGCATGAGGAAAGATATGAAAATAAATAAGTTAACTATATCGAACTTTGCTGGAATCAAAGAAGTAACATTTAACTTTGACGGTAAAGATGCAAAAATATACGGCAATAATGCGACTGGTAAGACTACAACAGCAACCGCATTACAATGGCTGCTTTTCGATAAAGGTTTGGACGGATCAACCAAATCATTTAACCCTGTACCTTTAAACGAAAAAAACGCAGAAAATTATGAGTTAATTCCGACTGTTTTCGCAGAATTTGAAATCGACGGAAAAATTACGACTTTTAAAAAAGAGTCACATCCTAAATACACAATAAATCAAAAAACGAATCGCAAGGAATACTCACGAAGTCGAACGAAGAAACAATATATCAATGATGAATCAATAAAAGTAAAGGATTATAAAGCTCGTATTGATGAACTGATTGATGAAGATGTATTCAAGTTAATTACGAACCCTCAAGCATTTAACTTACTAGATTGGAAGAAGCGAAGAAGTTTGTTGTTTGAAATTGCTAAACCAATCAATGATGAGGATGTCATTAAAACAAATGATGATTTTAAAGAATTAAATAATATTCTTGGAGATCATGAAATTGAAACAAAGAAAAAGATTCTTACGGACAAGATAAAACAGATTAACAAAGATATCAAAGATATTCCGATACGTATTAACCAAACACAACAAAATAAGCAGGATGTACCAGAATTCGATAACGATAGATACGCAATTATCAAACAAGAAATTGAGCAACTTGAAAATGAGCGTATAGATATTCAAAACGGTAAGGAAGAAATTAATTTGCGTAATCAATTAGCTGATAAACAATCAGAATTGAAACGCATAGAAGACAATAACAGCGCAAGTAATGAGAACAAAATCCATGCTTTAACAAATGAATTACACGTTGAAAATGGAACGGTAGCAAACCTTAAAACGAGATTAAAGCAAAACAAACAACAAATCACACATGAAGAAAATAGACGTAATCAATTATTGGAAAATCACAAAGGACTAAAAAGTGATTTAGAAAAATCTAAAAATCAAAAATTTGAACATCTTGATGACAATGTATGTAGTTGTTGTGGTCAACAGTTACCAACTGAACAAGTGAATGAGGCAAGAGAAAAAGCTTTACAGAAATTCAATGTAAAAAAATCGAAAGAATTAGAAACAATACAAACATCTATCAATCACATTATTTCAGAAGGCAAGAAAATAAAGCCAATCATCGAGAAGTTAGAGGATGACAATAATAATCTTCAAATTAAAATCAACGAAGCAGAAGAGCGTTCAGCAAGAATACAAAACAAAATTAATAAGTTGAAAACGACTCACGTTGACGTTACGCAAACTGACGAATACAAAGCAGTAATGTTAGAGATAAATGAGATTAATCAAAAACGCTCTAACATCAGGAAAACTATTCAAGATAAAGTTTCAGGAATAGATGACAAAATAAGCGAACTTACTCAAGAAAAATCAGAAATTGAAGTGTCAAGATCAATCGAAAAATCAAATAAACATCTAGATGATGTTATTTCTGAATTAAGAAATGAAGAAGACAGATTATTGGATGAAAAAGAAAAGTATTCACATGACCTTTATATCTTAAAAGAATTTACAACAACAAAAGTCAAAATGCTTACTGAAAATATCAATAACGAATTTGATATTGCTGAATTTAAGTTATTCAATACCTTAGTTAACGGCGAATTAGAAGAAACATGTTCCACAACGGTTAACGGCGTCGAATACGACAGCGGTTTAAATAACGCCTCAAGAATTAATGTTGGCTTAGATATCATCAATACACTGTCAAAACATTTTAAAGTTACAGCACCAATATTTATTGATAATGCTGAATCAGTAACAGAGCTTATCAAAACAGAATCACAACAAATTCAATTGATAGTAAATGAACAAGATAAAAAATTAAGAATGGAGACTATATAAAATGACTGAAAATAATAAATTACAAACTATTGAACAACAATTAGTACAAGAAAAGAACGTATCTGACAACGTATTAAACAAAGTGAGAGTTTTAGAGTCACAAGGCAATTTGGAATTGCCAAATGATTATTCACCAAGTAATGCCATGAAACAAGCATGGTTACAAATCAGCCAAGATAACAAATTAATGAGTTGTAACGATACAAGCAAAGCAAATGCCTTATTAGACATGGTAACGCAAGGTTTAAATCCAGCTAAAAATCAATGCTACTTTATTCCTTACGGCAACAAAATGCAGTTACAACGTAGCTATCACGGTAATGTAATGATGTTAAAACGTGATGCAGGTGCTCAAGATGTTGTTGCTCAAGTGATTTATAAAGGCGATACATTCAAGCAAGAAATGGGAGAAACAGGACGTATCAAAGCGATTAAACACGAACAAGACTTCTTTAACATCGACAAAGAAAACATTATCGGTGCGTACTGCACAATCGTATTTAATGATGGACGAGATAACTATATTGAAGTCATGACTATTGAACAAATTAAACAAGCATGGATGCAGTCATCAATGATTAAAGATGAAAAAGCATTACAAAATTCTAAAACACATAATAATTTCAAAGAAGAAATGGCTAAAAAAACAGTTATCAATAGAGCTGCTAAACGTTATATCAACACATCAACAGATAGCAATATTTTCAAATACGCACAAGAATCCGAACAACGTCAACGCAAAGAAGTGTTGGACGCAGAAGTTGAAGAAAATGCAAATCAAGAACAATTGGACTTTGAACAACCAGTTCTTGAAGAAGCACAATACACAGAATTAGAAAATGATAAGCCTATTGATGTATCTGACTTTGAAGAAATAAAAGAACCTGCAACAGAAAAAGAAAGCGAAGAAGAGCCATTTTAATTGAAACAATAGCAACTGGTTCAAGTGGTAACTGCTACGTCTTAAATGATGGACGTACTACGTTACTACTTGAGGCAGGTATAAAATTTGAACGTGTTCAAAAGCATTTTAAATATAAAACAAGACATATAGCAGGGTGTCTTATCACACACGAACATGGTGATCATGCAAAGTACACAAAGCAGTTTGTCGACAATGGTGTAATCAGCTATATGACTGCTGGAACACAACAAGCTATGAATTTTGAAAGTCATCGCTTATGCACGATTAAGGCAAAGCAAGAGCTGCGAATAGGCACATGGTCAATTCTACCGTTTGACATCGAACATGATGCTAACGAGCCTGTGGCTTTCTTATTACAAAGTACATTAGGTTATAAGGTTCTGTATGTTACTGATACAAAGTATTTGAAATACAAATTTAACGGCATTACGCACATGATGTTAGAAGTTAATTATATCTATGAACAAATGCAGGAAAACATAAAAAACGGCAGTGTGCACAGCACATTAGCAAACAGAATTATGGAGTCTCATTTTAGCTTAGAACATGCTATCGGAATGTTAAAAGCAAATGATTTAACTAGACTCGAAGAAATACATTTAATTCATTTAAGTAGTCAAAATTCAAATGCAAAATACATTAAAAGTGAAATACAAAAAGTGACGGGCGCGCCCGTTTATGTTGGAGGTTTATAAATGCTAAACAGAACAATATTAGTTGGTCGTTTAACTAGAGACCCAGAATTAAGAACCACTCAAAGTGGTGTAAATGTAGCATCATTCACATTAGCAGTTAACCGCACATTTACGAATGCACAAGGAGAGCGCGAGGCAGACTTTATTAATATCATCGTATTTAAAAAACAAGCAGAGAACGTTAATAAATACCTATCTAAAGGATCGTTGGCGGGCGTAGATGGTAGGTTACAAACGCGGAACTATGAAAATAAGGAAGGTCAACGTGTATACGTTACGGAAGTTGTTGCCGATAGTATTCAATTTTTAGAACCGAAGAACTCAAATGACACTCAACAAGATTTATATCAACAACAAGTACAACAAACACGTGGACAATCGCAATATTCAAATAACAAACCAGTAAAAGATAATCCGTTTGCGAATGCAAATGGTCCGATTGAACTAAATGATGATGATTTACCATTCTGATTTAACCGGTTTGAAAGTGAGGTGTGTATATGACTGGTTGGATAAAACTTCATAGAAAACTATTAGATTCGCCTATTTTTCAGAACGAAAAGTTATTCAAAGTATTTGCATATTGTCTTATGAAGGCTAGTCATAAGGATCATACACAGCTTGTTGGCAGACGAGTTGTTGAATTAGAAAAAGGTCAATTTGTGTTCGGGAGAAAGCGAGCAAGCGAAGAGTTACGTCTCAAAGAATCCACAGTAAGAGACTACATAAAGCTTTTAGAAAACCTTGGAACTATCGTCGTAAAGTCCGACAACAAATTTTCTGTTATAACCGTTGTCAATTGGGCGATTTATCAAAGTATGGAAGAAAATTCCGACAGCAAAAACGACAACAAATCAACAACAAATCAACAACAAATGGACAACAAATGGACAACAAATCAACAACAAATCAACACAAACAAGAATGTAAAGAATGGGGATAATGTAAAGAATGGTGAGAATGAGAAGAAGAAGGTAACCGCCTTCGACTTCTTCCAAGATAACGGATTCGGTTTCATAACTCCTTACAATTTAGACGATTTAAATTATTATCTTGATTCATTTGAAAATGATTCAGATCAAATAGTTACCGCATCACTTAAAATCGCTAAAGACAGAAATAAAGTTACTTGGGGATATGCTAAAAGCATTTTGAATACATGGCTTAATGCAAACTTGAAATCTATTGAACAAGTACGTGCATTTGAAAAGCAACAACTTGAAAGCAAAAAACAAAATTATAAACCTTTCGTTAAACAATCAAAAGAAAAAACACCCAAATGGCTCACAGACAGCACGAGAGAAACGAAAACGCCGGAAGTAGATGAAAACCTTGAGAAAGACAGAGAAGCTTTTATTAAGCGTCTAAATAGCAAATGGGAGTGATTGAAAATGGATGCATTTGATAAATACTATCTATTTGATCATGACGGCAACAAAATGTTTTCAGTTACACCACATTTTAAAGATGGACGGCATTTAGTTGTTGGATTAAAACACACAAAATTCAATGGTCGACGTTGGTACTTAGATGATTATGAATTAAAAACACTTATTGATAATGAACAAATGGAGTTAGGACACCAAACAAGCTTATTTGAATATATATGAGGGATTACATGGAGATAGAAATTAAATTTAACGAAACTTTCGAGGCACCTATGGGCTCGCCTCGACCGCGTTTTAGCACAAAAGGTAGATATGCACACACATATATGCCTACAAAATATACAGAACATAAAAAATATTTACAAAATCAAATGCCAAAGCTAAATCTAGAAAATGCATTAAAAATTGAATTAGAGTTTTACTTTACTCCACCTAAATCATGGTCGAAGAAAAAGAAAACTCAAGCGATTGGACAATTAAAAGTAACTAAACCAGATATCGATAATTTGATGAAGACAGTTCTAGACGCTTGTAACAATTATTTGTGGAAAGATGACAATCAAATTGCAGAAATAACTAGCTCAAAGCGTTATGGAATTGAGCCCAAAATAATCATACGAATAGAAGAAATATAAGAGGTGGAATAAATGGCGAGAAAAGCAAGAATTGTAACAATAAACGATAAACCTTATAGGTTCAGTAAATTTGAAATGGAATTAATAGAAAGTCACGGTATAACCGCTGGAATGGTTTCTAAAAGAGTAAAAGATGGTTGGGAACTACATGAAGCAATGGACGCACCAGAAGGCATGCGTTTAAGCGAGTACAGAGAAAAGAAAACAATAGAAAGACTGGAACAAGCTAGACTCGAACGCAAATTGGAAAGAAAGCGAAAGAGAGAGGCTGAGCTAAGAAGAAAGAAGCCACACTTGTTTAATGTACCTCAGAAACATCCAAGAGGACGTTATGCGTGCTACCTGTTGGAAAACGACATATTCGTGAAAGTTAAGAAGTAGATCATGACAGATAACGCACGCAAAGAATACCTAAATCAATTCTTTGGATTTAAGAGATATCTGTATCAGGATAACGAACGAGTGGCACATATTCATGTAGTAAACGGCACTTATTACTTTCATGGGCATATCGTGCCAGGTTGGCAAAGCGTTAAAAAGACATTTGATACTGCTGAAGAGCTCGAAATATATATAAAGCAACATGGTTTGGAATACGAGGAACAGAAGCAACTAACTTTATTTTAGAGGAGATGGAAATGATGAATGCTGAAAAGCATATGCAAATGATGCAAATGTTACAAAATTGTGTGATTGATAAGTATGTATCACACGACGAATACGAAGAGTTAATTGCCATAGATAAGCATGGTAATAAAATGTTTATTAAATTTTATCCGAATACGGAGGATGACACTAATGAATAATCGCGAACAAATTGAACAATCAGTTATAAGTGCTAGTGCGTATAACGGTAATGACACAGAGGGATTACTAAAAGAGATTGAGGACGTTTATAAGAAAGCGCAAGCGTTTGATGAAATACTTGAGGGAATGACAAATGCTATTCAACATTCAGTTAAAGAAGGTGTTGAACTTGATGAAGCAGTAGGGATTATGGCAGGTCAAGTTGTCTATAAATATGAGGAGGAACAGGAAAATGAGCATTAGTGTAGGAGACAAGGTTTTTAATCCAGAAACAAATTCAACTTTAGAAATTGTACAACTTGTTGGCGATATTAGAGACACGCATTACAAGTTATCTGACGGATCTATTATTAGTCTTATAGACTTTGTTGTTAAACCAATTCATTTAATCAAGGAGGAGCAGGAAAATGACTAACACATTACAAGTAAGGCTATTATCAGAAAATGCTAGAATGCCCGAACGAAATCATAAGACGGATGCAGGTTATGACATATTCTCAGCTGAAACTGTCGTACTTGAGCCACAAGAAAAGGCAGTGATTAAAACAGATGTAGCTGTAAGCATACCAGAGGGCTATGTCGGGCTATTAACTAGCCGTAGTGGTGTAAGTAGTAAAACACATTTAGTGATTGAAACAGGCAAGATAGACGCCGGATATCACGGCAATTTAGGGATTAATATTAAGAATGATGAAGAACGTGATGGAATACCCTTTTTATATGATGATATAGACGCTGAATTAGAAGATGGATTAATAAGCATTTTAGATATAAAAGGTAACTATGTACAAGATGGAAGAGGCATAAGAAGAATTTACCAAATCAACAAAGGCGACAAACTAGCACAACTGGTTATCGTGCCTATATGGACACCTGAACTAAAGCAAGTGGAGGAATTCGAGAGTGTTTCAGAACGTGGAGCAAAAGGCTTCGGAAGTAGCGGAGTGTAAAGACATCTTAGATCGAGTCAAGGAGGTTTTGGGGAAGTGACACAATACTTAGTCACAACATTCAAAGATTCAACAGGACGTAAACATACACACATAACTAAAGCTAAGAGTAATCAAAGGTTTACAGTTGTTGAGGCAGAGAGTAAAGAAGAAGCGAAAGAGAAGTACGAGAAACAAGTTAAAAGGGATGCAGTTATTAAAGTGGGTCAGTTGTTTGAAAATATAAGGGAGTGTGGGAAATGATTAAAAAACTTAAAAATATGGATGGGTTCGACATCTTTATTGTTGGAATACTGTCATTATTCGGTATAACCGCATTGCTACTTGTTGTCGCATTGCCTATCTATACAGTGGCTAGTTACCAAAACAAAGAAGTACATCAAGGGACAATTACAGATAAATATAACAAAAGACAAGATAAAGAGGACAAATTCTATATTGTATTAGATGATAAACAAGTCATCGAAAACTCAGACTTATCCTTCAAAGGAAAGTTTGATAGCGCAGACATACAAGCTAGGTTAAAAGTAGGTGATAAAGTAAAAGTTAAGACGATTGGATATAGAATACACTTTTTAAATTTATATCCGGTCTTATACGAAGTAAAGAAGGTAGATAAAAAATGATTAAGCAAATACTAAGATTATTATTCTTACTAGCGATGTATGAGTTAGGTAAGTATGTAACTGAGCAAGTATATATTATGATGACGGCTAATGATGATGTAGAGGCGCCGAGTGATTACGTCTTTCGAGCGGAGGTAAGTGAGTGATGTGGATTACTATGACTATTGTATTTGCTATATTGCTATTAGTTTGTATCAGTATTAATAGTGATCGTGCAAGGGAGATACAAGCGCTCAGATATATGAATGATTATCTACTTGATGAAGTAGTTAAAACTAAAGGATACAACGGGTTAAAAGAATACAGGATTGAATTAAAGCGAATGAATAACGATATTAAAAAGTAATTTATATTATCGGAGGTATTGCATTGAATGATAAAGATTGAGAAACACGATATCAAAAAGCTTGAAGAATACATTCAGCACATCGATAACTATCGAAGAGAGTTGAAGATGCGAGAATATGAATTACTTGAAAGTCATGAACCAGATAATGCGGGAGCTGGCAAAAGTAATTTGCCGGGTAACCCGATTGAACGATGTGCAATAAAGAAGTTTAGTGATAACAGGTACAATACATTAAGAAATATAGTTAACGGTGTAGATAGATTGATAGATGAAAGTGATGAGGATACGCTTGAGTTATTAAGGTTTAGATATTGGGATTGTCCTATTGGTTGTTATGAATGGGAAGATATAGCACATTACTTTGGTACAAGTAAGACAAGTATATTACGTAGAAGGAATGCACTGATCGATAAGTTAGCAAAGTATATTGGTTATGTGTAGCGGACTTTTACCCTATGTAAGTCCGCATTAAAACAGTTTATTATGTTAGTATCAGATTAATATTTAAAGTTATTAAATGCTAATACGACGCATGAACAAGAGGCGCATCACTATGTGATGTGTCTTTTTATTTATGAGGTATGAACATGTTCAAACTAATAGTAAATACATTACTACACATCAAGTATAGATGCGTCTTGATACTACTTAAGTTATATAAGGTGAAACATTATGATGACTAAAGACGAACGCATACGATTCTATAAGTCTAAAGAATGGCAAACAACAAGAAAAAGAGTGCTAGAAAGAGATAATTATGAATGTCAACAATGTAAGAGAGACGGCAAGTTAACGACATATGACAAAAGCAAGCGTAAGTCGTTGGATGTAGATCATATATTATCGCTAGAACATCATCCGGAGTTTGCTCATGACTTAAACAATTTAGAAACACTGTGTATTAAATGTCACAACAAAAAAGAAAAGAGATTTATAAAAAAAGAAAATAAATGGAAAGACGAAAAATGGTAAATACCCCCGGGTCAAAAAAATCAAAAGCGATCAAAATACTTGGGGAACGGTTAGGGAGTAAACTTCGCGATAATTTTAAAAATCCATGTATAACCCCCCCTCTTATAACCATTTTAAGGCAGGTGATGAAATGGAGATTATAGTCGATGAAAATTTAGTGCTTAAAGAAAAAGAAAGGCTACAAGTATTATATAAAGACATACCTAGCAATAAATTAAAAGTAGTTGATGGTTTAATTATTCAAGCAGCAAGGCTACGTGTAATGCTTGATTACATGTGGGAAGACATAAAAGAAAAAGGTGATTATGATTTATTTACTCAATCTGAAAAGGCGCCACCATATGAAAGGGAAAGACCAGTAGCCAAACTATTTAATGCTAGAGATGCTGCATATCAAAAAATAATCAAACAATTATCGGATTTATTGCCCGAAGAGAAAGAAGACACAGAAACGCCATCTGATGATTACCTATGATTAGTAATAAATACGTTGATGAATATATAAATTTGTGGAAACAAGGAAAGATAATTTTAAATAAAGAAAGAATTGATCTCTTTAATTATCTACAAACACATATATATTCACGAGATGATGTATATTTTGATGAACAGAAAATCGAGGATTGTATCAAATTTATTGAAAAATGGTATTTTCCAACATTACCATTTCAAAGGTTTATCATAGCTAATATATTTCTTATAGATAAAAATACAGATGAAGCTTTCTTTACAGAATTTGCTATTTTCATGGGACGTGGAGGCGGGAAAAACGGTCTAATAAGTGCTATTAGTGATTTTCTTTCTACGCCCTTACACGGAGTTAAAGAATATCACATCTCCATTGTTGCTAATAGTGAAGATCAAGCAAAAACATCGTTTGATGAAATCAGAACCGTTTTAATGGATAACAAACGAAATAAGACGGGTAAAACGCCAAAAGCTCCTTATGAAGTTAGTAAAACAGAAATAATAAACCGTGCAACTAAATCGGTTATTCGATATAACACATCAAACACAAAAACCAAAGACGGTGGACGTGAGGGGTGTGTTATTTTTGATGAAATTCATTATTTCTTTGGTCCTGAAATGGTAAACGTCAAACGTGGTGGATTAGGTAAAAAGAAAAATAGAAGAACGTTTTATATAAGTACTGATGGTTTTGTTAGAGAGGGTTATATCGATGCAATGAAGCACAAAATTGCAAGTGTATTAAGTGGCAAGGTTAAAAATAGTAGATTGTTTGCTTTTTATTGTAAATTAGACGATCCAAAAGAAGTTGATGACAGACAGACGTGGGAAAAGGCGAACCCAATGTTACATAAACCGTTATCAGAATACGCTAAAACACTGCTAAGCACGATTGAAGAAGAATATAACGATTTACCATTCAACCGTTCAAATAAGCCCGAATTCATGACTAAGCGAATGAATTTGCCTGAAGTTGACCTTGAAAAAGTAATAGCACCATGGAAAGAAATACTAGCGACTAATAGAGAGATACCAAATTTAGATAATCAAATGTGTATTGGTGGTTTAGACTTTGCAAACATTCGAGATTTTGCAAGTGTAGGGCTATTATTCCGAAAAAACGATGATTACATTTGGTTAGGACATTCGTTTGTAAGACAAGGGTTTTTGGATGATGTCAAATTAGAACCTCCTATTAAAGAATGGGAAAAAATGGGATTATTGACCATTGTCGATGATGATGTCATTGAAATTGAATATATAGTTGATTGGTTTTTAAAAGCTAGAGAAAAATATGGGCTTGAAAAAGTCATAGCTGATAATTATAGAACTGATATTGTAAGACGTGCGTTTGAGGATGCTGGTATAAAACTTGAAGTACTTAGAAATCCAAAAGCAATACATGGATTACTTGCACCACGTATCGATACAATGTTTGCGAAACATAACGTAATATATGGAGACAATCCTTTGATGCGTTGGTTTACTAATAATGTTGCTGTAAAAATCAAGCCGGATGGAAATAAAGAGTATATCAAAAAAGATGAAGTCAGACGTAAAACGGATGGATTTATGGCATTTGTTCATGCGTTATATAGAGCGGATGATATAGTAGACAAAGACATGTCTAAAGCACTTGATGCATTAATGAGTATAGATTTCTAATAGAGGAGGTGAGACATGAGTATTCTAGAAAAGATATTTAAAACTAGGAAAGATATATCATATATGCTTGATTTAGATATGATAGAAGATTTATCACAACAAGCGTATGTGAAACGTTTAGCGATTGATAGTTGTATTGAATTTGTTGCGCGAGCTGTCGCTCAAAGTCATTTTAAAGTATTGGAAGGTAATAGAATTCAAAAGAATGATGTTTACTACAAGTTAAATATAAAACCAAATACTGACTTATCAAGCGATAGTTTTTGGCAACAAGTTATATATAAACTAATTTACGATAACGAGGTTTTAATCGTAGTAAGTGACAGCAAAGAATTACTTATCGCAGATAGCTTTTACAGAGAAGAGTATGCTTTGTATGATGATATATTCAAAGATGTAACGGTTAAAGATTATACTTATCAACGTACTTTCACAATGCAAGAGGTCATATATTTAAAGTACAACAACAATAAAGTGACACACTTTGTAGAAAGTCTATTCGAAGATTACGGGAAAATATTCGGAAGAATGATAGGTGCACAATTAAAAAACTATCAAATAAGAGGGATTTTGAAATCTGCCTCTAGCGCATATGACGAAAAGAATATAGAAAAATTACAAGCGTTCACAAATAAATTATTCAATACTTTTAATAAAAACCAACTAGCAATCGCGCCTTTGATAGAAGGTTTTGATTATGAGGAATTATCTAATGGTGGTAAGAATAGTAACATGCCTTTTTCTGAATTGAGTGAGCTAATGAGAGATGCAATAAAAAATGTTGCGTTGATGATTGGTATACCCCCAGGTTTGATTTACGGAGAAACAGCTGATTTGGAAAAAAACACGCTTGTATTTGAGAAGTTCTGTTTAACACCTTTATTAAAAAAGATTCAGAACGAATTAAACGCGAAACTCATAACTCAAAGCATGTATTTGAAAGATACAAGAATAGAAATTGTCGGTGTGAATAAAAAAGACCCACTTCAATATGCTGAAGCAATTGACAAACTTGTAAGTTCTGGTTCATTTACAAGGAATGAGGTGCGGATTATGTTAGGTGAAGAACCGTCTGACAATCCTGAATTAGACGAATATCTAGTGACGAAGAACTACGAAAAAGCAAACGAAAATGGTAGTACATTGAAAGGTGGTGATGAAGATGAAAGTGGAGATTAAAGGCGTCATCGTTTCCAACGAAGATAAATGGGTTTACGAAATGCTTGGTATGGATTCGACTTGTCCTAAAGATGTTTTAACACAACTAGAATTTAGTGATGAAGATGTTGATATTATAATTAACTCAAATGGTGGTAACCTAGTAGCTGGTAGTGAAATATATACACATTTAAGAGCTCATAAAGGCAAAGTGAATGTTCGTATCACAGCAATAGCAGCAAGTGCGGCATCGCTTATCGCAATGGCTGGTGACCACATCGAAATGAGTCCGGTTGCTAGAATGATGATTCACAATCCTTCAAGTATTGCGCAAGGAGAAGCGAAAGATCTAAATCATGCTGCAGAAACATTAGAACATGTTGGTCAAATAATGGCTGAGGCATATGCGGTTAGAGCTGGTAAAAACAAACAAGAACTTATAGAAATGATGGCTAAGGAAACATGGCTAAATGCTGATGAAGCCATTGAACAAGGTTTTGCGGATAGTAAAATGTTTGAAAACGACAATATGCAAATTGTAGCAAGCGATACACAAGTGTTATCGAAAGATGTATTAAATCGTGTAACAGCTTTGGTAAGTAAAACGCCAGAGGTTAACATTGATATTGACGCAATAGCAAATAAAGTAATTGAAAAAATAAATATGAAAGAAAAGGAATCAGAAATCGATGTTGCAGATAGTAAATTATCAGCAAATGGATTTTCAAGATTCCTTTTTTAATACAAAAATAGGAGGTCATAAAATGACTATAAATTTATCGGAAACATTCGCAAATGCGAAAAACGAATTTATTAATGCAGTAAACAACGGTGAACCGCAAGAAAGACAAAATGAATTGTACGGTGACATGATTAACCAACTATTTGAAGAAACTAAATTACAAGCAAAAGCAGAAGCTGAAAGAGTTTCTAGTTTACCTAAATCAGCACAAACTTTGAGTGCAAACCAAAGAAATTTCTTTATGGATATCAATAAGAGTGTTGGATATAAAGAAGAAAAACTTTTACCAGAAGAAACAATTGATAGAATCTTCGAAGATTTAACAACGAATCATCCATTATTAGCTGACTTAGGTATTAAAAATGCTGGTTTGCGTTTGAAGTTCTTAAAATCCGAAACTTCTGGCGTGGCTGTTTGGGGTAAAATCTATGGTGAAATTAAAGGTCAATTAGATGCTGCGTTCAGTGAAGAAACAGCAATTCAAAATAAATTGACAGCGTTTGTTGTTTTACCAAAAGATTTAAATGATTTTGGTCCTGCGTGGATTGAAAGATTTGTTCGTGTTCAAATCGAAGAAGCATTTGCAGTGGCGCTTGAAACTGCGTTCTTAAAAGGTACTGGTAAAGACCAACCGATTGGCTTAAACCGTCAAGTACAAAAAGGTGTATCGGTAACTGATGGTGCTTATCCAGAGAAAGAAGAACAAGGTACGCTTACATTTGCTAATCCGCGCGCTACGGTTAATGAATTGACGCAAGTGTTTAAATACCACTCAACTAACGAGAAAGGTAAATCAGTAGCGGTTAAAGGTAATGTAACAATGGTTGTTAATCCGTCCGATGCTTTTGAGGTTCAAGCACAGTATACACATTTAAATGCAAATGGCGTATATGTTACTGCTTTACCATTTAATTTGAATGTTATTGAGTCTACAGTTCAAGAAGCAGGTAAGGTTTTAACGTACGTTAAAGGTCTATATGATGGTTATTTAGCTGGTGGTATTAATGTTCAGAAATTTAAAGAAACACTTGCGTTAGATGATATGGATTTATACACTGCAAAACAATTTGCTTACGGCAAAGCGAAAGATAATAAAGTTGCTGCTGTTTGGAAATTAGATTTAAAAGGACATAAACCAGCTTTAGAAGATACCGAAGAAACACTATAAAATTTTATGAGGTGATAAAATGGTGAAATTTAAAGTTGTTAGAGAATTTAAAGACATAGAGCACAATCAACACAAGTACAAAGTAGGGGAGTTGTATCCAGCTGAAGGGTATAACAATCCTCGTGTTGAATTGTTGACAAATCAAATCAAAAATAAGTACGACAAAGTTTATATCGTACCTTTAGATAAGCTGACAAAACAAGAATTATTAGAACTATGCGAATCATTACAAAAAAAAGCGTCTAGTTCAATGGTTAAAAGTGAAATCATCGACTTATTGAATGGTGAAGACAATGACGATTGATGATTTGCTTGTCAAATTTAAATCACTTGAAAAGATTGACCATAATTCAGAGGATGAGTACTTAAAGCAGTTGTTAAAAATGTCGTACGAGCGTATAAAAAATCAGTGCGGAGTTTTTGAATTAGAGAATTTAATAGGTCAAGAATTGATACTTATACGCGCTAGATATGCTTATCAAGATTTATTAGAACACTTCAACGACAATTACAGACCTGAAATAATAGATTTTTCGTTATCTCTAATGGAGGTATCAGAAGATGAAGAAAGTGTTTAAGAAACCTAGAATTACAACTAAACGTTTAAATACGCGTGTTCATTTTTATAAGTATACTGAAAATAATGGTCCAGAAGCTGGAGAAAAAGAAGAAAAATTATTATATAGCTGTTGGGCGAGTATTGATGGTGTCTGGTTACGTGAATTAGAACAAGCTATCTCAAACGGAACGCAAAATGACATTAAATTGTATATTCGTGATCCGCAAGGTGATTATTTACCCAGTGAAGAACATTATCTTGAAATTGAATCAAGATATTTCAAAAATCGTTTGAATATAAAGCAAGTATCACCAGATTTGGATAATAAAGACTTTATTATGATTCGTGGAGGATATAGTTCATGAGTGTGAAAGTGACAGGTGATAAAGCATTAGAAAGAGAATTAGAAAAACATTTTGGCATAAAAGAGATGGTAAAAGTTCAAGATAAGGCGTTAATAGCTGGTGCTAAGGTAATTGTTGAAGAAATAAAAAAACAACTCAAACCTTCAGAAGACTCAGGAGCGCTGATTAGTGAGATTGGTCGTACTGAACCTGAATGGATAAAGGGGAAACGTACTGTTACAATTAGATGGCGCGGGCCTTTTGAACGATTTAGAATAGTACATTTAATTGAAAATGGTCATGTTGAGAAAAAGTCAGGAAAATTTGTAAAACCTAAAGCTATGGGTGGGATTAATAGAGCAATAAGACAAGGTCAAAATAAGTATTTTGAAACGTTAAAAAGGGAGTTGAAAAAATTGTGATTGATATTTTGTACAAAGTTCATGAAGTGATTAGTCAAGACAGAATTATTAGAGAGCACGTAAATATCAATAATATTAAGTTCAATAAATACCCTAATGTAAAAGATACTGATGTACCTTTTATTGTTATTGACGATATCGACGACCCAATACCTACAACTTATACTGACGGAGATGAGTGTGCATATAGTTATATTGTCCAAATAGATGTTTTTGTTAAGTACAATGATGAATATAATGCGAGAATCATAAGAAATAAGATATCTAATCGCATTCAAAAGTTATTATGGTCTGAACTAAAAATGGGAAATGTTTCAAATGGAAAACCGGAATATATAGAAGAATTTAAAACATATAGAAGCTCTCGCGTTTACGAGGGCATTTTTTATAAGGAGGAAAATTAAATGGCAGTAAAACATGCAAGTGCGCCAAAGGCGTATATTAACATTACTGGTTTAGGTTTCGCTAAATTAACGAAAGAAGGCGCGGAATTAAAATATAGTGATATTACAAAAACAAGAGGATTACAAAAAATTGGTGTTGAAACTGGAGGAGACTTGAAAACAGCATATGCTGATGGTGGTCCAATCGAATCAGGGAACACAGACGGAGAAGGTAAAATTTCGTTACAAATGCATGCTTTCCCTAAAGAGATTCGCAAAATAGTATTCAATGAAGAGTATGATGAAGACGGTGTTTATAAAGAAACTCAAGGTAAACAAAACAACTATGTAGCAATTTGGTTCAGACAAGAGCGTCGAGACGGCACATTTAGAACGGTTTTATTACCTAAAGTCATGTTTACAAATCCTAAAATCGATGGAGAAACGGCTGAGAAAGATTGGGATTTCTCAAGTGAAGAGGTTGAAGGTGAGGCACTTTTCCCTTTAGTTGATAATAAAAAGTCAGTACGTAAGTATATCTTTGATTCAGCTAACATGACAAATCATGATGGAGACGGTGAAAAAGGCGAAGAGGCTTTCTTAAAGAAAATTTTAGGCGAAGAATATACTGGAAACGTGACAGAGGGTAACGAAGAAACTTTGTAACAAAACCGGCTTCATCGGAAACTGCGGTAAAGTCGGTTAATATACCAGATAGCATTAAAACACTTAAAGTTGGCGACACATACGATTTAAATGTTGTAGTAGAGCCATCTAATCAAAGTAAGTTATTGAAATACACAACAGATCAAACGAATATTGTATCAATCAATAGTGATGGTCAAGTTACTGCGGAAGCACAAGGCATTGCTACGGTTAAAGCAACAGTTGGTAATATGAGTGACACTATAACAATAAATGTAGAAGCATAAGAGGGGGCAACCCCTCTATTTTATTTGAAAATAAGGAGAGTATTATAAAATGGCAAAATTAAAACGTAACATTATTCAATTAGTAGAAGACCCGAAAGCAAATGAAATTAAATTACAAACGTACTTAACACCACACTTCATTTCATTTGAAATTGTATACGAAGCAATGGATTTAATCGATGATATTGAGGACGAAAATAGCACGATGAAACCAAGAGAAATCGCTGACAGATTGATGGATATGGTTGTAAAAATTTACGATAACCAATTCACAGTTAAAGACCTAAAAGAACGTATGCATGCACCTGATGGAATGAATGCACTTCGTGAACAAGTGATTTTCATTACTCAAGGTCAGCAAACTGAGGAAACTAGAAATTTTATCCAGAACATGAAATAAAGCCTGAAGATTTAACATATAAAGCAATGTTGAAAAATATGGATACTCTCATGATGGACTTAATTGAAAATGGTAAAGACGCTAACGAAGTTTTAAAAATGCCATTTCATTATGTACTTTCCATATATCAAAATAAAAACAATGACATTTCTGAAGAAAAAGCAGAGGCTTTAATTGATGCGTTTTAACCTTAACCGTTTGGTTAGGGTTATTTTTTTGAACTTTTTTAGAAAGGAGGTAAAAAATGGGAGAAAGAATAAAAGGTTTATCTATAGGTTTGGATTTAGATGCAGCAAATTTAAATAGATCATTTGCAGAAATCAAACGAAACTTTAAAACTTTAAATTCTGACTTAAAATTAACCGGTAACAACTTCAAATATACCGAAAAATCAACTCATAGTTACAAACAAAGGATTAAAGAACTTGATGGAACTATCACAGGTTATAAGAAAAACGTTGATGATTTAGCCAAGCAATATGGCAAGGTATCTCAAGAACAGGGCGAAAACAGCGCGGAAGCTCAAAAATTACGACAAGAATATAACAAACAAGCAAATGAGCTGAATTTTTTAGAAAAAGAACTAGAAAAAACAACAACTGAGTTTGAAGAGTTCAAAAAAGCTCAAGTTGAAGCTCAAAGAATGGCAGAAAGTGGCTGGGGAAAAACCAGTAAAGTTTTTGAAAGTATGGGACCTAAATTAACAAAAATGGGTGATGGTTTAAAATCCATTGGTAAAGGTTTGATGATTGGTGTAACTGCACCTGTTTTAGGTATTGCAGCAGCATCAGGAAAAGCTTTTGCAGAAGTTGATAAAGGTTTAGATACAGTTACCCAAGCAACAGGAGCAACCGGCGGAGAGCTTAAGAAGTTGCAGAATTCATTTAAAGATGTTTATGGCAACTTTCCAGCAGACGCTGAGACTGTAGGCGGTGTTTTAGGGGAAGTTAACACAAGGTTAGGTTTCACTGGCAAAGAACTTGAGAGTGCCACAGAGTCATTCTTGAAATTTAGTCACATAACAGGTTCTGACGGCGTACAAGCCGTTCAATTAATTACGCGTGCAATGGGTGATGCAGGTATTGAAGCTGATGAGTATCAAAGTGTACTTGATATGGTAGCGAAAGCAGCACAGGCTAGCGGTATAAGTGTTGATACATTAGCTGATAGCATTACTAAATACGGTGCTCCAATGAGGGCTATGGGCTTTGAGATGAAAGAATCAATCGCTTTATTCTCTCAATGGGAGAAATCAGGTGTTAATACTGAAATAGCCTTCAGTGGTTTGAAAAAAGCTATATCCAATTGGGGTAAAGCGGGTAAAGACCCAAGAGAAGAATTTAAGAAGACATTAGCAGAAATTGAAAGGACACCGGATATAGCTAGCGCAACAAGTTTAGCGATTGAAGCATTTGGTGCAAAAGCAGGTCCTGATTTAGCAGATGCTATTAAAGGCGGTCGCTTTAGTTACCAAGAGTTCTTAAAAACTATCGAAGATTCGCAAGGAACGGTCAATCAGACATTTAAAGATTCTGAAAGTGGCTCCGAAAGATTTAAAGTAGCAATGAATAAACTTAAATTAGTAGGTGCTGATGTATGGGCTTCTATTGAAAGTGCGTTTGCTCCAGTCATGGAAGAATTAATCAAAAAGCTATCTGTAGCAGTTGATTGGTTTTCAAGTTTAAGTGATGGATCTAAAAGGTCGATTGTTATATTCGGTGGTATTGCTGCTGCAATTGGTCCTGTAGTTTTTGGATTAGGTGCATTCATAAGCACAATTGGCAACGCAGTAACTGTATTAGCTCCATTATTAGCTAGTATTGTAAAGGCTGGCGGATTGATTAGTTTTTTATCAACTAAAGTGCCTATTTTAGGAACAGTCTTCACAGCATTAACTGGTCCAATTGGTATCGTGTTAGGTGTACTGGCTGGTTTAGCAGTCGCATTTACAATAGCTTATAAGAAATCTGAAACATTCAGAAATTTTGTTAATGGTGCAATTAACAGTGTTAAACAAACGTTTAGTAATTTCATTCAATTTATCCAACCTTTCATTGATTCCGTTAAAAACGTCTTTAAACAAGCGGTTTCAGCAATCGTTGATTTCGCTAAAGATATTTGGAGTCAAATTAATGGATTCTTTAATGAAAACGGAATTTCTATTGTTCAAGCGCTTCAAAATATATGCAATTTTATCAAAGCTATATTTGAATTTATCTTAAATTTTGTAATTAAACCAATCATGTTTGCGATTTGGCAAGTGATGCAATTTATTTGGCCGGCGGTTAAAGCCTTGATTGTCAGTACTTGGGAGAATATAAAAGGAGTAATACAAGGTGCTTTAAATATCATACTTGGCTTTATTAAGTTCTTTTCAAGTTTATTCACTGGTAATTGGCGAGGTGTTTGGGACGGTATTGTGATGATACTAAAAGGCACTGTGCAGTTAATTTGGAATTTAATACAACTGTGGTTTGTAGGTAAGATTCTAGGTGTTGTTAGATACTTTGGTGGATTGCTTAAAGGTTTAATATCCGGTATCTGGGGTGTTATCAAAGGTATTTTCACAAAATCATTATCTGCAATTTGGAATGCAACGAAAAGTATTTTTGGTTTCTTATACAATAGTGTTAAATCTATTTTCACTAATATGAAAAACTGGTTATCTAGTACGTGGAATAATATCAAAAGCAATACCGTCGGCAAGGCTCATTCGTTATTTACGGGTGTAAGGTCTAAATTCACAAGTTTATGGAATGCGACGAAAGATATATTTACTAAATTAAGAAATTGGATGTCAAACATCTGGAACTCTATTAAAGATAACACGGTAGGTATAGCGGGTCGCTTATGGGATAGAGTGCGTAACATCTTTGGAAGCATGCGTGACGGTTTAAAATCTATCATTAGTAAAATTAAAGATCATATCGGTGGTATGGTAGACGCTGTTAAAAGAGGTCTTAATAAATTAATTGAAGGTTTAAACTGGGTCGGTGGTAAGTTGGGTATGGACAAAATACCGAAGTTACACACTGGTACTGAACATACACATACTACTACAAGATTAGTTAAGAACGGTAAGATTGCACGTGACACATTCGCTACAGTTGGGGATAAGGGACGCGGAAATGGTCCAAATGGTTTCAGAAATGAAATGATTGAATTCCCTAATGGTAAACGTGTAATCACACCAAATACAGATACTACGGCTTATTTACCTAAAGGCTCAAAAGTATACAACGGGGCACAAACTTATTCAATGTTAAACGGAACGCTTCCGAGATTTCATTTCGGTACTACTATGTGGAAAGATATTAAATCTAGTGCATCATCGGCATTTAACTGGACAAAAGATCAAATAGGTAAAGGTACCAAATGGCTTGGCGATAAAGTTGGCGATGTAATGGACTTTATTGATAATCCGGGTAAGCTTTTAAATTATGTGCTCAAAGCGTTTGGTGTTGACTTTAGCTCTCTAACTAAAGGTATGGGTATTGTTGGCGATATAACAAAAGCGTCTTGGAATAAGATTAAAAGTAAGGCGATTAATTGGATAAAAGAAGGATTAGAGAGCCAAGCGGGAGATGGTTCTGTGTTTGATAGTTTCAGAATACTACAACCTTATTCAGCACCGCCAAAACCTCCTAACCCCAATTATCCATTTAACGGAGGCGTTCATCATGGTGTTGACTATGATACGCCGACCGGTACCCCTATACGTACGCCAATGGGTGGACGTGTTAGAAGTTGGTATGACAACTATGGTGGCGGTAAAGCAATTACTGTTCAAAAAGGTCGAACATTTTTGTGGTTCATGCACTTATCTGAACAATTGCGTAGAACAGGTGAACAAATTAAAGCTGGTCAATTAATTGGTAAATCAGGTAATACAGGTTCTATGACTAATTACCGCCATTTACATTTCCAAGTCAATCAAGGCGGAGAGTCCAATAGGTATTCGACAGACCCTATTCCTTGGTTACGGAAAAACGACAAAACTGGTGGAAAGAATTCACCTGGAGGGAGTGGTTCTGAAAATGCGCGCAGAGCGATTAGAACAGCTCAAAATATACTTGGAGGTCAATACAAAGCTAGCTGGATTACACACGAAATGATGCGTGTAGCAAGACGTGAATCCAATTATACAGCTAATGCAGTTAATAATTGGGATAGCAACGCAAGAGCTGGTACACCTTCAAGAGGTATGTTCCAAATGATAGATCCTTCATTTAGAGCGTACGCAAAGTCGGGTTACAATAATCCTCTTAACCCAACTCATCAAGCTATATCGGCTATGAGATATATTGTGGGTAAATGGGTACCAAGAACGGGCTCATGGAGAGCTGCGTTCAAACGCGCTGGTGATTACGCATATGCTACTGGTGGCAAAGTCTACAACGGATTGTACCACTTAGGAGAAGAAGGATATCCAGAGTGGGTTATTCCTACTGATCCTGCACGTAAAAACGAAGCAATGAAGATGTTACATTATGCAGCAGCAGAAGTAAGAGGGAGAAAAGCGAGTAAAAATAAGCGTCCTAGTCAATTGTCTAGTGTAAATGGGTTTGATGACCCAAGCTTATTATTGAAAATGATTGAACAACAGCAACAACAAATAGCTTTATTACTGAAAATAGCGCAATCCAACGATGTGATTGCAGATAAAGATTATCAGCCGATTATTGACGAATACGCTTTTGATAAAAAGGTGAACGCGTCTATAGAAAAGCGAGAAAGGCAAGAATCAACAAAAGTAAAGTTTAGAAAAGGAGGAATTGCTATTCAATGATAGACACTATTAAAGTGAACAACAAAACAATTCCTTGGTTGTATGTCGAAAGAGGGTTTGAAATACCCTCTTTTAATTATGTTTTAAAAACTGAAAATGTAGATGGACGTTCGGGGTCTATATATAAAGGGCGTAGGCTTGAATCTTATAGTTTTGATATACCTTTGGTGGTACGTAATGACTATTTATCTCACAACGGCTTTAAAACACATGATGACGTCTTGAATGAATTAGTAAAGTTTTTTAACTACGAGGAACAAGTTAAATTACAATTCAAATCTAAAGATTGGTACTGGAACGCTTATTTTGAAGGACCAATAAAGCTGCACAAAGAATTTGCAATACCTGTTAAGTTCACTATCAAAGTAGTACTAACAGACCCTTACAAATATTCAGTAACAGGATATAAAAATACTGCGATTTCAGACCAAGTTTCAGTTGTAAATAGTGGGACTGCTGACACTCCTTTAATTGTTGAAGCCCGAGCAATTAAACCATCTAGTTACTTTATGATCACTAAAAATGATGAAGATTATTTTATGGTTGGTGATGATGAGGTAACCAAAGAAGTTAAGGATTACATGCCTCCTGTTTATCATAGTGAGTTTCGTGATTTCAAAGGTTGGACTAAGATGATTACTGAAGATATTCCAAGTAATGATTTAGGTGGTAAAGTCGGCGGTGACTTTGTGATATCCAATCTTGGCGAAGGATATAAAGCAACTAATTTTCCTGATGCAAAAGGTTGGGTTGGTGCTGGCACGAAACGAGGGCTCCCTAAAGCGATGACAGATTTTCAAATTACCTATAAATGTATTGTTGAACAAAAAGGTAAAGGTGCCGGAAGAACAGCACAACATATTTATGATAGTGATGGTAAGTTACTTGCTTCTATTGGTTATGAAAATAAATATCATGATAGAAAAATAGGACATATTGTTGTTACGTTGTATAACCAAAAAGGAGACCCCAAAAAGATATACGACTATCAGAATAAACCGATATTGTATAACTTGGACAGAATCGTTGTTTATATGCGGCTCAGAAGAGTAGGTAATAAATTTTCTATTAAAACTTGGAAATTTGATCACATTAAAGACCCAGATAGACGTAAACCTATTGATATGGATGAGAAAGAGTGGATAGATGGCGGTAAGTTTTATCAGCGTCCAGCTTCTATCATAGCTATCTATAGTGCGAAGTATAATGGTTATAAGTGGATGGAGATGAATGGATTAGGTTCATTCAATACGGAGATTCTACCAAAACCGAAAGGCGCAAGGGATGTCATTATACAAAAAGGTGATTTAGTGAAAATAGATATGCAAGCAAAAAGTGTTGTCATCAATGAGGAACCAATGTTGAGCGAGAAATCGTTTGGAAGTAATTATTTCAATGTTGATTCTGGGTACAGTGAATTAATCATACAACCTGAAAACGTCTTTGATACGACGGTTAAATGGCAAGATAGATATTTATAGAAAGGAGATGAGAGTGTGATACATGTTTTAGATTTTAACGACAAGATTATAGATTTCCTTTCTACTGATGACCCTTCCTTAGTTAGAGCGATTCATAAACGTAATGTTAATGACAATTCAGAAATGCTTGAACTGCTCATATCATCAGAAAGAGCTGAAAAGTTCCGTGAACGACATCGTGTTATTATAAGGGATTCAAACAAACAATGGCGTGAATTTATTATTAACTGGGTTCAAGATACGATGGACGGCTACACAGAGATAGAATGTATAGCGTCTTATCTTGCTGATATAACAACAGCTAAACCGTATGCACCAGGCAAATTTGAGAAAAAGACAACTTCAGAAGCATTGAAAGATGTGTTGAGCGATACAGGTTGGGAAGTTTCTGAACAAACCGAATACGATGGCTTACGTACTACGTCATGGACTTCTTATCAAACTAGATATGAAGTTTTAAAGCAATTATGTACAACCTATAAAATGGTATTGGATTTTTATATAGAGCTTAGTTCTAATACCGTCAAAGGTAGATATGTGGTACTCAAAAAGAAAAACAGCTTATTCAAAGGTAAAGAAATTGAGTATGGTAAAGATTTGGTTGGGTTAACTAGGAAGATTGATATGTCAGAAATCAAAACAGCATTAATTGCTGTGGGACCCGAAAATGACAAAGGAAAGCGTTTAGAGTTAGTTGTGACTGATGACGAAGCACAAAGTCAATTCAACTTACCTACCCGTTATATTTGGGGAATATACGAACCTCAATCAGATGATCAAAATATGAATGAAACACGGTTGCGTTCTTTAGCCAAAACAGAGTTAAATAAACGTAAGTCGGCAGTTATGTCATATGAGATTACTTCTACTGATTTGGAAGTTACGTATCCGCACGAGATTATATCAATTGGTGATACAGTCAGAGTAAAACATAGAGATTTTAACCCGCCATTGTATGTAGAGGCAGAAGTTATTGCCGAAGAATATAACATAATTTCAGAAAATAGCACATATACATTCGGTCAACCTAAAGAGTTCAAAGAATCAGAATTACGAGAAGAGTTTAACAAGCGATTGAACATAATACATCAAAAGTTAAACGATAATATTAGCAATATCAACACTATAGTTAAAGATGTTGTAGATGGTGAATTAGAATACTTTGAACACAAAATACACAAAAGTGATACACCGCCAGAAAATCCAGTCAATGATATGCTTTGGTATGATACAAGTAACCCTGATGTTGCTGTCTTGCGTAGATATTGGAATGGTCGATGGATTGAAGCAACACCAAATGATGTTGAAAAATTAGGTGGTATAACAAGAGAGAAAGCGCTATTCAGTGAATTAAACAATATTTTTATTAATTTATCTATACAACACGCTAGTCTTTTGTCAGAAGCTACAGAATTACTGAATAGCGAGTACTTAGTAGATAATGATTTGAAAGAGGACTTACAAGCAAGTTTAGACGCTGTGATTGATGTTTATAATCAAATTAAAAATAATTTAGAATCTATGACACCCGAAACTGCAACGATTGGTCGGTTGGTAGATACACAAGCTTTATTTCTTGAGTATAGAAAGAAATTACAAGATGTTTATACAGATGTAGAAGATGTCAAAATGGCCATTTCAGATAGATTTAAATTATTACAGTCACAATACACTGATGAAAAATATAAAGAAGCGTTGGAAATAATAGCAACAAAATTTGGTTTAACGGTGAATGAAGATTTGCAGTTAGTCGGAGAACCTAATGTTGTTAAATCAGCTATTGAAGCAGCTAGAGAATCCACAAAAGAACAATTACGTGACTATGTAAAAACATCGGACTATAAAACAGACAAAGACGGTATTGTTGAACGTTTAGATACTGCTGAAGCTGAGAGAACGACTTTAAAAGGTGAAATCAAAGATAAAGTTACGTTAAACGAATATCGAAACGGATTGGAAGAACAAAAACAATATACTGATGACCAGTTAAGTGATTTGTCCAATAATCCTGAGATTAAAGCAAGTATTGAACAAGCAAATCAAGAAGCGCAAGAAGCTTTAAAATCATACATTGATGCTCAAGATGATCTTAAAGAGAAGGAATCGCAAGCGTATGCTGATGGTAAAATTTCGGAAGAAGAGCAACGCGCTATACAAGATGCTCAAGCTAAACTTGAAGAGGCAAAACAAAACGCAGAACTAAAGGCTAGAAACGCTGAAAAGAAAGCTAATGCTTATACAGACAACAAGGTCAAAGAAAGCACAGATGCACAGAGGAAAACACTGACTCGCTATGGTTCTCAAATTATACAAAATGGTAAGGAAATCAAATTAAGAACTACTAAAGAAGAGTTTAATGCAACCAATCGTACACTTTCAAATATATTAAACGAGATTGTTCAAAATGTTACAGATGGAACAACAATCAGATATGATGATAACGGAGTGGCTCAAGCTTTGAATGTGGGGCCACGTGGTATTAGATTAAATGCTGATAAAATTGATATTAACGGTAATAGAGAAATAAACCTTCTTATCCAAAATATGCGAGATAAAGTAGATAAAACCGATATTGTCAACAGCCTTAATTTATCAAGAGAGGGTCTTGATATCAATGTTAATAGAATTGGAATTAAAGGCGGTGACAATAACAGATATGTTCAAATACAGAATGATTCTATTGAACTAGGTGGTATTGTGCAACGTACTTGGAGAGGGAAACGTTCAACAGACGATATTTTTACGCGACTGAAAGACGGTCACCTGAGATTTAGAAATAACACCGCTGGCGGTTCACTTTATATGTCACATTTTGGTATTTCGACTTATATTGATGGTGAAGGTGAAGACGGTGGTTCATCTGGTACGATTCAATGGTGGGATAAAACTTACAGTGATAGTGGCATGAATGGTATAACAATCAATTCCTATGGTGGTGTCGTTGCACTAACGTCAGATAATAATCGGGTTGTTCTGGAGTCTTACGCTTCATCGAATATCAAAAGCAAACAGGCACCGGTGTATTTATATCCAAACACAGACAAAGTGCCTGGATTAAACCGATTTGCATTCACGCTGTCTAATGCAGATAATGCTTATTCGAGTGACGGTTATATTATGTTTGGTTCTGATGAGAACTATGATTACGGTGCGGGTATCAGGTTTTCTAAAGAAAGAAATAAAGGTCTTGTTCAAATTGTTAATGGACGATATGCAACAGGTGGAGATACAACAATCGAAGCAGGGTATGGCAAATTTAATATGCTGAAACGACGTGATGGTAATAGGTATATTCATATACAGAGTACAGACCTACTGTCTGTAGGTTCAGATGATGCAGGAGATAGGATAGCTTCTAACTCAATTTATAGACGTACTTATTCGGCCACAGCTAATTTGCATATTACTTCTGCTGGCACAATTGGGCGTTCGACATCAGCGCGTAAATACAAGTTATCTATCGAAAATCAATATAACGATAGAGATGAACAACTGGAACATTCAAAAGCTATTCTTAACTTACCTATTAGAACGTGGTTTGATAAAGCTGAGTCTGAAATTTTAGCTAGAGAGCTGAGAGAAGATAGAAAATTATCGGAAGACACCTATAAACTTGATAGATACGTAGGTTTGATTGCTGAAGAGGTGGAGAATTTAGGATTAAAAGAGTTTGTCACGTATGATGACAAAGGAGAAATTGAAGGTATAGCGTATGATCGTCTATGGATTCATCTTATCCCTGTTATCAAAGAACAACAACTAAGAATCAAGAAATTGGAGGAGTCAAAGAATGAAGGATAACAAACAAGGATTACAAGCTAATCCTGAATATACAATTCATTATTTATCACAGGAAATTATGAGGTTAACACAAGAAAACGCGATGTTAAAAGCGTATATACAAGAAAATAAAGAAAATCAACAATGTGCTGAGGAAGAGTAATCCTTAGCACTATTTTTATACAAAAATTTAAGGAGGTCATTTAATTATGGCAAAAGAAATTATCAACAATACAGAAAGGTTTATTTTAGTACAAATCGACAAAGAAGGTACAGAACGTGTAGTATATCAAGATTTCACAGGAAGTTTTACAACGTCCGATTCAGCAAGTTATGCACAAGATTTTAAATCTGAGGAAAACGCTAAAAAGATTGCTGAAACTTTAAATCTTTTATATCAATTAACAGGCAATCAAAACGGTGTGAAAGTTGTGAAAGAAGTTGTGGATAGAACTGACTTGTCATCTGATAAATCAGTTGATAGCGAAACAATGTAACTATACTAAGTTATGAGCATTACGCTCATAGCTTTCTTAGAAAGTAGGTGTAGTTTTGGATGATATTCAGAAAATAAAAAAAGAGCTTTCTGAATTAGTTGAACGTGTTGATGATGTTGAAATACTAGCAAATGAAACAGCTGATCATGTGCTTGAACTTAGAGAGGAACATAAGCAACATCATAATGAACTAAGAGAATCTCATAAAGAACTTAAAGATAAGCAAGATAAAGTTGTAGATGAGAATTTAGAGCAAACAAAGATATTAAACAGAATTGAAGAAAGATATCAAACGCAAGTAGATGTTGCGCAAAAAAATGAAGAAAAGACACTCGCCCAAAATAAATGGCTCGTAGGTGCCATATGGGCGCTTGTAACAATTGTTATGATTGCAGTCATTACTGCATCAATTACTGCGTTATTACCTTAAGGGAGGTGGACATAATGAGTTGGGCAAGATGGTTATCATGTTATTTGTATGGTCGTAAATGTAAATAATGTTTTTGGTCAGTGCATCGGCACTGGCTTTTTATTTTGATTGAAAAGAGGTACGTACATGGTATTACACAGCTCAAAAGACAGGAAGCATACTGCAAGTGAAGTTGGGAAGTGTTGTCAATACCAAGTAAGTAAGATATCTGAAATGTATAATAGAGTAAAAATGAAATCTTTTTATTATATTATAGACAAGTATAAAAAAGGTATAGTAATATATGTATGTATAAGTAAATAATGATCATTCCATAATTATTGTATATAACTAATAATTACTTCAACAAAAATAATCTATTATACAAATATTTCGGATAATAACAAGTTTATATGGAATTATGCTTTAGAGGTGAGTAAAATAAAAAAAATAACATTTATACTACTTTCATTTATTGCCCTAACGTTGATAACAAGTCCATTTGTAAATTGTAGCGAGAAAAGCGAAGAAATAAATGGAAAAGATTTGCAAAAAAAGTCTGAATTGCAGGGAACTGCTTTAAGCAATCTTAGACAAACCTATTATCATAATGGAAGTGCTATAATTGAAAATAAAGAGAGTAATGATCAATTTTTAAAGAACACTATATTGTTTAATGATTTTTTTACAGGTCATCAATGGTATAATGATTTATTAGTAGACCTTGGTTCAAAAGACACCGCCAATATATACAAAGGGAAAAAAGTGGATTTATATGGTGTTTATTATGGTTATCAATGTACTGGGGGTACACCATTCAAAACAGCTTGTATGTATGGCGGTGTAACGTTACATGATAATAATCAATTGGAGGAAGAAAAGAAAGTACCGATTAACTTATGGATAGATGGTAAACAAAATACAGTACCTTTGGGAACGGTTAAAACTAATAAAAAAGAAGTAACTGTTCAGGAGCTAGACCTTCAGTCAAGACATTATTTACATGAAACATATAATTTATATAACACAGATGCATTTAATGGAAAAATACAAAGAGGATTAATTGAGTTTCACCCTTCTTCTGGTGATTCGGTTGGTTATGATTTATTTGGTGCTCAAGGACAATATCCAGATACACAGTTGAGGATATATAGAGATAATAAAACGATTAAGTCTAAAAATATGCATATTGATATATATTTATATACAACTTGAGTGAAATTTTGGCTGAAAAAATTTAAAATCTATAAAAAGTACCATAAGTTATTTTATTACTATACTTAAAACATTCACTTTTTTACTGCTGTTGGTAAGTTTTATAAAAAATTTCTATAGATAGTTTTGAACAAAGCGAGAATAATCTGAAAGTATACAAGCAGTAAAAAAAGTATATGTGCTATAATATGCTTTGAGCAAGTTGGATAGATGGTGGCTATCTGAGTATAAGGAGGTGGTGCCTATGGTGGCATTACTGAAATCTTTAGAAAGGAGACGCCTAATGATTACAATTAGTACCATGTTGCAGTTTGGTTTATTCCTTATTGCATTGATAGGTCTAGTAATCAAGCTTATTGAATTAAGCAATAAAAAATAACCATCGCTAACTTTGGCTGGTTTCGATGGTTAAATGGTTATTAATTTAATCTTTAATCTAAAATAGCCACCGTCTTTTTAACGGGCTCACTAGGGTAACATGTTTGCGCATGTTGCCCTTTTTCTATATATAAATTAACACACCATAATATAAATATCAAATAGACGGCTTATTGGTCGTCTTTTTATTTTGGATAAAAGGAGATAAGAATATGATTAATTGGAAAATTAGAATGAAACAAAAATCATTTTGGGTAGCGATATTGTCAGCTATCTTTTTATTTGCTCAAAACATCGCCAAAGCTATTGGGTATGATATTCAAGTTTATACAGAGCAATTAACAGACGGTTTAAACGCTATATTAGGATTTTTAGTATTAACTGGTGTGATTCAAGACCCGACTACTAAAGGTATAGGTGATAGCCACCAAGCTTTAGAATATGAAGAACCAAGAAGAAAATACTAGGAGGTAAAATAATGAAAACATACAGTGAAGCAAGAGCAAGGTTACGTTGGTATCAAGGTAGATATATTGATTTTGACGGTTGGTATGGTTACCAATGTGCAGATTTAGCAGTTGATTACATTTATTGGTTGTTAGAAATTAGAATGTGGGGAAATGCAAAAGATGCAATCAATAACGATTTTAAAAACATGGCAACAGTATATGAAAACACACCATCGTTTGTTCCACAAATAGGTGATGTGGCTGTATTTACCAAAGGAATATATAAACAATACGGTCATATTGGTTTAGTGTTTAATGGTGGTAATACAAATCAATTTTTAATTTTGGAACAGAACTATGACGGTAACGCAAATACGCCTGCAAAGTTACGTTGGGATAATTATTACGGCTGTACTCACTTTATTAGACCTAAGTATAAAAGTGAGGGCTTAATGAATAAGATCACAAATAAAGTTAAACCACCTGCTCAAAAAGCAGTCGGTAAATCTGCAAGTAAAATAACAGTTGGAAGTAAAGCGCCTTATAACCTTAAATGGTCAAAAGGTGCTTATTTTAATGCGAAAATCGACGGCTTAGGTGCTACTTCAGCCACTAGATACGGTGATAATCGTACTAACTATAGATTCGATGTTGGACAGGCTGTATACGCGCCTGGAACATTAATATATGTGTTTGAAATTATAGATGGTTGGTGTCGCATTTATTGGAACAATCATAATGAGTGGATATGGCATGAGAGATTGATTGTGAAAGAAGTGTTTTAATTCTTAGGTTAAAATGTTAAATATTTGTTAATTATTTTTTAATGTAAGTTTAGTTTCTTTTAATATTTTATTGATTTTTAATATTTTCTCAATATAAAATGAAGTTGTTGATATTTATCATCTTAAATAAGGGTGTTAGCTATAAAAAGAGATAAATAAAAACAAATATATTATATTTGGAGGAAGCGCCATGCTCAAAAGAAGTTTATTATTTTTAACTGTTTTATTGTTATTATTCTCATTTTCTTCAATTACTAATGAGGTAAGTGCATCAAGTTCATTCGACAAAGGAAAATATAAAAAAGGCGATGACGCGAGTTATTTTGAACCAACAGGCCCGTATTTGATGGTAAATGTGACTGGAGTTGATGGTAAAGGAAATGAATTGCTATCCCCTCATTATGTCGAGTTTCCTATTAAACCTGGGACTACACTTACAAAAGAAAAAATTGAATACTATGTCGAATGGGCATTAGATGCGACAGCATATAAAGAGTTTAGAGTAGTTGAATTAGATCCAAGCGCAAAGATCGAAGTCACTTATTATGATAAGAATAAGAAAAAAGAAGAAACGAAGTCTTTCCCTATAACAGAAAAAGGTTTTGTTGTCCCAGATTTATCAGAGCATATTAAAAACCCTGGATTCAACTTAATTACAAAGGTTGTTATAGAAAAGAAATAAAACAAAATAGTTGTTTATTATAGAAAGCAATGTCTTGATTGAATATGTGTAGTGAAAATTATCTTTCATCAAATTCTCATTCATGCACGAATGGTTCTTCCCCACCTAATCAGATATTAGGTGACTTATGGGGAGAAATCAGTTAGGATGAAAAAGTGGATAATCCTTTTTTAGGCAGGTACTTCGGTACTTGCCTATTTTTTTATGTTATAATCTTTCTAGACGTATTCAAAGGACGTCTTTTTAGATTGTATGTTATAGCTAGCTTTCGGGCTAGTTTTTTGCTATGATGTGTTACACATGCATCAACTATTTACATCTATCCTTGTTCACCCAAGCATGTCACTGGGTGTTTTTTTCTTATGATAGAGAGCATGGTTTTCATACTACTCCCCCGTAGTATATATGACTTTAGCATTCCCGTATAATAGTTTACGGGGTGCTTTTTATGTTATAATTAAGTGTATATAGTAGGAGTGAACTATATAGCCTGTTAAGTGGCCTAGTAACCTAACACTTATCCTGCAATTGATATCCTTTTTGCCCTTCACTCGATACATATATCTCAACAACATAGAAATATTACAGTCGCTACACCGCATCTTAAATGGTGTGGTTATTTTTATTGGAAGTGTGTATCAGGTATCAGTAATGTTAAAACACCAGCTAAAAATGAAAAGAATTCACCAGTGCCAGCAGGTTATACACTCGATAAAAACAATGTACCGTATAAAAAAGAGACTGGTTATTACACAGTTGCCAATGTTAAAGGTAATAACGTGAGGGATGGCTATTCAACTAATTCAAGAATTACAGGTGTATTACCCAATAACGCAACGATCAAATATGACGGCGCATATTGCATTAATGGCTATAGATGGATTACTTATATTGCTAATAATGGACAACGTTGTTATATAGCGACAGGAGAGGTAGACAAGGCAGGTAATAGAATAAGCAGTTTTGGTAATTTTAGCGCACTTTGAAAAAAAGTGTGTAAAGTTTCATATGAAGTTAATTAATTTATTATAGAATAGTTTGAAATTATGCTATAATCATTTTAGACACAGCAATGTGTTCAAATTTTCATCTATTCATAAGCTAGCCTTCGGGCTAGTTTTTTTGTGCTATATATTTGTTTTAATTAAATAAAATTAGATAATGCAATA
>OAWU01000298.1_pt1 | contig 36154 bp, 45 predicted proteins | sample 1477041 | NCBI WGS metagenome assembly OAWU01 (sample SAMEA2580266, study PRJEB22360) | human gut metagenome | biome: human gut; feature: human-associated habitat; material: faeces | place: Denmark | collected 2008/2010
TGGTCCGGGTGGTCCGGCCTCTCCACGTGGGCCGGTGTCACCTTTCGGCCCCGGCTCACCTCTCGGACCAGCATCCCCCTTTGGTCCCTGAGGCCCCCCCGGGTCTCCTTTTTCGCCTCTGGCCCCGGTTTCACCACGCGGCCCCATTGCTCCCTGTGGCCCGGTCGCACCACGTGGGCCAGATGGCCCTGTTGCGCCAGCTGGCCCCTGCACTCCCTGAGGTCCCCGTTCTCCTGTATCACCTTTCTGGCCCGGTATGCCCTGAGGTCCGCGCTCTCCCTGCTCACCTTTCTCCCCACGCGGACCCGCCGGACCTGTTTCACCACGAGGACCAGCATCACCTTTCGGTCCTGTATCGCCTTTAGGTCCTCGTGCATTCTCAGCCATACGTCTGGCTTCTTCAGCACTAACTGTAGCAGCCTCAGCACGTTTAAGAACGTCTCCGGCGGCCTCCTGAGCCACTCTGGCGGTTTCAGCATGTCGTCTGGCCTCTTTAGCGTCAGCTGCCGCTGCCTTTTCAGACTCACCTGCCCGGGTCGCCGCCTCTGCAGCCTCACTGGCTTTTTGTGCAGACTCCGTCGCTTTGCTGGTCGCAGCCTTCGCGCTTTCTGATGCAGTCTTCGCACTGGCAGCAGCGCTTTCCTTCGACTGTGAAGCCTGATTATTTTTCACCGCCGTGTCTTCGTTCAGACGACGAATCGTGGCAAGGTCATCCGCCACATTGTTCTGTATCTGCCGGAAATCTGTCAGCAGTTCTCCGGGTATGCTCACCTCAACAAGACTGCGGCGTAACAGCATATTGAGCGTCACCGTACTTTCAGTCCCCTCAATACGCACACGTCCGTAGACAGCAGTCTTCCCTTTCACCGTCACAGAAACCGCATACTCCCCCGGCTCCAGCGTCATTCCGTAATACCCGCCGTCACGAGTCACTGCTGACGCACTGGTGCCGCTGAGCGCATCCGGTGAAACTGTCAGCGCCGTCAGGGTAATATTTGCGCCTGATATTGCCTCACCATCAGGAGATTTCAGCGTCCCCGAAACAACAACACTCACATTCCACCTCCGTTAAACACCTTCTTGCGGGCAGACAATGCACTGTCTGCACCCTGTTTAATCCCGAGCTGCTCAACAAAACTCTGATAATGTTGTGCTGCCAGTCCTGACTCTGCACCACCGGCTGCATCCTTGCTGAATGCACGAAACAACATCCAGTCAACCAGCGGGTTAACATAAGCCTCTTCCAGCGGTACAGGCGTGTCATCATCCTGCGTCAGAACATACACCGCCTCCGGAATGCGGCTGACCACAGCATCAACACTCACAGCCTCCTCCGGTGCCGGAAACAGCCAGAACACGCGCGGGGCAAGGTCACTGCTGATAAAGCATTCCGGTTTCCCCCTCAGCATGTGCCAGTCGGGATACTGTGCATCAAGCACCTCACGGGATTGCGGTTTTATAGCACTGCCATCGCTGAGGCATATCACGTCAAGAAGCTGTATTGCGCCATCAGGCAAAGTCTGACGTGCACCAGGAACACAATTCAGCGTCTCCAGACTTGCGCCTGCATCCGGCCTTGCCAGAATCACCGCCCGCACAGCATCATTGTAATAATCACACAGCTCAGCCAGAGGCCAGCGCACCATCATCGGGTCAACCAGTTGCGTGTTCACTCGTCCGATGATTTCAGTAATCGTCGTCATCAGTAAAACCTTTGTCTGCGGACAGGATTGCGGTATGAGGAGTACGGACTTGTCGCCAGTGTGTCGCGATATGCCCGACGGATACCCTCAGAAAACAGCACAGAGAAATACTGTGCGCGCGACGGGTCTGACCATGAAACCCCGGTCTGCATGAACAACCGTTCAAGCGCCCCTGCAGCCACTTCTTCAGACCATGCCCGCAGTTCATCCTGCACCTGACGGCTCCCTGCTTTCGGAGCAACGGCATAAAGCACACTCACCTCTCCGGGCGAACAGGCAAAATGCATTACCCGCCCCGGGCGGATTTCCACATCATGACCGGCAAAAAGCTCACGCCCGTCAGCGAGGATACGAATAATATGTACGCACTCTTCATTCTCCGCGTCATATGGCAGCACACAGTCCTCTCCGGCTGGCGGTGACAGCGTGGCTTCACGGCGGCACAACAGGGACTGACGGCAGAATGCCACTGCCGACATGGATAACGCATCCGTCATCATAATGTTCAGCGGACCACTGATATGGCGACGGACATACGGTAAAAAATCAGTCAGTTCCGCCATGCTGTTCAGTCTCCGCAACACGACGGCGAAATGCCTCACGCACACGGACACGAAATACATCAGCCGTTTCTTTCGGGTCTTTGTGAATATTCAGCTCTTCTGCCTCACACAACGTTGCCAGCCGTGCGGACGTGAGTTTGCTCAAATCCACATCCTGACCACCAACGCTAACCACAAAACTGTTCTCCGCTTCTGCAAGAGCCACCTGTTCTCTTTCCTGCGCCTGCTGTGCCTGCCGCAACTGCTCATCCTGTTGTTGCTTTTTGAGCACACCATCAAGCTCTTCATGACGAACCCAGACATCCGGAAAGGCCAGCAACTGCCAGGCAAGCGCGCTGTCAACATGCACCGGCTCAAGACGCGGGAACAGTGTACGACTCCCGGTAAGGGTATCCTTTTTCACGGGTTTGGGGCCGATATAGACAACGGCAATTTTCTCGCTCATATAATTCCCCGGATAAAAAAGCCCGCATGACGCGGGCCGGAAGGTTTATATCAGTATCCCACCACGGTATAACGCAGCAGAACATTCAGGGTACCGGTCGCAGCAGCTGTCTTAATGGTGACCGTAACCAGCTCTCCATCACTCTGTGTGGTGTACGGCTCCACTGGCACATATTTAGCAAAGCTGGCAGTTACTGCACCACTGTCACCAATGAGCTCATGCTTGCCAGATTTAACGCTGACGGTCGCCGTACCACCAAGACCACCTTTTGAAATCAGTTGGATCCCATTAATGCGAACGCCAGTCGGCAGTGAGAGAAGATTAATAACGGTTTCCTGTTCGGCAGCATTCACTGTAAACACACCTTCTGCCACCGACTCATTACCATGCGTACCTGAATAAACCCGCTCACTCAGTGACGGAGCAAGGATAGTCTTTGCCATAATTAATGACTCCTGAAAAAGCCGGGCGATAACCCGGCATGGGGAAAGGAAAAATCACAGCTTCACTGCGGTATCAACGGCAATAACACCGTGATCCTGCATCTTGCCGCTCTTCTCGGGGAAACGGATTTTTTTCAGACCGTTGATCCAGCTGATTGCTATCTCAGTACGGTTATCCATATCCGTTTTCTTCTCAACCATGTTGAAGTGGCCGCCGCCCTTCTGGCCGTACGCATTCGCCAGCGCCTGAGCCCCCAGCAGCATGGCACGGTCGATGTTGGTCTTGGCCTGCTTCTCCTCTGTGGTTGCTGCCATATCGTTTTTCGATACAAGGACCTTTGAGTCCTTATAGAAACGGATCGGCATCCCCGCATACTTACGGACCAGAATATTGCGCCACATCGCACATTCGCCTTTGAACAGCGGATGGTTAAACCCTTTTGAGCGGTTTACGGCACGCGTCATCATCTGGTTCCAGTCCTTGCCGGACGTGGAGGTGTACCAGTCATTCCACTGACGCGGCGTGACGTAGAGGACGTAATACGGATCTTCGCCATACAGCTCATCACCGGACAGGCGTACCGGTTGTAACGGATGAGCCATCTCGTCAATAAACAACGAGAGATTATCGACCAGCGCAAGAGTGAACAGGTCAGACTGGTCAATACTCTCAAAACTCGTCGCATCCCCACCGAAAAAATGACGATCATGCGTCGGCGGCAGTACGTCGTTGATCATGATTTTTTTGAATTCAGGGTGATCTGCCGTTGGCAGAATGGTGTCATCAGCAACAAAATCACCGCGGGCACCGGCAAGATGCACTATCGCACACTGGTCCTGCAGGTCGTTAAAGTACGTACCCAGCAGCGTTCTGGCAGAGGATGCCAGGTTGAACTTCGTACGCTGTTGGCTCATACGTCCGCCCGCATCCACCAGGTGACGGCCCTGATTAATTTTCAGGGAAAAATCAGCATGGCTGAGGTCTTCACCACGGCCTTCAACGCGCTCATCCCCCATCGTCGGACGTTTAGAGAGTTTGTGCATGATGCTGAACGTCACTTCATCACCGGCCTGTTTGTTGAGGTCCGTGATTCGCACAACCGGTGCACCGGCACTGGTCTGCTTCGTGCTTTTCTTGTCAGGCGAAACTGCTTTTGGTGCATCCTGCTGTTCAGTGAGTATATTCACCATTGAGCGGTTGCGGTTGGCAGCCGTGAAAAGCGCCACCTGATACAGCTTATTCGCCTGGGCTGTTGTTACTGTGGTCATTACGTCAGTACTCCTTCAGTGGTTACCCGAGTTTTTCCAGAATCGCGTCAATTTCAGCGTCCGTCATGCCTCGCATGGCGGCTTCAATTTCGGTATGGGAAGCACCAAGTAACCGTTCAAAATTATCACCGGTTCCGACGGAAGCCGTGTTGCCAAGCTCTGACGGGGAAGCAGGCACAGCCATCTCCCGTTCAGCGGCTTTCACTTTTTCTTCCGCCGTTTTCCGGATATCCGTGTTGTCTGCCTTGTCATCAGAAGGCGGCTCACTGGCTTCACCGAAAGCGAGCTGCGTACGGCGGGCCACTTCGGCGAAACGTTCAGTGAGCGGTTTGTCTTTCCATGCGGGGTCATTCTGGAGCTTCCCGTCGATGGATACGGCAACCGAGAAGCGATCCGGATCGGAGTTCTGCCACGTTTTCAGCACCGGCACGGCATTCATCGCATCAAGAACCGGTGATAAATCCTCACCACCATGACCTTCTGCCTGCTGTGCTGATTGCTGAACACGGGACTGGAGATAGTTATTTTTACGGATGAGCGAAGCCACCGCGTCACCAATTTCCGGATACATATCCCTGATACGGGCAATCTTCTCATCAGAGATTTTTTCGTTTTCCGGTAACGGTGCGGGTTTCATACCGGCCTGGTGGATCTGAGACGTCAGCAGTTCAACCAGGCGTTTTTCTTCGGCTATCTGTCCCCGAAGAAGTGCGGCTTCCTGTTCGGCCCGCTGCTTACCGGAACGTTCAGCCTCAAGGACTTCATAGGGAATGACGTGTTTACCATCGCGGGTGAGCACACCCTTCGCCTCCGGCTCCTTCACGTCCTGCGTCTGCTCAGCACTGGCATCCGGCGTCGGTGCCGCAGTGTTATCGCCCGTCTGTGTCTGTGCTGCCTCATCCGCATGATTTTCTGTGGCGGCCTCTGTCACGCAGTCCTGTTCGTGACCGTCAATATCCACATCTCCAAGCCCTTCCAGCATTTTTTCCAGTTGTTCCGGGGTTTCTTCACCCGTAAATTCAAAATCCATAAATAACTCCGCATGGTCTGTTTATCGGACAGATCCGAATGGTTGAGTAAATAAGGCTTATCGCTGCCCCCGCGAATAAGCGCACCGCTCCCGGAACGCTTATCTCCGGAAACAAAAAACCCCGTACGATGACGGGGTTCCGTTAAGTTCAGGATTTTCAGAGCGGCATTTCATGCATCCGCTGTTGTAGTGTATGCAGCATCTGTTGCTGAAGAACTTCCTGCTCCTGTTCCATATTCTGTATGCCGGTAATGATTTCTGCCGTATGTGCCTGGTTAAGCGCATCCACATAACGCTGTCCCTGTGCCGCGGCGACATCCCGTTGTGCGCCAGCATTATCCCGTTGCGCAGCCGCGCGTGCCCTGGCAGCTTCTGCTTCCAGTTTAGCCACCCGGCCTGTCATTTCGCGCATCTGAAGTTCTGCCTGCTGTTGCTCCAGCGCCTGCTGTTGTGCTGCCGCTTCCTGCTCTTCCGGAGTCATCTCATCCGGTGATTTTGGCGTCCCCAGCGCCGCACGAATACGTTCGACAAATTCCTGTTTCTGCGGCACATCCAGAAGATTAACCCACAGATCGAGCACAACAGCCTGCACCTGAGGCGGCAGCCCCTGAATAACCTCTGACATTCTCTGTGCAAGCTGTGCCTTAAACGCCGGTGTCTGCTGAACAGGAGCCAGCGCAATATGTGTATTTAACCTTGAAATATCATTGGTCAGTTCACCATTATCACCTTCAGCATTGAGGACAATGGTCTGGCGACGCTGACGATCATCGCGATTAATCACCACCGCATGATTACGCCGCTTTTTCAGGTCATCAAGAAGATAAGCGAGCAACAGCCTTCCCACCTGCTGGCAGGCAAACTGGTAGTTATCGTTGATTTCGGCAAGGGTTGTGGCTCCCTGCTCCACCAGGTTGCTGATCGCCACGCCGGACGATGCATTTGAATCCTGCCCGAGAAATGCGGAATAAACCCCCATCGTGTCCTGGATAAGTTTTTCCGACTCCTGCATGACCTGAAACTGCTGGCTGGCAACCTGAAAATCCTGTTCAACCCGGAAAACATCAGCAACGCTTTTCTGATTTTTTCGGGCCGGATTCAGTTTAATAATGCCATCCGGACGCTCGATCTGCTCCATCAGATCGTTGTCTGACAACTGGGTGGCATCCTCGTCCATAATCACGCGTTTGGCCTGAAGCAACCACGTCAGTTTTATACGACGAAAATTCACCTCATCCTGTGCCGGAATGGCCCGGGAAATCAGCCCGTAAGGCTCCCCGGTTTTATCCTTCCGGTATCCCCAGAAGGGAACCAGCGGGAACATCCCCTGCGGCGCACTGCAGGGGCGATCCACAATAAAGTGCGGTCCCACAAACCAGGCTTCACGAATACGACTTACCCGCCCGACTCTCACCTGCACCCGCCCGGATGCCACAGCCACCGCATGCATCAGATTATTTTTATCAAAGGCCACCACCCGTCCATTACTGAGTTCAATCACCGGAAGACGCTCGAATGTACGGTAATAAACCACCTGAAGCAGCACACGACGGCGTTCACGCTGAAGCCATTCGTTCTGCTGTCGATCCCATGACTGATACTCTTCCCATGCACTCATCAACGGACTGGGCTGGCCTTCAGTAACCGTGGTATCGACAAAACCACGCCAGTCATCAATGGCATAATCGATAACCTGAGCCATTCCCGGAAATGTGGCTTTTGCCTCATCGGTATCCATCCAGCGGCGGCGCATCAGCCAGCGGCAGTCACTTAAATCAGCCTCCCGGCTAAGCCAGTCCCAGAACACTTCATTCCGGCTGACAGTAGACACCTTAAACTCAGGCCCGAACGGATCGCTGTTCCGTCTGACCTCCACCCAGCTGAGCCCCGCTTTGATTTGTTCCGCATAGGCATCAGAACGGGCTTTATTCATATTTCCAAGGCGGCAAGCATCGGCAAATTCAGCATTAATAGCTTCAGCCAGTTTTTCTGTTTCATCATCAGGATCATCTGATATCACCAACAGATCAGTCCGCGTTTTGGCCTCCATACCCAGAACACCATCAACGGTAGGCGCGATGAGGTTATGGATGGTCATCGGCTGACCGCGATCTTTCAACACCAGGAGAACTTCCGGTGGCAACTGGTCACCATCGTAATACGCACAGGCCTTGTTTGCGGCATCGCGCCATTTAGGCTGACTGTCAATATCAGAACAAAGCGCCTGTAACTGGCGCTGAGAAAAACGCGGCGTGGCTCCGTTGTCGTTTTTCGTCGCCATGGTATTAGTTTCATTTTTCATCAGTGAGCCATCCAGTGTGTGGTTCTGCGTTTATCCGTTTTCTGTTTTACCCTCACCGGCATTCTGGCGCGCATCTCCTGGGCAATCATGTAGCTCATAAGCTGATCATCAAAACAGCCTTCCTGTGCATTCATGGAGCCTTTCGCGTCATAAACGTAGGTGTTCATTTCTGATAATGTGCCCGACCAGCGGATCCCCGACAGGCCGTTATTCAGCAGCGTTTTCATTCCCTCTGTCAGGACCGGTTTACTCTGGCGGGTTGTCAGCCAGCCAAGACGGGGCGTATCGTCGTCATATGCCTGGTCAAGGTGCTGTTCGTTGTAGATATAACGCGTCGGATAGAGTTCCCTGAGTTTCAGGATAACGGCATGTCCGTGATTGTTACGCTCCGGCCCCACAAACGCGTTGTTGTACATACGGCAGACCTGCGCAATGAGATGAGCGAAAAGCTCCGCATCGAGATGACCAAACCAGTGAGCCACCTGCTCACCATTACTGCATCTGATGATATCCAGCGATGAGCGGTCTCCGTGCTCCAGCCCCTCAGCGGTATCTGCTCCGCATACATACTCTTCATCCGGATCCGGCAGCTCCCAGACCAGCAGATAATTCATCAGCGTCCGGTGCTGTTCGGCTTTATTCCCGTCACGCAGAGACTGCGCCTTGGTCTTCGTTCCTGTAACCGGTTCAATGTCATAAACAATCAGCGGTGGCGAACAGAATGACTCTGCCTGCAGCGTGCTTTCCGCACTGAACACCCGTCGTCCTGACGTCAGAAACGCCTCCTGTGGCGTTGAGGGAAATTCCTGCTTCATTTCCTCACGCTGTTCAGTTTCCTTGCAGATGTACCAGTGTTTCTGCTCATCGGTAAGCGTGATGTTCATTGCTTTTTCAACCGCAGAAAAATACGCTGTTTTTTCCCGTGACAGCTTAAGTCCGCTTTCCGGCACTCTGGCGCTGTATTTGAGATCCTGCCACCAGGCGTAAAAATGGAATTTATAATCCTGTGGCGTCAGCGCCAGCCCTGATGCAGTGATTTCCTGTGCCCGGTTACTCATCTCGTAAAAATCGCCACCCACACCTTCAGCAGTGGATTCATCAAAGATAATGCACTCATCAGAGACGGCATTAAGTGTACCGGTTCGCAGTTCTTTCGCCTTAGCCGGATATTTTGCGCAAATTTTGCCGTGCTCTGAGATATGCAGGCGCTGCACCGTACCTGAACGGAATGAGGTTGCCACCTGGATACTCGAGCCGTGACCAAACAGGATATAGCCACCGCTGGCTCCGCTACGACGTTCAACGATGGTGAATGAGGCTCTCAGCCAGTCAGGAAGATGATCAAACGGTACAGCAATTTTGGTGCGGAAAATTTCACTGGCAGCCTGTTTATCCTGAGCGACAATCCCGCATTTGAGATGCGGTATGAATAATGCCTGGTCGAGAAGATAAATATCAATGGCCGTGGAAAACCCCAGCTGGCGTGCTTTCAGGATAATATTTTTATTGTGCATGCTCCGGAACAACTGGCGCTGCGCCGGTCGCATTCTGAAGGTGACCAGCTCACCTTTTTCGTTCTGTATTTTGTAGAGATGATTGAGCCGCCACCAGGGATTGCTCAGTTTAGTCATGATGAACAGACGTTGTTCGGTCCCGGTCATTTCTGACGGTTCATCACATCGCGGTTCATTCTTCCGGAATGTCATCCAGTCTCCCCGAATTACTCATTTCATGCAGCGATGACACGATGTCACTGACTGGCGTAATAACCCCCCGGCGCTGGCTGGTCAGAATATCGGTTTCCGCTCTGAGTTTATCTCTGGCGGCGTTGATTCTTTCCCGGTCAGCACGAAGTTTTGGTGCTGTTTCCGCCAGAACGTCCAGCGTCAGCAATGAGCGTTCAATTGACTCGATACGGGCAATATTCCGGTCAAGGGCCTGTTCTGCTTTGAGTATTTTGTCGTACAGGGCAACACGGGTTTCCACGTCAGCCGCCTCTTTCAGGTCGGCGAACATTTTTTTCAGTGTTCCTGTTACTGAAAGTGCGCGGGCCCGGGTGAACACCAGTTCATCGAACAGCACCATATCGGACGCATCATCCATGAGGTTATCTGCCTCAAGATACTTCGCATATCCACGGTGTCTCACGGCGTGGGTGTTACGGTCGCTAAACCGGGCAACGGGGTGAGGATTACCCGATCTGCTGTTGCGTTTCGTTTCTGCCGAATTTGCGCAGTTTTTTGCGCATTTTTCATCACTGCCATCATCGCCGTAAGACTCGTCATTACTGGACTCGTCATCAGCTCCATGCGCATTTTTTTGTGCGCTTTTTTGAGTGTCAATTTGCGCACTTTTTTGCGCATTTTTCTGCGCACTTTCCTCTGTATTTTTGGGGGAGTTTTTGCGCAGTTTTATGTACCGACGAGCCGTGCCATAGCTGATATTGTTCTGTCGACACCAGTCCTGAAGTTTTATGCCAGTTCTGGCATGTTCGCGTCGGAATGCCTGCTCCAGTTTTTTCCAGTCCAGCTTTGCCATGTCACTTTCTGACGTCCTCTGTTAAAAACTGACGCATAATGACCGCTGTGATTTTTCAGAATTCACACAGCAGCGTCTTGTTTGATTGATATTTACACAATATGGTTGTTTTATCCGGTTTCTTCCACCACCGCACCGGACAGGCGGCCATGCGGGAAAACGCTCACGTTACCTGAAAACGTGGAAAGCCCGGTGTGCATCGTTTTTGATTATCCCCACACACTCGCGCAGGAGGTCCAGTGTCTGGCTGAGGTCTCTGTTAATGCGGGAATACTGCGACGATACGGCGCATCAGCAAAACTTATTTCAGGCACTGAGTGCGGATATATTCCTGTGCCCCTTCCAGCTGCTTCTGCATCATCATCAACCGCTCTCTGAGGGTGAAATAATCCCGTTCAGCGGTGTCTGCCAGTCGGGGGCCGGTTGCATTATCCACGCGGGCGGTGCCGGTGGCTTCACGCACGGGACCTGGACAGGTGGCGTTGATACGCAGGCGCTTACGACCAGCGGCAACGTCAGCGCGAAGAGTTTCATTTTCAGCTCTCGCATCGGCTAATTCCCTCGAGTATTTTGCATCGAGCGCAGCAACATCGCGCTGGCGCACCTGCATATCAGTAATGGTGGCGTTTGCCAGCTCCAGCTCTCTGGCTTTTTTATCGCGCTGCGCTTTGTAGGTGATGGCGTTATCGCGGTAATGATTCAGCCCCAGACTAAGCGCACCACAGGCCACCAGCAGGGCAATGATGACCACGCACAGTACGCGGTTCATTTCACCACCAGCGTATCTGACCGATGAAATAACCGGAGGCCATAATCACAAACACCAGCCAGATAAGAATGAACTTCCAGGTGGATAATTTTTCAGCCATCACTCGAATCTCCCGAATCAGTTTGCTAAAATCAAACACACTTTCCCCTTTGACTTTTCCAGAGTCAGGAAACACAAAACCCCGCTTGCAGCCAACAAACGGGGTTTTTACTTTTATTCACTTAGTTTTTGTCAGTTCGCAGGATTTCGTGTTATCCGTCCGTGTGAGCAAACCGCATTTTTCAGCAAAATATTCTGCTTATCTGTCAATTCCCCAGCACGCCAGCGCACTCTCCTGGTCGCGACGGGATACCTGACCGTAACAGTTGTTTGAGCGAATACGGCAGTCTCTGCCACCGTCCTTAATCCACCAGCGAATCGCCTCACACGCTCCCCTGCGATCACCTGCATTAATTCGTTTATAAAACGTCGACGGGAAACACTTACCGGGACCAATGTTGTACGGACAGAATGACGCGATCCCCGCTTTCTGGGGTTCGGTCAGCGGCACTCTGATGTTTTTCTCCACCCACGCCAGCGCTTTATCACGCTCAATGGCGTTAACCTGGTCGCATTTTTCCTTCGACAACTTCATGCCCGGGACGACAGGTTTGCCATCCACCATGATGGCACCACGGCAGATGGTCCAGATCCCCGCACCATCACGGTATGCCGTGGTGTGGTTACCTTCTTTTTCGTCAAGAAACTGGTCGATGATTTCAGGCGCAGAAGCACCTGCCGCAATCAGCGCCAGAACGGCTACCGATAAACCATAGTGGAGTTTCTGAGTCACCTAATCACTCTCCCCGGGCAGCCTTGCGACGGTCCTCTTTAATTTTGAAATACAGATTCGTCAGGTATGTCAGGAACCCCAGACACAGGCTCCCCAAAACCCCGATAGCAGCCCACTGTGACGGAGTAACCTGATCCAACCACTGTAGAAACCAGTAACCCGCACTGCCCGCAGAAGTACCATAGGCTATGCCCGTTGATATTTTTTCCATCTGATACATATCCCCGCCCCGACAGACCTGTGCTACCGGAAATAAAAAAGGCCATCAGTGTTTTACTGATGGCCCTGCCCCGCCGTTACAGCATTGTGCCCGGTTCGGGTTGTGTGTCTGTCATATCCGTCACCGGTGACTCCGGCTGAATATCACCATTTTCCGTGGTGACATCTTCCGCCTGTGGTTCCGGAAGCAGTTCCGGGGATGGTTCCGGCTGTGCACCAAGCAATTCATCCAGAATGGCATCCACTTCTGCATCAAGACGCGCCTCAAGGTTCTGCCGAAGTTGCTGTTTCAGTGCACTCCGGACTTCTTCAGAGCGCAGGACTTCCTTCACTGCCTCAGCAGTGACCAGCGATTTTATTTCTGACATAGGATTTTCTCGTTGAAAGGGGTTATTAAGAAGGTTGTTCCGGAATGAGTGGGGCTTCTGTTTTTGCTCCGGCTGACTGAGTGGCGCTGATTTTCTCAGCGGCCCTTTTGTCAATCTGTCTGCGCCAGAAGTCGCGTACTGCCCTGTATCCACCCGAAAGCAGATACAACACACAGACCACCGTACAGAAGTACAGCATTAACTGGTTGATGAATGTCATGGTTTATTACCGTTACTGTTGACAATGAGAACTGTTTTCATTTAGAAATGATTGATGTCGAAAGCATCCTTTCGTTAGATTCTCCATTGGGATTACCTCCGCCAGTCTCCATTCCTGTTGCTGGCGGTTTTTTTCGTCTGTTATGCTGCTACGGCATTCACACCAACAGTAAGACTTTCAATCAGCACAGGGTAAGTTGCCGCATTTCCGGTAATATCCGTAATTGCCAGCGCGTTGGCCTCAAAGGCTGCATTCGTCCATCTGGTCAGCGTAAACGGTTTTCCTGCTGCATTATCAAGCACCGGCGTGACGTTCAGCGAGCCACCACCCGGGAAGCGGAAAGTCAGCGTGTGCCAGTCGTGATCGAACGGACCATAACTACCAAGCCGCTGTGATGTGGTGTTTGCATGATACATCACATTGATGTTTGTTTTATCAGTCTGCAGATAGAAGGCCGCAATATAACCCTCCTCTGATTCCGCTCCCGGCCATCCACTACCGCGCCAGTAAATACCCGCAGAATATTGATTTGCAGAAGCATTGAGAGATACATCATCGGGGATTTTAAAGCGCAGCGTGATTTCACCGCCGTTATCGAACAGCTCCTTCCCCTTACCGGCATCAATTGCGTGCGATACTTTCCAGGTCTTTTTCTGTGCAAGACCATTTTCTGGTTTTTCAAGACGAAGGGCTTTTTTACCTGAACCACTGTCACTGACCAGCGTGTTTTTGACATCTGTCAGCGTCCAGCCCTGCGAAGCCAGATCGGCATTTTCCGCATTCGCATCATAAGCCAGCACTGACTGTATCTTTGTCGGGACAACGGATTCAGGCTGAGTATCGCCACTCTCCTGTGCTGGTTGCGATACGCCTCCGCCTGAAGAAACCGCGGCTTTTGTCACTTTCCCGGAAACAAAATCTGCCACTCTGCCCACATGCAGAAGAATGGCTGTTGCCAGACGGTCGGAAATAATTCCGCGACGCGCCCATGAACCAAAGTGGGTTTTACGATCGGATGTTGTCCAGCTCTTCGCATCCGTTCGTCCACCGGAACCATAATACCCGATAGCCGGAATATCCGGGTCTTCTGACGGTTCATTGGTCCCGACTTTCTGACCATTGTCATCCATCATAAACGGCACAAAGAAGATATTTTTACCGGCTTTGGTTTTGTATGCGCCATAGACGGCATCGTATTGCGCTGAATACGTCTCCTTCCAGTAGTACGTCGTGTCACCACAAATCCAGGGCACCAGAGAAGGAGAAGCACCAGCGCACTGACCGGATACTCCCGCCAGGTCAGAACGGTATTTTTCCACCATGGCATCAAACATGGCGGGCTGACTGGCGTACGCTCCCTGTTTTAAATCAAACTCGCCCTGCATCCAGACAACACAAAGCAGTATGTTTTTGGGGTTTGCCTTCAGCGCGGCCTGAGTGCGTGTCAGCAGGTCTTTATACAACGGCTTATCAACGCCCCATCGTTCAGATTTATCCGACGCTCCTGAACTTTCACTGAACGTTCCGTCAGCACCGGCTGTAAACGCAGAGCCACCACGACAGCACGGCACTAACAAAATACCCGCATTTTCCGGCATAAAGGGCAACAGCTTTTTGGCAATATGCAATCCCTGTCCGACACACCCATACTGCTCTGCGCTGGCTTTCGGATGAGAAAAACGGCTCAAATCCTGCACATCATGCAGGCAGTGGTCCGCCGGAATGATGTCGTTATATGCACAGGCCGCACCACCCGGTGTCACCGTACTGCGACGCGCCAGCTGTTTAATACGCGGGTCCGGACGGTCATATGTCTCCGGCAGCGGCAGGCCTTCACCATACGCCATGCCGTTTGACTGTCCGGCCAGCGCAATGACAAAGTAATATTCTGGTTCAACAACAACAGTCCGGGTACCATCTCCCCCCGGTGAAACTACCGGAGAGGTCATATCCCCTTCAGCGACTATAGCCTGGATAAATTCAGCACCATAACCCGCGTTTGAGATAATCGGACTACCATAGGGTTGCCAGCCTTCCTTCAGTTTTTGCGTCAGTTTTCCTGCGAGGTCTGACGGCGATGATGCCCTGACCACGTCATAGTGTTTAAATGCCATTATTCCTCCCGGCAGGGATAGTGTATGCAATCAAGATAAGGTGCGGGCTGACGTCAGTCATGGACAAGGGTTCAGAAACAGGAGGATGACTACAGCCCGCAATACGAAAAAGACCATACAGTTGCGCAGAGTGATTACTATCAGGTATTATTCGCCAGCTGAAAATTGATCACTTCACGTTTTGTTGTTTATTCCTTGCCACCCGCGCTTCCCGGCGCGGGCTTTTTTTTATCCAACAAGAAAGCCCCTCCGGAGAGGGGCTGGAGAGTAGCGCTATGTACCGTTCATGCATGGTGCAGGGTGCCTCCCGGTGAGTTCAGTATCAGCACCTGAACCCGCACCAGAAAGGATAAGGGGTGTGACCAAACACCTGTCGCTGATATGCCCCTCCGCACAGGGGGATTCACCATGCCATATTTTTTTAACAAACTTCCCGCTGGCCAGACAATAATCGCCAGCCTGAATTGTGAGTAACGTGGCATTTTACGGGAAAACTGTTTTCTGCAGTAAAAAGGCCCGCCGGAGCGAGCCTGGAAGGATAGCGGTCATGTGATGCCGGTTTCCCGGTAACTCAGCATCGGTATCTGAGTCAACGTTTTCTCTACTGGGTCATTTCCGATACGTTCCGCCTTCCGGCAGACTTTCATCACGTCAGAAAATATAGCACCCTGAGTAACAGGACAGTACTCAGAATTCAGGAAACTGTGACACATCCTGCACAGAAAAGCCCCTCCGGAGAGGGGCTGAAGTATAGCCTAATTTCTGTCTGTCGCATGGTGCCAGGTGCCTCCCGGTAAATTCAGCCTGGCTACTGAATTTGCATGTTCGCTGGATCATACACTTTGCCAGATGCCCCGCCGCTGAGGGGGATTCACCACGCGATGCAATTTTTAACAAATTCTCCGGCAGCCAGACAATCATCAAGCTGTGGAATTGTGAGGTATTTAAAAATTTCGCAGCCTCTTGCCACCCGCTTTTCACAAAAATCGTATGTAGAAGGCCGCAGCGTAACTATCACTGATGAATTCAGGACACCCAGAGGCTACGGCTCAGTTTGGATTGTGGCGGCCGGAATCGAACCAGCTCCCATCGGTGCGCTGCCGATTACAATACGCGCGGCGATCCGCTACATGACTAGTATTTTCACAGTCGCCTGTCTGCTAGCTCGCCATTGAGCTTCACCACAACGATAAGAGCACTGCGCACACCTTTCACCAATTCCACGAGGTCTGCGGGTTCAATGCTCTTACCTGTTGTGCAAACAAAAAGCCCCGACATTTCTGCCGAGGCCTTTACCTAATCTAGCCAGTATGCCGATCCTAAATATTATCGACGACCGAGGTAAATCAGGATTTCTCTTTCGCTTCTCAGTGCGCTTTTGCTCCGAGCATACACAAAACATACTACTTTCATTTCTCGAAAGCAACGCATTTACAAAAAATATTTTGCATCATCCAGCAATCACTAGAAGTTCTTTCTCCAATTCTCGCTTCATTGCATAAAACATTTCTGAATCAAGGACCCTCTCGCACCACACGACCCGCCTCCGGCAATACTGAATATCAACTCCTGTTATCTGAGAAATCATCCTGGCGATATCTTGCGTGCTGTCGCGATTGCAATATCGCCTAATAGCTACATCACGGACAGGGCTTTCACGATGAAAGGTCTCAACCATCACACGTTCAACGAAAGCAGCATCATCGGATTCTTTGGCGAGAGCAATGATATTACCTGCCGATGACTGAGGGATGACCAGTTCTCGGGCTTTCTGATGGAGTTCATCTCCACGTAGTCCGTCTTCTTCATACAGACGCATGACAACAGACTCAATCTGCTTAGCTTTGTCATCGCTCCACTGACTGCGAATCATCAGTCGCCCAATAACGTTAATTGCACCACAAGGAGAATCATCACCAGCGTTAACATTTCCCCATACCTGTAGCATGTAGTGAACCCATGCTTTCTGACGAGAGTTAATGATTTTCTTCGGATGCCTCCATATGCGGCGGAAATGAGCATCATTAATAAAGTTAACCATGCCGAATACTGGGGTTAGCCGCATCACAGCCCCCATCCTTTACAATGACACCACACTTCAAACATTCGTTTCACAACTTCACGGCAGTAGAAACCGTCAGCATCACGTGTCAGGTCATAGCGATCTCCGTGCTTCAGTCTCATATAGCATTCGAATAATCTGTTCATATACTCTTCGCCATGAACTCCGCTATTACGCTGCTCATGCGCTTTTCCAGACGACCTGAATAAAGCCATGCGTTCAGGCACCTGCTGAATATCACGCATCAGTAGCTTTCCCCTTATCCCATCCACGATGAACCATAAGGACACCGTTGACGACGGCGTGCCGTTTGCCTTCTTTATCACCGACATATTTTCTGACCGTAGCACGATTACAGTTCAGTTTTCGTGAAACTTCAGTCATATTGCCTCGTGCCTGGATAAGCAATTCCGGTATTGTTTGAATTGTGGCGTTCATATGTTCTCCAGTTCGGTGATTTTTATCCCCACTCTACCGCCAAGCACTTTCACGCCGCGAATTACGCGAATGTCATCGAATTGCACGTCGTCTTCCGCAAATCCGGCGTGGATAAGAGAGTCGAGTAAACCTTTCAGGATGTTATCGAGGTCGCGACGGCGGGAATCTGGTGGTTCAGCAATAATTGTGATGCGAAGTCGTGATTTAGTGAAAATGTCTAATCTGAGTTGCCGGATGATTTGCTGTACGTCTTTTCGGTATTTCTGGCCTTTATCGCTGATGTAGTACTGGCTTCCCCGTCTTCGCCAGTAGGTATTCACCGTCGGCGGCCAGGGAAGCACAAACTCATATTCATTCATGACTTAATCTTCCCCTCCTTCAGCAATATCGCCAGCGTCCTGATCACGCCTTCCAGGTGGTAAAGTCTGGCGTCGTTGTTGTCGAGAATGCGAGTACGGCGATCGATTTCATTATGGCAGTCACTACAGGCCCATGCAGCCAACAGATCATCTGGCTTTGTTCCCGTTCCGCAAATTCCAGCCATTCGGTAATGCGCCAGAACTGTAGTTTCAGGGTTGCCATTGCATACGCCATAAATCCGTACCTGGCATTCTCTGCCGCGCGCTTCTTTGCGTAGGTTTGTCATCATCTTATTCCTCATGCAGTAGGCTATCCGGAGTGACAATTAAATCTTGCTCGACGCCTTAGCCACCGGATATCCCACAGGTGAGCCGTATAGTTGAAGGTTTTAACATCAGATTCTTTGGGGACTGGCCTGGGTTTATTTCGGGAGCGTTTGGTTGGAAGGTAATTGCAGTTTTCACAGACGATATCGGTGATGCTTCGTCGCTGTCGTCTCATTCGTACCTCCTGTCGGTAAATCTGACACCCTGATCCACGGCCCAGGATGTTGTGTACTCAATCAGGCTTGCCATACGCTTCACGCTCATTTGCGCACTGCTTTCGCGGATATTGACGTATTCATCTTCAAGACCTGGCAAAACATCAGCTTCCTGTTTTGTCGCCACGGCATGACCGCTGATTAACAAAACTTTCCACTGTTCTGGTTTTAGCCACCTGCCGCACCACTTAACCTGGCGGGATATATCAGCGACCATCGCGTGAAATTTTGCATTTTGAGCGAGATTACGCTTGTAATCGGTGATACGGATCGTAACGGGTTTGTCTTTATCGAGAGTTGTTGCAAGGATGGCGTTAATGGCGAATTGTTGCTGCTGCTTACTTCGGAGGAAGATAGTCTGGTTCATTATTCCCTCTCACTGGATTTTCCCAACAAAAAAGGAGCCGAAGCTCCTTTAGTTTCAGAATTCAAATTGTCTTGCCCGCAGGCTTTTCAGCATTGGCATGGCCCGCTGGATAACGGAACTTGACATGTCGAGACGTGTTACTTCCCTCAGTAACGCATCTCTGTTCTTCGTCACCATGTAGATGGTCTCAAACGCAATGTCATACAGCTTGTTCGTGTATGAGGAGTTCAGCTCTTTCATTATGGGGTACAGCTGCTTGCTAAGGTCCTGGGCTTTTTCCATCCAGAGTTGCATGTAGCAAAGGAGGATGATTTCCTCGGCTGTGAATTGTGGCTGAATCTGCGGCTGCTGTTCGGTTGGTGCTGTTTTTCCCTGGCTGAAATAGCAGTCTTCCAGTTTTTCGAACACTTCCCTCGCCTGATCGGTTTCGAGCATTTTTGCGTGACGGGCTGCGCCGCGTTCTGTCCAGAGGATGAGGGAGCGAACATTGCGGGCGATTTTCACAGAGTAACTTTCTGTTACCTCGCGGCTAACAGACTCGCTTAAAGATAGTCTGTGCTTAAACTCACGTAGTTCATTCCCTTCCAACTTAAAGAAATGTTTTCCCTGTACAAATCGCGCAGAGTTACGGGAAAAATTCATTTTTATATTGACTGTTTCAGTGCCATACAATTGCGCCAATAATTCTGTAGTAATTACGGGGATCTGGTTGTAGGCAATTGGGGAAAGAGTTTCAACGGAAATTTGAGTCGCCATGACAACGCCCTCTGGTTGATGAATTTAACTATCACCACCGTCAGGTGCAAATCTTTGGGTGGTGAGACGTACAGGGTTTGCACTACCGGATCAACCAACCGGCGAGCCTTTCGGCTCCCCCATACGCCCCACCATAATTCAGATGTGCGTGTGCTTACGACAACAAAAAACACGCTCGCGGCGTGTGTCTGTCGCGGTTGAATATCCGGGGTGCAAATCCCGACGCCAGATTTTGCTGGCGTGCGAAGAATATAATCCCGGATATGTGTTGTCGTCAACATACCTTGAATGTATATAACAAATTTGTTATGTTTACTCTCATGAACTACATTATCGAATACTACAGTGACGAGGTTGAAGCTGAGATCCTTTCTCTTCCTGAGACCTTACAAGCCCGGTACATTCGGTACACGGAGAAAATGCGTATTTACGGAGCTAATCTTGGTTCCCCGCATACAGAGGCATTTGGCGACGGTTTGTTTGAAATCCGCCTTAAGGGCTCGGAAGGCATAGGGCGTGTTTTTTACTGCACGCTAAAAGGAAAGCGAATCATTATGTTGCATAGCTTTGTAAAGAAAACGCAAAAAACTCCACCTGCCGAGCTTAGAAAAGCTGAAACCAGAATGAAGGAGGTTAAGCATGACTGGTAAACGTACCCCACCTACCATGACACACGATGAAATGGTAGAAAAAATGTTGTCTAACCCCGCAGTAAAAGCAGAATACGACGCCATCGCCGATGAATTCGCACTACTTGATGAAATGCTGGCAGCACGAAAAGAAGCTGGCTTAACCCAGGCTGAAGTTGCTGAACGTATGGGAACAAAAGCGACTGCGATAACCAGAATGGAAAGCAATCTTGCATCAGGTACAAGCGGCCCATCATTTGCCACACTGAAAAAATTCGCCCGTGCTACAGGGAAAAAACTCCAGATCCGCTTCGTTTAACTCTCCACTACCGCGCCGTCATTCTGGCGGCGCTTTACCCCAGAGAAATATCAATCACCGGATTACCACATCCCACTCCGGCTCCTGCCATCTCAAATCCGGTGAATCATTTCTCTCAGGAATAACCATTACGTCCTTTTCCCTTCGCTCCCTTTCTATCGCCATCACAGCCAATGCTGCAACCATGATGTATTTTTGTTCGTCGGTTCCTGTTTCATAACGACGCATGAGGGTAAACTCGGGGCGATCAGTAACCTCAATGATTTCGTTAATTTCTTTAATTTCGCGAGGAATATCCATGGGTTTAGTCTCCTTTGATATCACATGCCCGCACTGTTTAAAAGAGCGAGCTGTTATTGAGGCATTTGCCGAAAAACAAATTGAAAAAACACCTTTTTTTAACGTCGCTTTTGTATGCAGAAGTTGTCATCGAGGAGGTGTTGCTATTGTTGAAATCCCATCAGACCACTATCACGGTCCCATGGCGGAAAGCCAGAAAAAAGACCTCGATATTCTGATTTCAGGAAATAGCCAGTACCGTTTCCGCAAGATCTATCCTGTGGTCAAAAAAATTACCGCACCAGAATATACGCCCCCGGTTGCAGACCGTACTTTTGTTGAGGCAAAAGAGGATTTACAGAGGAGGCGGTACGACACAGTGGTTATTCTTTGTCGCAGAGTCCTCGATATCTCCACGAAAAAACTGCTCGGCGATGAAGCAGGAAAAGAATCGCTGTCGCAACGTATTCAGATGATTTACAAAAAAGGCCTGATCACTGAACAGATGAAGGAATGGGCTCATATTGTACGAATTGATGCCAATAAAGCAGTTCATACAGATGAAGTTTTCACACCAATTGAGGCAAGCCAGATCCTGAGTTTTACCGAAATGTTTTTAGTCTACGCCTTCACTCTGCCTGCAATGGTGGAAGCCAGACGTGAACAAAAAAGATCAGATTCAGCCTCTATATGAATCACTTTTCTGAACACGTAAGCCCCCGTCATTCACGACGGGGAGAACATCAATCCCTCTGCACTCCCTCGCCAGAATGCCAGCACACGCTGCATCGTTTCGCTGTTACGGCACTCGCGACAAATTGTGTTGTAGCGTCTGTCGTAGCGCCGTATTTCCCCATCTGGTAATGCCCGGATAAGGTCTGGATCAACGACAACCGGTTTCTTCGACTTTGCCCTTGAGAGTTTTTTGCGGGCATTTTGCCAGTCCTTACGAGCCTGTTCAGACGGGAATACTCCGTAACCGGAATTGTAAACATCACCACTGGCGGCCAGCTCCATGCATAAACGACCGACAGACGCATGACTGACACCAATTTCATCCGATAACTGCCGAATCGTGCCTCGTCCGTTAAGGCGTACGAATTCCACGATCAGCCCCTTAATTTTTTCCCGCTCTTCTGGTGTAAATGCTCTTGTCATAAGCACCTCCGGAGATCACTTTGTTGTCGGTGAATGAACCGGAATATCAGCAATCGAACTGAAAATATCCCGGTGTTTATTCAGCTCCCGCAGCGCGGCGCAGACTCGCTCCCACTTCTGAACATCACTTTTCGCCCTGCGCAGCGCCAGGTTTGCCCTGCGAAGGGACGGAAAAATCAGCTCATCTGCTTGCGTTTCGGTAAACGATGGCAACGGCTGCACAATGTCCGCCACAGTTTCTGTTTTAATTTCTTCCTGTGTTGCGGCTTCCCGGACTGGTAACGCAGCACCTGCTGGCTGAGGAAAGGCCTTACCATCACTTTCCGTTACCAGCGCGGCTTTCGGCTCTGCTGGTAAATTATCGCCCGGCATGCAGTAACGAAATTTACCGTTCTGATTAACGCGTGCCAGCCGCCCCGTTGCGGTTACCACCGCCAGCGTGGAAGCAACCTTGCGAGTGGTAACTCCGAACTTACCCGCTATTTCTTCACAGGTTTTAGCCCCCTCCTGAGAGATAAACTCAATCATCATGTCAGCGCTAACTTTTGGAGCGACCTCTTCGGTCAGCATATCCTGTGTTTCAGATTTTACTGGCCGCTCTTCGGTTACCCCGGCTTCACCTTCGACAGCCAGAAACCAGGTGTGACCCGTTTTATCAACAACGCCATTTTTTTTGAGCTCCCACAGTTCGTTGAGAACTTCTTCACGGCTGATATCAAGCCGCGCCGCCAGTTCAACAGAATTGGCTTTTCCCATCGCTTTCAGTGCATGCAATACGGTTTCCATCGAAAATTTACCTCGTCAAAAATTCTCACATACCCTGACGTCCAACGTTTGACCGCCAGTTCTCCCAGTTAAAATTCACCCAACGACCACCGTTCATGGTCATCCGGTCCATAATCCTCTCACCAAGAAGCGTGCTCATTGCGGCATGATTCAGGTTTGTCAGCATCCCGACACTGCGCAGTGATGCCGTCCGGCGGTCAACAATCTGGTGCAGTACCACCTGCTCGTTTTTCGTCTCACGCTGGATGCCAATTTCGTCAAGAACCAGGAGGTCCACTTCGCACAGTTCACGCAAAAATTTTTCCCCTGACAGTCCGTCGTCATAGCTGGCATGTAACGCGCTCATCACATCCGCCACGGTGACCACTATCACGGATTTACCGGCCTTCAGCAGACGATTACCCACAGCCGCCGCCAGATGATTTTTTCCGGTTCCCGGATTCCCGCTGAACACGAAGTTTGTATAACCGGTCATCAATTCATCGACAATGGATTTCGCCTGGCTCAGAGCATGGCGCTGACCGTCGTTCTGCACCCGGTAGTTCCCGAATGAGCACTTCCTGTGAAGCGGCTGGATGCCCGAACGATTCAGGATTTTTTCAACCCGCGTCTGGTGATTCTGGCGGTTAACTTCCTCGCTGCGCTTCCGGCCCTCAGCCAGTTGCCATTCCCGCCATTCGTCGGTCGTCCGGAACGGTGCTGCCACGTGCGGTGGTGCCAGACGGCGCACCCGTTCAAGAATCCCTCCTGTCGAAATGTTTTTCATGGCTGATTACCCCCTGAAACCCGGCGGAATTTCGGTGTCCGGTTCAGAAATGTGATTCACGCAACGCAGGCTGACTGCGCCAGCCTTCGGCAGCGACCACGGATTTTCGAAATTCCTGTTCGGGCCAAAAAACGTCGATGCCTGCTGAACAAATTCAGTTCCCGCTTTCCCGGTAGCCTCCAGGTATCTTGCGTAACGCCTCACGCCATCCAGCACGACATCCGGTGACACCCCTTCGCGTAATCTGGCCCTCCAGGCATTGAACGCGGATTTCTTCGGGTTTGACCCTGCCCGATGCGGATATTCACGCCAGACCCGTTCGAACACGTCAGGATAATCAACTCGTCCCGCAGACGGTCCCGGCATCGCCCGGGTTAACCCAATCGGCTTCCCGCTCATCGCGGAATCGGCTTCAGGCTGCTGCGGTTGGCGTTGTTGCTCCGGTTCGACGATCAGCACCTGCTGCACACAACGCCCGGAATCTGCTTCCGGTGTCGTGCCATCTGGTCCTGGACGTTCAGTCAGAACAGGACAAAAATCCCCCTGTGGGTCCGTGGCGATTTTTTCGCCATGGACCAGAAGGGTTTTATCCCTTTCCTGTTCCTGTTCCTGTTCCTGTTCTTGGCTTGAAAGGGGCTCTGAAGGGGCTTCAATTTTCCGACATGATTCACGTCTGACATCCAGGTGGAAATCATCCTTATATCTATCATAAAAGGATGATAAAAAAGGATTTTCCAGCAACGCGGAATATTCATTTCTTACCCCAGCACAACGGTTATCGCCAGGTTTCAGCGATTCACCAACCTGCCATGCTGCCATTTCATGCACCCATACAACCTCAGAATCATGGTCATAGCTGCAAAAACCAGCCTCGCAAGCCATTTGAAGCCCCTTAGAAGCCCCTTCAGGAGCAAGTCCGGTTTCGTGAGCAATGTACAAAACAGGCAGGTAATAAAGGCCCAGCATATTGGAATGAGGCGAGGTCATCATATACAACGCCACTACCATACATTCCGGACCAGACTTCCTTAGTTTTCGCCCTGTATCGCCTAACCAGAACTGAGGTGAAATTGTTGCGTAATTACGCATAGTCCCCTCGCATACAAGATTTACTCCATACCGCAGACGGTCCCGGTATCTCCCGGGTTAACCCAATCGGCTTCAGGCTGCTGCGGTTGGTGTGACTGCACATTGGTGTGACTGCACATCTTCACAGACGGTCCCGGTATCTCCGGGTTAACCCAATCGGCTTCAGGCTGCTGCGGTTGGTGTTGTTGCTGGCGAAATTCTTCCAGATGTGGCAGAATTATTCCCGTGTATTGCTCCATGCCCTGCCTGAATATCAGATATTCATCAGGATTTGCTCAGAACGTCCGGCCCCAACCGGACGTTTTTTATTTGCATGAACGTTAATGGCATGCTGGAAAGCCCGGCTGATCGGACTGATATCAGATGCCATCTGGAACGCGCATAAAATCGCCGCGATGTATCGCCAGTCGGTACGACTGACCTTCGATTCATGGCAGCCAATCATCTTTGCCAGTCCCCTTTGCGTCAGAGCTGACAGGTTGATGAGTAAATCTGTTTCTGCGCGATCAACGTCACGCTGGGATAGTTTGCTGTAACTTGTTTGTGTCATTTCTTATGATTTCCAATAGTGAATAGCTAGTTGAAAGGTATGCGTGGAAACGCATATGGCCTTAGTTGGTCAGATATCTTGGGACTCGCTTTGTCAGCGACGTAGGACGAATGTCCATTGTGAAAAGAGCGGTGTTACTTATGCAGTTGTTTTTTTGTTACTTGGGAAGGGCTTTATTTCTTCCGCATAAACGCTTCCATCAGCGTTTATAGTTAAAAAAATCTTTCGGCCTGCATGAATGGCCTTGTTAATCGCGCTTTGATATACGCCGAGATCTTTAGCCGTCTTGGTTTGCCCAAAGCGTATTGCATAATCTTTCAGGGTTATGCGTTGTTCCATACAACCTCCTTAGTACATGCAACCATTATCACCGCTAGAGGTAAAATAGTCAACACGCACGGTGTTAGATATTTATCCCTTGCGGTGATAGATTTAACGTATGAGCGCAAAAAAGAAACCATTAACACAAGAGCAGCTTGAGGACGCACGTCGCCTTAAAGCTATTTATGAAAAAAAGAAAAATGAACTTGGCTTATCCCAGGAATCTGTCGCAGACAAGATGGGGATGGGGCAGTCAGGTGTTGGTGCTTTATTTAATGGCATCAATGCATTAAATGCTTATAACGCAGCATTGCTTGCAAAAATTCTCAACGTTAGCGTTGAAGAATTTAGCCCTTCAATCGCCAGAGAAATCTACGAGATGTATGAAGCGGTTAGTATGCAGCCGTCACTTAGAAGTGAGTATGAGTACCCTGTTTTTTCTCATGTTCAGGCCGGGATGTTCTCGCCTGAGCTTAGAACCTTTACCAAAGGTGATGCGGAGAGATGGGTAAGCACAACCAAAAAAGCCAGTGATTCTGCATTCTGGCTTGAGGTTGAAGGTAATTCCATGACCGCGCCAACAGGATCCAAACCTAGTTTTCCTGACGGGATGTTAATTCTGGTTGACCCTGAGCAGGCTGTTGAGCCAGGTGATTTCTGCATAGCCAGACTTGGTGGTGATGAGTTTACCTTCAAGAAACTGATCAGGGATAGCGGACAGGTGTTTTTACAACCACTAAACCCGCAATATCCAATGATCCCATGCAATGAGAGTTGTTCCGTTGTGGGGAAAGTTATCGCCAGCCAGTGGCCAGAAGAGACGTTTGGGTGATTGTTTTATTTTTCACGTAATAGGATGATTTATGACACAGTTTCAACTTGCATTAATCGCTAGAGAAGTTGATGGAGAAGTCATCCATCTTCGCACCAAAGACGGATACATCAATGCCACCGCGATGTGCAAGTCTGCGGGGAAGCTACTTGCTGACTATACACGACTAAAAACAACACAAGATTTTTTTGATGAATTATCACGCGATATGGGGATTCCCATATCGGAGTTAATTCAATCATTTAAAGGCGGAAGAGCAGAGAATCAAGGGACTTGGGTTCATCCAGACATCGCAATTAATTTAGCTCAGTGGCTATCTCCAAAATTTGCAGTGCAAGTATCGAGATGGGTGCGTGAGTGGATGTCAGGTGAAAGAGCGCCTGCCGAACTCCCTATCCACCTTAAGCGGTATATGACAAACCGAGGCAGAGTTCCTCATACGCACTTTTCTATGCTTAATGAACTGACGTTTAACTTGGTTGCGCCACTTGAACAGGCCGGATATACGCTGCCAGAAAAAATGGTCCCTGATATTTCAGAGGGTAGGGTTTTCTCGCAATGGCTCCGTGACAACCGGGGGGTTGAGCCGAAGACATTCCCAACATATAACCATGAGTACCCAGATGGCCGGACATTCCCGGTACGTCTATACCCAAACGAATATCTTGCAGATTTCAAACAACACTTCAACGAAGTGTGGCTGCCTCAGTACGCTCCTAAATATTTTGCTGAACGAGACCAAAGGGCATTGACGTTGATTGAGAAAATCATGCTACCTGACCTTGATTCCTAAATGTTATTCCCGGCCACAGAGCCGGGTTTTCTTTGCCTCACCCCCCACCTAAAGACACATAACCAAATGTATTTATTGAAAAATAAATAGATACAACTCACTAAACATCGCAATTCAGATCTCTCGATCACCTCCCAAGCCACTCAACCCTGCAAAAAATAAATCCATATAAAAAACATACAGATAACCATCTGCGGTGATAAATTATCTCTGGCGGTGTTGACATAAATACCACTGGCGGTGATACTAAACACATCAGCAGGACGCACTACTCACCTGGGCGGTGAATATACAACGATTCAAATATGAATCTACGGCGCTGACAAAGCGCAATAACCAAAGTGAACTTTGGGGTGTGGTGAAGGGTTCATGGACGGGAATATGTCGCACGTAAAGCGGCGAGGCCTGCGGGACTATTGCCGAATTGAAGTAGGCCGAAACAGGTCGAAATGGGTCTCCCACCTACCACACCACCAAAGTTCATCAGGAGGTCTATATGACACGCAGAACTCAGTTCAAAGGCAATTCACGTTCTCGTCGTCGTGAGCGTTTAAAGGCAAAGGCATTAGCTAACGGCGTGCTGGCCCGCGAAGAAGCAATAAGTTCAGAAGTATTACACCGCCCTACTCTAAGCAGAGCGCAGATTCAGGCTAAAGGTACTCACGAAACGCCTGAGCGCATAGAAGACGCTAAGCCAATTAAGTTCATGGCACAGGACGTGATCTGGCAACAGAAAGAATACAGACGCAATCTGGAGCGAGCGGCCATTGTGTACGCGAATGAGTTTGGACATAAGCAACCAGAAACTGGTGTATGTCTTCCAAACGTAGCCATTTACGCGGCAGGCTACCGGAAATCCAAACAACTGACGGCGAGGTGATTGATGACCACGCCTTCAGTTTTGCCGCAAAAATTATGGCGTCCGCTTGCAGAGATTAAAAACTTCGTTGAAAAAATGCCTGACGGCGTTCGCCTTACTGAGGTTACTAAAAAAGTTAAGACATTTGCCGAACTGTCAGGAAAGGAGAGAAACCAGCTCATCGATTTTATCGATAAACGGGAAAGCATCATTGTATTTAAGGTCAGAAAAGAAGGTTCTGGTAACGGAGTAACCTTTTTACGCCACAAAAAATATGGATATCCCAAGCGGGAAGGAAACGTCACAATCATTAAGGACCTTCAATCAAAATTATGTACCAGATGCGGGCAGACAAAATCAGTCAATGATTTTTATTCAGATGCCAGCAAGCGTGACGGGAGAGCCATTTATTGCAAGAAGTGCGAATCTGCAATGAAACGCTCACGCAGAGAATGCAACAAATTAATTCTGCAACAACAGGAACCTGAAGTGAATAACCTCAAAGCAGTTTCACCTTCACCAGAAATACTCAGAAAACAGGCTGAAGAATTGCTGAAAGCCGCCGAAATTGCGGAGAAAAAACGCCAGGAAGATGATGAATTCAACAAAAAACTTGCGCCCTTAAAACTTGAAATTCTTCAGGCCGCCGGAAAAATGCAGCTTAAACTGGACGAATTCATCGACTGTATGGATGAAATGAATAAAGCAGTTCAGAAGCTTAAAGAGCTGACCGCCTGATATTAATAAATTGCAACTACCGGAGTTAACTATGAACGAAACAGAACTGAAGCACATTATCGCCCTGCTTCTGGAAGATGCCAAACAGGTTTATCGACTTAGCCCAAATTCCGCAACGCTGACACGCATCCAGATGGCAGAAAAAGCACTGAAACAGGATAATGAAAACAGCGCATCTGAAGTTGATGCTAATGGTGAAAATGAAGTAATAGAAATAAACAGCAATATCAGCGACAGTTGCGTCGCTTACAGCCACCAAATAATTCGTGTAAGCGCAAGAATAATGGAATTGATGGCAAGTGAGCTTGAAAAGAACAACATCAAGCCCACTGATTGTTGTTTAAGAACCGTAATGAACGTTATTTATTACTCGATGTTCCGAAGTCGCTAACAGCGTCGAGTTTTTCATCAAAAAATGATTCAAATACATCGTAAAATACGGCAATAGCACCGCCCTTATCTACCGCGGCAGGAACTGCCTTTTGAGGTATATCTTTCTCCCTGAATTGTGTGTTGTAGGTATCGACAGCCAGCCGCATCAGAAACATCACTTTTTCTTCTTGTGTCATAAATTCACTCTCCTTACGGGGTTTGTAGTTGAGGAGTTCTCCACGGGTGAGGTGGAGATCGTGCGCCGGACACGGGTGAGTTCCTGCACTCTCAGTTTACTGAACAGACATTACCCTGAAAGCCAGGGTACTACACGAAAGCGCGAGGCGAAGACTCTTTCCCATAGAAGGATTGTCGTTAGATTTCTTCGACCGTGCGCTTCCGGTTGTGAATAACAACATTGCTGTGTGTAACCCTTGGCGGATATCGGTTTGCCGATTGCTGATGTCCGCCCTTTTTAAAGTGAATTTTGTGATGCGGTGAATGCGGCTATGCGCACGCGGAACAGTTAAACCGACAGGATGTCACGGAAAGTCATCGTCCCCTGACCCGGCGTTAGTTGTTAACTGGTTAACGTCACCTGGAGGCACCAGGCACCGCATCAACAAAGTTCATTTGTGAAAATGGAGATAATTATGATTGCTCATCACTTCGGAACTGATGAAATACCACGTCAGTGCGTGACGCCTGGCGATTATGTTCTTCATGAAGGTCGGACATATATCGCTTCAGCAAACAATATTGAAAAGAGAAAACTCTATATTCGTAACTTCACAACAAAAACATGCATTACCGACTGCATGATTAAAGTTTTCATCGGGCGCGATGGCTTACCCGTAAAAGCAGCGTCGTTGTGACGAGTAATAAAATACACCTTCCATATCTGTAACAGACAAGCCGAAATAAAACCGCATTAATTATCAATCACGGAAAAATCAAAATGAAAGAACTTGCGCAAAATGAAATATTTTCCGAAACCAGTCCTGATGCAATAAATGAACTCAAAGAAATTGCAGAACGCATCAGTAAAATATGCAAAGAATACAAAATCGACTTTGTATTTTCTTTTTCAGTGCTTACAGAAGTTGGAAATAACGAATATAAGGACAGTCGTTTTGTTTTATGTGGGTTAAATGGCAAAACACCAAGCCCATATATTCATGCTGCACGTGAAGTCGTCAGAAGCAACATTGGAGTACAACAAATCCATACACTGGCGCAGGCTCTTGAGTTTGCAAGAGAAAATTCCGAGTGCGACTGCCCTGAATGCCAGCACGAAAAGGGAAAAACAACTCACAAAACAGCAAACCAGGCAACCTTCCACTGAAATAAAAATCCGGCAGCGCAGGCTACCGGATTTCTCCCTGCGTCACCGTATTCGGAGAAATCAGACAAAGGGCCGCTAATTCTAATCCAGCCAGAGGTTTAAATACAATGAGCGCTGATAAACAGACTTTTGCACTACACTGCGAAGCAAAAAACGATAAAGTCAGAAAACGCCTTGGCATCAAAGGCGGTTTTTTCTGGACCGAGGCCAGAAAACTTTCTGTCGCAGTTTCCCGCTGCATTGCAGCCATGGACGATGCAGGCTACGACGAGGATGATTTCAAAAAACCCGTTCGCGTAAATTTCCCCGTCGTGAATGACCTTCCACCGGAAGGCGTGTTTGATACTGAATTCTGCAACCGCTATGAAAAAGGCGGTAACGATGGCATCACCATGATGGCTATCCCCTTCGATGACAACATCAACGGTGAAGATGCCACAACTGCTGGCGATGACAACGATAACCTGGACGGAACTATTCCGGATGATGTGGAGAAAAGCGAATCCCCGGACAGCGACGATGACTGTTCTGAGTGTGAAATTCCCGTCGCCACTCTGAGCCTTACTCATCGCTTCCTTCACCTCTTCTTATTCAGCAAAGATGAAGATGGAAAATACCGGCATCATGCCACACCAGAACAACGCAATAACGTGATCCGTATGGAGATGGACACAGAGGACAGTTACCTTCAGAGCCTGCTTACTGCTGTGCGCGCCGCGCATCATGAACTGGATAAACTGACGAACTATCACCTTAGTCGCCTGGCTGAATCTGTAGGGAAAGCATTCCCCCACTCTGCAAATCATCGCATCAGCCCGGCTGAATTCGACAAGTTCATTTCCACCTGGATGAAAACTGACTACCTTGATCAGGGCCTGCTGACAAAAGAATGGCAGAACGGAAATTATGTTTCAGGCATTACCCGTACGCCTTCCGGTGCTAACGCTGGCGGCGGAAATATTACCGATCGTGGTGAAGGATTCAAACATGATAAGACATCACTCGCACGAGATGTAGCCACCGGCGTTCTGGCCCGTTCAATGGATGTGGATATTTATAACCTGCACCCAGCACACGCAAAACGCGTTGAAGAAATCGTGTCAGAGAATAAGCCGCCCTTTTCTGTTTTTCGCGACAAATTTATCGCCATGCCCGGTGGGCTGGATTATTCCCGCGCCATTGTGGTGGCTTCCGTGAAAGAAGCACCAATCGGCATTGAGGCCATCCCGGCACGCGTGACTGAATATCTCAACAAAGTGTTGACCGAAACCGATCACGCTAACCCGGATCCGGAAATCGTGGAAATTGCCTGCGGTCGCTCATCAGCACCGATGCCGCAGCGCGGAACAGCAGAAGGAAAACATGGCGATGAAGAAAAGCAACAAGCATCGGACACAATGGCTAATGAACAGGCAGCGCCTGAATCAGTGGAAGAAATTCCAGTTAAACATAATGAGGACACGCAATCACTGGAAAATGTCTCATCTGTAGAAACGAAATACCAGGAACTGAGGGAGGAACTCAATAAAGCCAGGGAAAACATCCCCCCAAAAAATCCAGTCGATGCCGACAAATTACTGGCTGCCTCGCGTGGAGAATTCGTTGAAGGCATCAGTAACCCTGCTGATCCGAAGTGGGTGAAGGGGATCCAGACTCGCGACACTGAGGACCAGAATCAGTCCAAAGTGGAACAAATTGCCCCAGAAGCGGGACAAAACAGCCCGGATACGCAACAAAACGGGTCAGAAGAGCAACAGCCAGGGCCAGTAGCGCAACCGGAGCTGGAAAAAAACTGCCGCGTCTGTGGTCAGACTGGCGGGGGTAACTGCCCTGACTGTAGTGCGGTAATGGGCGATAGCACTTACACAGAAACTTTTGGAGAAAATGACGCCGCTGATGGAGAAGACTCAGCACAAACTGAGGAGAAGATCATTCAGGAAAACTCTGTTGATGCCGCTCAGGAGGGCGAAACCGTTGTTCAGAACGAGCCAGGCAGTGATACGTCCGGCGATGACGCCAATTCTGAGCCAGTAACTCTCGACTGGAAAAGACAGCTCGTGATTGCCGCCGTCTATGGTTTGTGCGCCAACCCCGCATGTATAGCCACAGCGCCAGCAATCCCTGATATCGCCATCATGATTGCCAACAGGCTTGAAAATTTCGGAGGTGATAAATCATGAATGCCTGGCTTATCCCCGATCGCATTGAAGAGCAGTCATGGGCACGACACTACCAGCAAATTGCCCGTGAAGAAACTGAAGCTGAGCTGGCAGACGACCTGGAAAAAGGTCTGCCCCAACACCTGTTTGAATCGCTATGCATCGATAATCTGCAACGTCACGGGGCCAGCAAAAAAGCTATTTCCCGTGCATTTGATGACGATGTCGATTTTCAGGAACGCATGGCAGAACACATCCGCTACATGGCTGAAACCATCGCCCGTCACCAAATTAATATTGATTCAGAGGTATAAAACGGATGAGTACAGCACTCGCAACGCTGGCAGGGAAGCTGGCTGAACGTGTCGGCATGGATTCTGTCGACCCACAGGAACTAATCACCACTCTTCGCCAGACGGCATTTAAAGGTGATGCCAGCGATGCGCAATTTATCGCATTGTTGATCGTCGCCAACCAGTACGGCCTTAATCCCTGGACGAAAGAAATTTACGCCTTCCCTGACAAGCAGAACGGCATCGTTCCGGTGGTTGGCGTTGATGGCTGGTCCCGCATTATCAATGAAAACCAGCAGTTTGATGGCATGGACTTTGAGCAGGACAATGAGTCCTGTACATGCCGGATTTACCGCAAAGATCGCAATCACCCGATCTGCGTTACCGAGTGGATGGATGAATGTCGCCGCGCACCATTCAAAACCCGCGAAGGCAGAGAAATCACCGGACCGTGGCAGTCGCATCCCAAACGGATGTTACGGCACAAAGCCATGATTCAGTGTGCTCGCCTGGCCTTCGGATTTGCTGGCATCTATGACAAGGATGAAGCCGAGCGTATTGTCGAAAATACTGCATATACTACAGAACGTCAGCCGGAACGCGACATCACCCCGGTTAACGAAGAAACCATGTCGGAAATTAACGCCCTTCTTACTTCCATGGAAAAAACGTGGGATGACGACCTGTTGCCGCTCTGTTCCCAGATTTTTCGCCGCAACATTTACACATCTTCAGAACTAACACAGGCTGAAGCTGTGAAGGTTCTTGGATTCCTGAAACAGAAAGTCACAGAGCAGAAGGTAGCAGCATGACACCGGACATTATCCTGCAACGTACAGGGATCGACGTGAGAGCTGTCGAACAGGGGGATGATGCGTGGCACAAATTACGGCTCGGCGTCATCACCGCTTCAGAAGTTCACAACGTGATAGCAAAACCCCGCTCAGGAAAGAAATGGCCTGACATGAAAATGTCCTACTTCCACACCCTGCTGGCTGAGGTTTGCACCGGTGTGGCTCCGGAAGTTAACGCTAAAGCGCTGGCCTGGGGAACACAGTACGAGAACGACGCCAGAGCCCTCTTTGAGTTCACTTCCGGCGTGAATGTTACTGAATCCCCGATCATCTATCGCGACGAAAGTATGCGCACCGCCTGCTCTCCCGATGGTTTATGCAGTGACGGCAACGGCCTTGAGCTGAAATGCCCGTTTACCTCCCGGGATTTCATGAAGTTCCGGCTCGGTGGTTTCGAGGCCATAAAGTCGGCTTACATGGCCCAGGTGCAGTACAGCATGTGGGTGACACGAAAAGATGCCTGGTACTTTGCCAACTATGACCCACGAATGAAGCGTGAAGGCCTGCATTATGTCGTGGTTGAGCGGGATGAAAATTACATGGCGAGTTTTGACGAGATGGTGCCGGAGTTCATCGAAAAAATGGACGAGGCACTGGCTGAAATTGGTTTTGTATTTGGGGAGCAATGGCGATAGCCGTAGCAACGAGGTGCAAATGATATGACAGTTAAGGAATGCTACCTGTGTTCGTTCTGATCCAGCGCGGGCAGTCCTTCGTCGACGCCAACAACTATCCGGTTCAAGTCTGCAAGGTAACGCTGACACAGGTGATCTTCCGAAGGCTGGATGGGAGAACCAGAGCCGCATCAATTAACTCATTTAATGCAGAATTTGAGCGAATCGATCACAACGAACTACATATGATTAAAGCGGAAATTGAGAAGGAAAAGCATATTGCCAGCCTTCGAAAAATGCGCCGCATATCAATCAACTGACAACCGCCTTCGGGCGGTTTTTAATGGCGAAAATATGGATTCACACAGTATCACCCTCAAAGAGGCCTGTAAGTTTCTCAAGATATCAAGGCCAACAGCTGTTAACTGGATACGAACGGGCCGACTACAGGCAACCCGAAAAAATTCTTCCGGTAAAAGATCACCTTATCTCACAACCCGGCAAGCCTGCATTGCAGCACTTCATTCACCGCTGCATACTGTCCAGGTGAGCGCGGGTGATGGCATAACAGAGGAAAGAAAATGTCACTCTTCCGCAGAGGTGAAATATGGTACGCCTCGTACTCGCTCCCGGGCGGGAAGCGAATTAAGGAGTCTCTTGGCACAAAGGACAAGCGGCAAGCTCAGGAGTTGCACGACAAGCGAAAAGCAGAACTCTGGCGAGTAGACAGACTGGGGGATATGCCAGATGTCACTTTCGAAGAAGCCTGCCTGAGATGGCTTGAGGAAAAAGCCGACAAGAAATCCATCGATTCCGATAAATCCAGAATCGCATTCTGGATTGAGCATTTCGAGGGAATAAGGATTAAGGATATATCGGAGGCAATGATCTACTCAGTTATCAGCAAAGCGTATAACCGAAAAACAAAGGAGAGATGGAAGTTGCAGGTGGAGGCTGCATTAAGAAAAGGGAAAGAACCACCAGCCTATATACCTAAATCGGTGAGCACGCAAACAAAAGCAACACACCTGGCAATGATCAAGGCTATTCTGCGCGCCGCAGAGCGAGACTGGAAATGGCTTGAAAAAGCACCTGTAATCAAAATACCTGCCGTAAAAAACAAACGCGTGAGATGGCTGGAAAAAGAAGAAGCCAGGAGACTCATTGATGCATGTTCTGATCCCCTGAAATCTGTAGTTAAATTTGCACTGGCAACTGGCCTGAGGAGATCAAACATTATTAATCTGGAGTGGCAACAAATCGATATGCAGCGACGTGTTGCCTGGGTAAACCCTGAAGACAGTAAGTCAAACCGCGCTATTGGGGTCGCACTGAATGACACTGCCTGCAAGGTGTTGCGTGATCAAATAGGCAAACATCACCGCTGGGTGTTTGTTTATACCACTGCTGCCAGAAGGCCTGACGGGACAATGACACCAAGCATCAGAAAGATGCGCCTGGACTATAACACATCGTGGTTAACAGCATGTCGTCGGGCAGGAATTGAAAATTTCCGTTTTCATGACCTCCGCCATACCTGGGCCAGTTGGTTAATTCAGTCAGGTGTACCACTGTCAGTACTTCAGGAAATGGGCGGCTGGGAGTCTATCGAAATGGTGCGTAGGTACGCACACCTTGCACCTAATCATTTGACAGAGCACGCGAGGAAAATTGACGACATATTGGGTGACGATGTCCCAAATTTGTCCCACCATGAGGTTTTTGAGGATGCAAAGAAAGCATAAGTAATTGAATTAGAATGAGTTAAGCTCACGCTTTCAAGTGGTGAGCAACAACTTTAAAGATCTTGGCCCGGAAGTCAGTTTCCGCCGTATTTATGAATACGCTGGCGGCGACTGGCAGGAAGATAATGGCGTCTGGCACCAGAACGTGTTCGCTTATTATCTCTCCATCTCCTGTAACCATTGCGATGACCCCGCATGTACAAAAGTCTGCCCCAGCGGCGCAATGCATAAGCGTGAAGATGGCTTTGTGGTGGTTGATGAAGATGTTTGTATCGGCTGGCGCCCCTTCCCCCACGGGTTTTCTCGTTAGGTTT
>OAWU01000327.1_pt1 | contig 34494 bp, 25 predicted proteins | sample 1477041 | NCBI WGS metagenome assembly OAWU01 (sample SAMEA2580266, study PRJEB22360) | human gut metagenome | biome: human gut; feature: human-associated habitat; material: faeces | place: Denmark | collected 2008/2010
CTGTAGCAGGTTCAATGGGTATCATCTCAGCCTAAAGCACCCCAAATGTCTTTATTATTTTACTTGGCTTTCATTATAACAGAAAATTCTGATATTTTCAAGAGCTAGAATGACTAGGTTATGAATAGAAAGTTTGTTAGGAAGCACTTTTTTAGAGATATAAAGACATCGTCACAGAAGCAGACTTGTTCATCCTGAGTCTAGAGCAATTCAAAAATATAGAGTAGGATAGGTTCTATCGTAAATAAAGTAATAATGCCTAAAATTAAACCCACCCAATCTGAATCATTTCATTACGAAATACCTTCAGACTGAGTGGTATTTTTAGCTATTTTTCAATTTTAAAGTAAGACTGAGATTGAAGTGCTTTTAGTAACAAGAGACTAAATAGTGTTGTTAGGGTAATTTTGATGAGGTCTGGTAGTACAAATGGTAGGACTACTAATTTTAGAGTAGTTAGGATAGGAGAGTGAGTGAATACTATAAAGCCGATGGCACCTCCGATGAAAAGGACCACTTCACCCAAAAAGTTTGCGATGAAAATTTGTATTAGGCTTTTCTTACGATTTGCGATAAGTGATGTGACTAATGCTCTTAGTGGGAAGAAAAGTAAAAATCCACCAGTTGGTCCAATAAAGGCGTGAAGACCACCATTGCCACCAGAGAAAACTGGTAGACCAATTGCTCCTAATAAAAGGTAAAGTAAAACAGAAAGGGTTGCTTCTTTAGGGCGATACAGTGTAGCAATTAAGCCGATTACCAATGTTTGAAGTGTGATAGGAATAGGTCCTAAAGCAATCTGAAATGGCGATAGAGCTACGATTAAGGCAGCACCTAGTGCAATCAAGGTTATGGAATAAGTTTTGTTCATTTATGTTAACCTCCTAAATAATTTACGTTAACTATATTATAAAAAGTCACCTCTGATGTCAATATTTTCATCGATAATGTGGTGGTAGGCAGGTATTCACCTTGTTGTCTCAATGGTTGATCAGCTGAATATCAACGATTGTGGGATTGTGGTATAATCAAGTCAGAATGAATTCTGAAAGGATATTAGCCTTGTTATACAAATTTCTATTTTTCGACCTTGATCATACCCTTCTTGATTTTAATGGTGCTGAAGATACTGCTTTAACCTCTTTTCTTGAGGAGGCTGGAGTAGCTCCAAAAGATATTAAGACTTACAAGGATTACTATATTCCGATGAATCGTGCCATGTGGGAAGATTTGAATCATGGCTTGATTACAAAAGCTGAATTGCTTCGTACCCGTTTTTCACGTCTCTTTGCGCATTTTGGCCGAGAAGTTGATGGTGCTTATTTGGCTGAGTGTTATCAAGAGTTTCTGAGTCAACAGGGGCAGGAGTTGCCTCAGGCTCATGCCTTTATAGCTGAAGTTAAGTCACGTGGCTACAAGATTTATGCCGCAACCAATGGTGTTTCTTATATTCAACGTGGTCGTTTGCAGGCTTCAACCCTATTACCATTCTTTGATGCAGTTTTCATCTCAGATGAAGTCGGTGAACACAAACCGTCAAAAGACTTTTTTGATAAAATAGCTGCCCATATCCCTAATTTTGACCCAAAGGCAGCCCTTATGATTGGAGATAGTTTGACAGCTGATATTCAAGGTGCTAATAATGCAAGAATTGATAGCATTTGGTTTAATCCCAAAGGTTTGGCAAATGAAACACCCGCTGTTCCAACCTATCAAGTCAAAAACTACCAAGACATTTTGAACATTTTGAGCAATTAATTTTGTTTCAATATTATTGCTATTTATGGGATTAATGGATTCAAAAATCTTCATAAAATGTAGTTAGACCATTTTTGATTGTGTAATATACAAAGTTAGTTTGCAAATGACTTTGAATAATAAATTTTTTGCGAACGAAGTGATTGTAAACCGAGACTTTCCGCCGTGATATAAATGCCTATGACAATTTTTTCAGGCGTTCGGAAGTTTGAAGACCTTAGACTCGAAACTTAGTCATGTAACTTCGAGGGAGTTCGCTGACGTCCGTTATCACCTTAGGAAAGTCTCAAAAGAGAAATTTGTCTTTAATTTTAGAGAGCTTTTCAGCTCTTTTTTTGCTACAATGAGAGCATGAATGATCTGATTAAACATAAGTTGGAATTGCTCCCTGACAACCCAGGTTGCTATCTCCACAAGGACAAATTCGGCAATATTATCTATGTCGGTAAGGCTAAAAATCTAAAAAATCGTGTCCGTAGTTATTTTCGAGGAAGCCATGATACCAAGACGGAGCTATTGGTATCTGAGATTGCTGACTTTGAATTTATCGTTACCGAGTCTAATATTGAAGCCCTGCTTTTGGAAATTAACCTCATCCAAGAGAATATGCCTAAATTTAACATTCGCCTCAAGGATGACAAATCTTACCCATTTATCAAGATTACCAAGGAGCTCTATCCAAGGCTTTTGATCACCCGTCAGGTTAAGAAAGATGGTGGTCTCTACTTTGGTCCCTACCCAGATGCTGGTGCTGCCAATGAAATCAAGAAACTTTTGGACCGTATTTTCCCCTTTAAGAAATGTAAAAATCCTGCCAATAAGGTCTGTTTCTATTACCATATTGGACAATGTAATGCTCACACCATCTGTCACACTACCAGGGACTATTGGCAAGGTTTGGTTGAGGATGTCAAGAATTTCCTAAATGGGCACGACAACAAAATCGTTAACCAGCTCAAGGTCAAGATGAAGGACATGTCTGACCAGATGGAGTTTGAGCGGGCAGCGGAGTATCGGGATCTGATTGAGGCAGTATCGACGCTTAGGACCAAGCAAAGGGTTATTCGTCAGGATATGCAGGATCGTGATATCTTCGGTTACTACGTGGACAAGGGGTGGATGTGTGTTCAGGTTTTCTTTGTCCGTCAGGGAAAACTCATTCAGCGTGATGTCAATATGTTCCCCTATTACAATGAAGCCGAAGAGGATTTTCTGACCTATATGGGGCAGTTTTATATGGATAGTCGTCATCTCAAGCCTAAGGAGATTTTCATTCCAGGGGACATTGATCAGGAGTCTGTCGAAGCTCTGGTTGGAGATGGAGTTAAGGTCTTCAAGCCTCAACGTGGAGAAAAGAAGCAGTTGGTTAATCTGGCGACTAAAAATGCTCGTGTCAGTCTGACTCAAAAATTTGATCTCCTCGAAAAAGACTTGGCTAAGACTCAAGGAGCTGTTGAAAATCTAGGCAAACTCATGGGCATTCCGACACCGGTCCGTATCGAGTCCTTTGATAACTCTAACATCATGGGAACAAGCCCGGTATCTGCCATGGTTGTCTTTGAAAATGGCAAACCCAATAAAAAAGAGTATCGCAAATACAAGATTAAGACGGTTGAAGGGCCTGATGATTATGCTAGTATGCGTGAGGTTATTCGTCGTCGCTATAGTCGTGTCAAACGTGACGGTTTAACGCCACCAGACCTCATTATCATGGATGGTGGCCAAGGTCAGGTCAATGTCGCCAAGGATGTGCTTCGTAAGGAACTCAATCTCTCTATTCCAGTTGCGGGTCTTCAGAAAAATGACAAGCACCAAACCAACGAATTGCTCTTTGGAGATCCCTTACAAGTTATTGATTTGCCACGTCAATCCGAGGAATTTTTCCTCCTTCACCGCATTCAGGATGAAGTCCACCGATTTGCCATCACCTTCCACCGCCAAGTTCGTAGTAAGAATAGCTTTAGCTCTAAACTCGATGGGGTTGACGGTCTTGGGCCTAAACGTAAACAAAAACTTCTCAAACACTTCAAGTCTATGACATCTATCCAAAAAGCTACTGTCGAGGATATCCATGCCCTTGGCATTCCAGAAAAAGTAGCACAGGCACTGTTAGATAAATTGAATGATGATAACAATTAAAGAAACTTAATGAATTAAGCTCATTTTTTGTTATAATAAGAATAATTAAAAAAGAAAGGAGTCATGCTATCAAGAACGAAGCTAAAATTGAACGTCTTCTAGATAAGGGGCGCCGAGGCCTTCTTCGTGGTATCTTTAGTCGTGCCACGATTATCCTCTTAATCATCTTGCTACAGCTTGTTGTTGTAACCATGTCTTACTTGTGGTTGCACCAATACAGGGTCCATCTTCAGGTAACAGAGGTGGTCCTTCGTATCCTAGCCATTATCTATCTCTTTCAAAGTGATATGGAGTCGACGGCTGTTAATACATGGCTCCTGATAGTCTTGCCTTTTCCTATTATCGGAACCCTTCTTTTGGCCTATACGAAACTTGATTTGGGCTATAGAGGGATGAAGGGGGCCATTCAGAGCAATATTGACCGTAGTTCTGGTATTTTAAAACAGGATGAGCAGGCTCTTGAAGAACTTAAACAGCGTCACACCAGCAACTATAATCTGGTTCAATATCTTGAAAATGTGAATGGGTATTTTCCGGTCTATCGTCACACGAAGACCACCTATTTTCCAAGTGGTGAAGCCAAGTTTGAGGAAATGAAAAAGCAGCTCTTAAAGGCTGAGAAGTATATTTTCTTGGAATATTTCATCATTGACGAGGGTGATATGTGGGGCGAAATCCTAGCTATCTTGAAACAAAAGGTTCAAGAAGGGGTGGAAGTGCGTGTCATGTATGACGGCATGATTGAATTTTCAACCTTGAGTTTCGACTATAAGAAACGTTTGGAAAAAATTGGGATTCAATCTCGTGTTTTTGCGTCGGTTACCCCTTTTCTGTCAACCTATTACAATTACCGTGACCACAGGAAAATCTTGCTGATCGATGGTAAGGTCGCCTTCACAGGTGGCGTTAATCTTGCTGACGAGTACATTAACAAGATTAAGCGTTTTGGTTATTGGAAAGACACTGCACTTATGGTGGAGGGTCCAGCAGTTGATACTTTCTTAGTTCTCTTTCTGCAGATGTGGACCTACTCTCATGAATTGCTAGATGCGACACCCTATATGGTTGAACATGAGGCCTTTGATACCCCTGGCTTTGTTGTTCCTTATGGAGATATTCCATTGGACAAGGATAAGGTTGGTGAGAATGTCTATATTGACATCCTTAACCATGCGCGTGATTTTGTTCATATCATGACACCTTATCTCATTTTGGATGGTGAATTACTCCATGCTTTGAAGTTTGCGGCAGAGCGGGGCGTAGATGTCAGTATCATCATGCCAGGCATTCCTGATAAAAGTACAGTCTACTACTTGGCTAAGACCTACTACCCAACACTTTTGGAATCTGGTGTTAAAATTTATGAATACACCCCAGGATTTGTTCATGCCAAGGTCTTTGTCAGTGACAATAGTAGGGCAACCGTTGGAACCATTAATTTGGATTATCGTAGCCTTTATCACCACTTTGAGTGTGCGACCTATCTCTATAGGACTGATTCAGTTCTAGCGATTGAAGAAGATTTCCAAGCAACAAAAGCCAAGTGTCACCAAGTGACTGTAGCTGATGTCGAAAATCTTCCTTTCTATCAGAAGGCCTTGGGCTTACTGGCAAAATTAGTCGCACCATTGATGTAGTGACATAGCTTGTTAAAAGAGGGTTGAACCCTCTTTTTTGATAGGTTACAATAAAGATAATCAAGTCAGAGGAGAAAATGATGTTAACCATTCGTCCAGTCAAGCTGTCAGATGCGAAGGCAATTCAGTCTATTTATGCGCCCTATGTTGAAAAGACAGCGATTACCTTTGAATATGAGGTTCCCAGTGTTCAAGAATTTGAGAATCGTATCAATAAAACCCTTGAAACTTATCCTTATCTGGTCGCTGAAGAGAATGGGCAAGTTCTGGGATATGCTTATGCCTCAACCTACTATGCCCGGATAGCTTATAATTGGACAACTGAATTGTCCATCTATTTGCATGAAGATGCCCGTGGTCGAGGTTTGGGAAGCCAACTTTACGATGCTCTTGAAGAAGAATTGAAAAAACGTGGTTTTCTGCGTTTCTTAGCCTGTATTGCTGTTCCAAATGAGGCTAGTATCGCCATGCATGAAAAACGTGGTTATGTCCAAGTTGCTCATTTTCCAAAAGTGGGCTACAAGTTTGAGCAATGGCATGATATTGTCTGGATGCAAAAGACTTTAGATGGTCCTGTTAGGAAAATAGAAAAATGAGCTATTAGCTATCAATAATACAGGTTAATTGCTCATGCCTTTTACCTATGTTAGAATATCACTAAGACTTAATAAATTGCTGAAAGAGGTCGGAATACAAAGCCGATTTTTTTCATTCTAAAGGAGCCTATATGTCCCAAGAAATAAGTGCCCGGCTATTACCTCAGAAGCCGTCTAAATGGGCTAAAATTCTACTTAATCGTAAGGTACCCATTTTCCTGTTTTTCTTACTGGAATTGGCCTTTCTTGTCTTTTCATATATTAGCCTACAAGAGCATTTCCCATCTATTATCTTATGGGAACACTTATTGAGTGTCTTTACCTTCTTTTATTTGCTCAATCGTTCCATGGACTCCCGTTCCAAACTTTCTTGGTTGATCATCATTGCCCTCTTTCCCATTTTTGGGACAGCTTTGCTCTATTTTTCGCTCGCTGATTTTGGTGTTAGACGTTTGAAAAAGCGTCTTGTGGAAGCAACAGTTCAGGCTTCAGACTATTTGGCTACTGAGCCAGAGGTTGAGGACTATCTTTCTCATAGCGATAGGCAACTGCAAAGACTGGCTTATTTTCTGGAGCAGAGTCCTGCTCATTTTCCTATTTACAGAGATACTGAAGTGACTTATTTCCCACTTGGAGATGATATGCTTCCAGCCTTGTTGGAGGATCTGAAAAAGGCAGAGCGTTATATCTTCATGGAATATTTCATCATTGATGAAGGAGTCATGTGGGGAGAGATTTTAGCCATCTTGGAGGAAAAGGCTAAGGAAGGCCTGGACGTTCGTGTCATGTTTGATGGGATGAATGAGATGACCACCTTGTCCTACGATTATATCGAGCGACTGCACAAGGTTGGCATTAAAGCTCAGACCTTCTCACCAGTCAAGCCCATCCTATCAACCTATTACAATTACCGAGACCACCGAAAAATCACAGTGATTGATGGTCAGGTCGCTTATACTGGTGGCGTTAATATTGCTGATGAATATGTCAATAAACGTCAACGTTTTGGACATTGGAAGGACACAGCCCTTCGCCTAGATGGTTCAGCTGTTCAAACGCTAAAAGTTCTCTTTTTGACCATGTGGACGGTGACTGGAGTAGAAGACAAGACAGATATGGAGCACTATCTACAAGAAAAACCTCAAAAAAGCAAGAGTCAGGGTTTGGTTCTCCCTTATGCCAATTCACCTTTGACCTACCACAAGGTTGCAGAAAATGTTTATTTACATCTTCTGAATACATCCACTGATTACGTTTATATTATGACACCTTACCTGATTTTGGATGACGAACTCGTCAGAGCCATGACCTTTGCGGCTAGACGAGGTGTAGATGTACGTATCATTATGCCGGGGATTCCTGATAAGCAGTATGCCTTTGATATTGCGACGACTTACTTTAAACCCTTGTTAGATGCTGGCGTTCGCATTTTCCGATATACACCAGGCTTTGTTCACGCTAAAATTTATGTTTCGGATGCCAAACAGGCTGTAGTTGGGACCATTAACACAGACTACCGTAGCCTCTATCAAAATTTTGAAAATGGGGTTTATCTTTATAAAAATCTAGAAGTGCTTAAGATTGAACAAGATTTTGAAGTAACCCAGGCACTCTCAGAGGAAGTAACTTTGGAAACTTTATCTAAAATGCCTATGTTCCATCGTCTAGGTGGCTATCTCTTTTCTCTGATAGGACCTTTAATGTAATTTTACGGATTTCCCCGATTTTTCTTCTGTGGTATAATAAGGCCATAAGATGAATAAGGGGATTTTTTAATGAAAAAAGTAATGGTTTTCTTAGGTGTGACCTTGGTGTCAGGCCTAATTTTGACAACAGCACAAGACATTCAAGCTCAAGAAACGTCTGGAAATATCGTTTCTCTACGTAGCAGACGAGGTGGCTCTCGTTCTTCAAACAGGGGTAGCAGAAGCGGATCCAAATCAGGCTTTGGTTCTAGCAAAGGACATCATTCTGATAGTGATTCAGGAAAAGGCTTTAAGTCTGATAGTGGGGCCAGTAAGAGCTACAAGTCAAGTAGTGACCATGATAATTACGCTAGTTCTAGTAGATCGCATAGTTCGGGTGCGGACAGTGATACTAGCTCTAAATCAAGTAGCAGTCAGAGCTATTCAGAAAGCCAGTCTTCTTCTGGTAACAGTTCTAGCAAGTCAAAATCGGATACAAATTCAGGCTACACAAAGCCTCAGATGTCTTCCCCTGAGCTAAATGAATCTGAACGCTCTAACTTTCAATCGGGTGCGAAAGTAAGTGATGATGAGACACTCAAAAAGTATTCCAAACAAAATGATGATTTTTCGGATGAACAGGCCAAAAGTATTTTTGACAATAATGACGACTATCAAACCCGTGACCGTTATTACCGACAAGATGTCATCCGTAATCCTTGGTTCTGGATGTATATGAGCCGACGCTCTTATCATCGCTATGGAAATTCCTACCATTCAAAAGTCAATAATAACGCTTATACCAAGGGCTACCAGGATGGCTTTGCGGATGCCGAAAAAGGCATCGATAATTATGATTCCTATTCAAAGGAATCAACTCTTCTTGGTAAGTTCACAACAACTTCAGAGAAAACAGCCTATCTCCGTGGCTACAAAGATGGTCATGATGATGGCAAATAAGGCAGATGGTTAAGATACGATACCTTAATGGAATTATATATTCCATTTAGAGAGTGATAAAAGATAAAAACTCTATAAACCTTGATTTAATAAGAAATAAAAACAGCTCTTTTATTCTAAATTAGTTAAAGTAGCTGTTTTTATGTGTTTTCACGTTGAGAACTGTTAAATTAATAGCCTTTATTTAGCATAATCATGGTATAATAACATATGTAAATCTTTTTTCGAAACCTTAATTAGGGAGGAAAATGGTTATGGAATTTACCCTTGAACCCTTTGCAAATGATAGGTTTAAAGTGTTAAAATCGTTACAGGATAATCAGATTGAGGTTAAAGGACAGTACTATATTGCTCTATCCCAACAGGAAATTGCTGATATTAATCACATGTCTAAGCTCAAAACAAACCGTATTATCCGAGAATTGATGGATGGGCACTTTCTGATAAATTATCAGAACAAACGTAGTAAGTATGAGATAACAGAACAAGGATATAAAGTTTTACATCTCATTCAGAAGAAAAATGCTTGATTAAGGAGATTAGTATGGTACAGTCCATTAGCACAGCACAGCACAGCACAGCACAGCTGATTATGTAATCAGACGTGTTTTTTGTCAAGCACTAAAACAGACTTTTTCACATTTTTGTGGGGAAGTCTTTTCTGGTGCATTGAAAAGAGAGGTGGCGTAATGGCTAGAAAAGATAAGATAGTCACACCAAGCGTCACTCAAAAGCTTCAAGAATTAGGTTATAATGTTTCTGATTGGGATGACAGTCAGACAGAATCGAAATTAACAAGTGAAATAATTGAAGTTCTATCACACTCTTCTAAAGAAATGAATGGGAAAGTTGGCATACCTGATAGAATTTACTGTAATAAAGAAAAAAGGTTATTGATTCTCGTTGAAGAAAAGCCGACAATACAAGAACACGAATTAGATAACATCAAAAAAGGATGTGTGGCAGGACTGAAATGGTATCTAAGTAAGTTTGCTATTAAAGAGTTCTCCACATGGAAAATAATTGGAGTTGCTGTTAGTGGGGATGTGTATGATGAATATAAACACAAATTTAGTTGTTACTATATAGACGCAAAACAAAACATCAAATATATTGATAAGGTTTCTAATTTTCTTACCGAAACGGAGTTTTTAGCGTTATTCAATAATCTTGACGAAGAAAAAGCGATTGAAGATATAACCAGAGTAAGTAAGAAGGTAAATAATCTATTAAGGTCGATTGATTCACAAAAACGACCTACACTGCTTGCTGTATTGATGATTTGTCTCTACAATAAATCTGAGAACTTTTACAATAATTTTCCTGACTTATATCCTAATTATACTCCTGTTCAAATACTTGATAACCTATATCCTACAGTAAAAGGAATTTTGGAAAAAGAAGGTATTCCTGAAAACAAACTAAAAGCTCTAGAAGGAGAGCTAGGCTCAATAAAAACAGATGTGAATCTACAGAATACCTTAATTCTCAAACAAATTTTAGATGAATTAAATCAAAAAGTCATTCCCTTATTTAATAATCATTTTTCAACTAATTCAAATTACGATATTATGGGTAAGTTTTATGAGGAGTTTCTAAAATTTGCAGGAGTATCGAATGTAAAAAAAGGAATAGTCCTAACACCAAGACACATAGCAGGTTTATTTACAAAGTTAATTCCATTAAAAGCAAATGATGTTATTTTAGACCTTTGTTGTGGAACAGGTGCATTTCTGATTGCAGGGATGAATAAATTACTATCAATAAAAGGTGCAGATGAGAAGAACATAAAAGAAAATCAATTGTTGGGTTTTGAAATCAATTCTACTATGTATATTTGTGCGATTTCTAATATGCTATTCAGGGGAGATGGTAAATCAAGAATATATAACTTTGATTCTATCAATGATGAAGGTGTTGACAAAATTTTAGGAGAAGTAAAACCCACAGTTGGATTTATCAATCCCCCATATTCAGGTAAAGAAAATAAAGACGATCCTACTCCAAAAGAAATAACTTTTCTGAGAAAACTGCTAGATAATTGTTCTCGATACGGGGTAATTATTGCTCCATTATCAATGTATTTCAAGGATAAAACACTCAGAAATAATATTCTCTCTAAGCATACCTTGAAGTATGTTATCAATATGCCAAAAGACCTATTTCAACCTAATGCTTCAACCAGTACAGCAATAGCTGTTTTTGAAACGCATCTACCTCATAACTATAATAACGATGTTGTTTTTTATGATTTGAAAAATGATGGTTTTGTACTATCAAAAAATAAGGGTAGAACAGATATATATAACCACTGGAATGATATTGAAGAAAAGTTACTAGACGAACTTACTCATGGAGAAACATCGGATGGTTATAATATCATACGAACTAAAATCAAAAAAGGAGATGAATGGACTATATACGCTCATTCTCGAACAAACTATGATGAATTATCTAATAGTGATTTTGTTAAAACTATATCTGATTATCTTCTTTATTGTTCAAAAAAAGAATTATCATTACTTGAAGAAACAGGGCTTTCAGAATTTCAAGAAATAAATTTACTTTCAAATTTCGTAAATGAAAAATTGAGCAATTCCACAACTACATTTCTTGCACCTAGTAAAAATATAGATGAAATAGACTGGGGTTATTTTAATATAAGAGATGTTTTTGATAACATAGAAGGAACAAAAGGAGCTACTACATTTGACCTTATACAAGGTACGGATATTCCCTATATTGCTGCGAAGAAAAAAGACAACGGCTTTGATAGGTTTGTTTCAAAAGAAGGAAATGAAGAGTACATCTCTAATGGAAACGGCATAGTTTTTGTGAATTTGGGCGATGGAAGCGGAGGATATTCAACTTACCAACCTGAGCCATTCATAGGGATGAATGGGAAAACTTCTGTTGGGTATAGCAAACATCTGAACAAATATACTGCAATGTTCTTGATAACTATTTTAGACAAAGAATGCTACAAATATTCTTTTGGTAGAAGCTGGAGTGGAGATCGTTTCAAAAACACAGAATTATATCTTCCGAAAAATATCCTAGAAGAGATAGATTGGTGCTATATGGAAGAATATATAAAAAGTTTATCTTACGCAAATTTAATCTAATCAAAAGACGATTTCCGCTGGGAAGTCGCCTTTTTTGGGCTCTCATAAACACTACATATTGTGTCTAGTGTAAACTAGTATATAGTTCCCAAAATAATTATTATGCATCATCACAACACATAGCAACTAGACTTCATCACTTCCCAGTCTTCTTCATCTATGAGTTGATTTCGGTCTTTTGCAAGTTGCTGGTAGAGAATATCCTGAATGTTCTCCTGTTTCAAAACGACTGAAATAAGTGACCAATGAGCTAACTTCTTGTAACGAGGAATATGGCACTCCTTTGCGATGGCATATAAACGTGATTTAGGAAGGTCTAAAAGGTATTCGCGCTTATTTAATGATAATACTCCATCTTCTTCATTAAACTTGAAATAAAGATTGTCAATAACAGTTCTTGCTTTTTCGGTTTCTTCTTTTAACACTTTCATGTAACGTGGAGACGGTTTTAGTAGTTTCAATTCTTTTTGCCTCACTTCAGTTGAAGTAAGGTTTTTCTTTGTCTTTAAAATCTCGATAAAAATAGTTTCTGCATCTTTTTGGGAGGTCGGATAATGGACATTTTTCACTCGCCAATTCCGAATATAAGTAAAATAGCCAATGTAATCTTGAAGATATTTAGTAGAAACATTAGCCATTTTGCCATAGATAAAGTTCTTGATGTCATTGTGTAACTCGTTTACTCGTCCCAAAGACAAGCTATATTGATACTTGATTTCGTTGAATTTTTCAAAAAGAATGTCACTGCGATTAGTGATTTTATCAGTTATACCTTCATAGTAGAGGTGTTCTAAAACCTTTTGATTAGCTTTCTTCTCAAAATCATCAGTTGTTTGAATAACATAACCGTGATTACCTATGATTTTTAAGAAATTAGATGGTCTAACATAATGGGGAGTGTTGGTTAGAGAACAATATTCTTCATAGACACTATTGGCATCACTACACAAATAAGAAGGATTGTCTAAGTGTTCATGGAATAAGTCGTAAAAGATATTTGGAGACAATTTTCCTAGACCAGAAAGCTTACAAACACAATAACCACGATTATCAATAGCAGTTACGACTGTTCCAAATTCGGCGTCCATAACACCGTAATGAGAAGGCTGACGACCATATCGAGGTTTGTGTTCAATAGTATTCCCAATCGTTGATAAGAGCTTATAGCTACCTTTTTGACTTTCACGAATAAAAGTTTCATAAACTTGGACAACACCGCTCAAAAGTGGCATAGGTATTTCGGACATAGCATGTATTAGTTTTAAACGCCACAACCAGATAGTTTTAGTATCAATCCCACTACAGTTATAATAGTTAATAAGAACATGACACATATCCTCAATAGAATAGCTATTCAAGGTCATTTCAAGCACTTTAAGTCAAATATCCCAATGCCAACGTGTTTTCTCTAAGACAGTACCAGAAAAGCGTGTAAAACGCCTAGAACACTCTTTACATTTAAAGACCTGAATATTGTTACGTTTACCATATTTACTATCCTTATCAGAGCCACACTTTGGGCACTTTTTGTTAATCTCTAGCTTTCCTAAACGTTGCTCGAAATTAGAAACAACAATATGGTTCATTGCATCAGAAAAATCAGTATGTTGTGTATTTGAATATTCCCTAACTACTTTGTAAAAATCCTTGAAAGGAAGTTGGGCAACATAATCAATAACTTCGTTTAAATCAAGTGTTTTTTTCGCCATAAAACACCCCATAAAACAATTACAGTTTATTTATCTACACTATAATTATATCAAAAAAATAATTAAAATCTCAACAAGAAAATACTTATTTTTAATGAAATTGATAATATAAACGCTTTAAAATCAATAATTAAAAGCTCCACCTGATTATTGAAATATATAATATGGAATTCATGGCTTGACTCTGTCGCCCATTATGCTAGAATAGAAACATGCGATGAGTCGATTGGCTCTTAGGAGCCTTTTGCGCTGAGGAGGTCTACATTAGATTGTAACGCAGGAGCGGACCTTGAGTAGTTGTGTGAACCTGCTACTCTCATCGAAAGATGCCTCTTATCCCTTGCCATTTGGTAGGGGATTTTTCTTTATTCTTGGCTTTTTTACCCTTTTCAACTGGACTTAAACGTAGTATAATGGATTCACTAAACTAAATTGATAGAAAATTCCGAAAGAGGTTTAACTATGGGATACACAGTTGCTGTTGTCGGTGCTACAGGTGCCGTAGGTGCTCAAATGATCAAAATGTTGGAAGAATCAACACTTCCAATTGATAAGGTTCGCTACCTTGCGTCTGCACGTTCTGCAGGAAAAGTTTTGCAGTTTAAAGGTCAAGATGTGACTATTGAGGAAACGACTGAAGACGTGTTTGAAGGCGTTGATATTGCCCTCTTCTCAGCTGGTGGGTCAACCTCTGCCAAATATGCACCTTACGCTGTTAAAGCAGGTGCAGTAGTTGTTGATAACACATCTTACTTCCGTCAAAATCCAGACGTACCATTGGTTGTGCCTGAAGTCAATGCACATGCGCTTGATGCCCACAACGGTATTATCGCCTGCCCTAACTGTTCAACCATTCAAATGATGGTTGCCCTTGAACCAGTTCGTCAAAAATGGGGCTTGGACCGTGTCATCGTGTCAACTTATCAAGCTGTTTCAGGTGCAGGTATGGGAGCTATTCTTGAAACCCAACGTGAGTTGAAAGAAGTATTGAATGATGGCGTTAATCCACGTGATGTTAAAGCCAACATCTTGCCATGTGGTGGCGATAAGAAACACTACCCAATCGCCTTCAACGCTTTGGCTCAAATTGACGTCTTCACAGAAAACGACTATACTTACGAAGAAATGAAGATGACAAACGAAACTAAGAAAATCATGGAAGACGACAGCATTGCTGTATCAGCAACCTGTGTGCGTATTCCAGTCTTGTCAGCTCACTCAGAGTCAGTCTATATTGAAACAAAAGAAGTGGCACCAATTGACGAAGTGAAAGCTGCGATTTCAGCCTTTCCAGGTGCTGTTCTTGAAGACGACGTTGCTAACCAAGTCTACCCACAAGCTGTTAACGCTGTAGGTTCACGTGATACATTCGTTGGACGTATCCGTAAAGATTTGGATGCTGAAAAAGGTATCCACATGTGGGTTGTTTCAGATAACCTCCTTAAAGGTGCTGCTTGGAACTCAGTCCAAATCGCAGAAACCCTTCACGAACGTGGTTTGGTGCACCCAACATCAGAATTGAAATTTGAATTGAAATAGGGAGTAAAACAGAAATCAGTAACTCGAAGAGTTTGATTTCGTAGTTTTACCCCCGCACAGTTGATTAGGAAGTACGACTGTTGCAAACATGAGTAGTTCCAATCAACCACTGCGCCATGATTCAGAAATCAGTAACTCGAAGAGTTTGATTTCTCCTTCGCTTTTATAATTTAAGGCTTAGGCTATAAAAGTCCACAGGACTTTTATACTATCCCCGCACAGTTGATTAGGAAGTACGACTGTTGCAAACATGAAAGGAAGAACTTACTTCGTAAGTCTTATCTGCCACCTCAAAGCATTGCTTTGAGCAATCAACCACTGCGCCATGATTCAGAATCAGTAAGGATTTTGTTTTGTATTCAAATACTAGTCTCAAGCTAAATCCAATCAAACAGAGAGCTCTGTCTCTCTGTTTTTTTGTGAATTGCCATAAATTGGAAACAATGTCACATCATGTTTTCAGAAAATTGTTAACTTAGCTGTCTGTCTGGTCAAAATTATGGTAAAATGGAGTGGATTAGAAAACGGTTGAAGGAGAATATTATGTCAATTGATCAATTAAGAGATGTTAGACTGATCACAGCACTTATTACGCCTTTCCACGAAGATGGCTCTATCAACTATGATGCTCTTCCAGGCTTGATTGAGCACCTTTTGGCTCACCATACGGAAGCCCTTCTATTGGCAGGAACAACGGCTGAAAGTCCAACACTCACTCACGATGAAGAGTTGGAACTCTTTGCAGAGGTTCAAAAAATTGTCAATGGTCGTGTACCACTAATTGCTGGTGTCGGGACCAATGATACACGTGACTCCATTGAGTTTGCTAAAGAAGTTGCTAAATTTGGTGGTTTCGCAGCAGGTTTGGCTATCGTGCCTTACTACAACAAGCCATCACAAGAGGGAATGTACCAACATTTCAAAGCGATTGCGGATGCTTCTGAATTGCCAATTATCATCTACAACATCCCTGGTCGTGTTGTTGTCGAAATGGCTCCAGATACTATGCTTCGTTTAGCTGAACATCCAAATATTATCGGTGTCAAAGAATGTACTAGCCTTGCCAATATGGCCTACCTTATCGAACATAAACCGAAAGACTTCTTGGTTTATACCGGTGAAGATGGTGATGCCTTCCATGCGATGAACCTTGGTGCTAATGGAGTTATCTCAGTAGCTTCTCATACAAATGGTGATGAAATGCATGCCATGCTCGAGGCTATTGAAAATAATGATATTAAGACTGCTGCAGCCATCCAACGCAAATTCATTCCGAAAGTTAATGCTCTCTTCTCAGTATCAAGTCCAGCTCCTGTCAAAGCAGTTCTCAACCATCTTGGTTTCGAAGTCGGTCCACTTCGTTTACCATTGGTAGCATGTACTCCTGAAGAAACTAAGCGTATTATCAAGGTTGTCCTTGAGGAAGATATTGAAACAACACGTAAAACGGTTACAGGTGTCGTTCGTCCAGACTATTAAGAAAGTGGAGTTGAGTATTGTGCTCAGCTCTTTTAGTTTAGTGAGACCAAGCAAACAAAATCAGTAGATATGTGTCCTAAAAGCAGTTTTCCATCGTGAAAATCTGCTTTTTTTTGATATAATCATAGTTAGTATGCTTTAAAAAGAAAGGATGTCCTATGAATCAACTTGAACAAAAACTTGAGCAGGATTTTGGTATTGTTTTTAGCCAAAAAGACCTCTTAGAAACGGCATTTACCCACACCTCATATGCCAATGAGCACCGCCTCCTAAACATTTCACATAATGAACGTTTGGAATTTTTAGGAGACGCGGCTCTGCAATTAGTCATTTCCGTTTACCTTTACAATCGCTACCCTAACAAGCCAGAAGGGGAGATGTCTAAGATGCGTAGTACCATTGTTCGTGAAGAGAGTCTGGCTGGCTTTACGAAAGCTTGTGGCTTTGAGCAGTTTATTCGTCTCGGTAAGGGTGAGGAAAAATCTGGTGGTCGTGAACGTGCCACTATTCTCGGTGACCTTTGGGAGGCCTTCCTCGGTGCCCTTTATTTGGACCAAGGATTACCTGCTGTTGAAAAATTCTTGAATAAAGTGATGATTCCTAAAGTCGAAGAAGGCAACTTTGACCGAGTAACGGATTACAAGACGGAACTCCAGGAACGTCTTCAAGTCAATGGTACGGTTGATATTACCTATACCGTTATTGAAGAATCTGGGCCTGCTCATGCTAAGGAATTTACCATGCAGGTAGCTGTTGATGGTAAGGAACTTAGCACAGGTCTCGGAAAATCGAAGAAATTAGCTGAACAGGCGGCTGCCAAGTCTGCCCTTGAACAACTAGGAAATTAAGCATGTATTTGAAATCAATTGAAATGCAGGGCTTTAAATCCTTTGCGGACAAGACGCAGGTCGTCTTTGACAAGGGAGTAACAGCCGTTGTAGGTCCAAATGGATCAGGAAAATCAAATATTACAGAGAGCTTGCGTTGGGCTTTGGGAGAATCATCTGCCAAGAGTTTGCGTGGTGGCAAGATGCCTGACGTTATTTTTGCTGGTACAGAAGTTCGTAAGGCCCTCAACTATGCCGAGGTAGCAGTTACACTTGATAACAGTGATGGCTTTATCGCTGATGCTGGTGAATCTATTCGTGTGGAGCGTCATATTTATCGAAATGGTGACAATGATTACTTGATTGACGGTCGTAAGGTTCGTCTGCGTGATATTCATGACCTTTTCATGGATACTGGTCTTGGACGTGATTCTTTTTCCATTATTTCTCAAGGTCGGGTTGAGGCTATTTTCAATGCCAAGCCAGAGGAACGCCGTGCTATTTTCGAAGAGGCCGCTGGTGTTCTCAAATATAAGACACGTAAGAAAGAGACTGAAAGTAAGCTCAATCAAACTCAGGGGAATCTTGATCGTTTGGAAGACATTATCTTTGAGCTGGTTGGTCAGGTTAAGCCACTTGAAAAACAAGCAGCGACAGCTAAACGTTACTTGGAATTAGATAAAGAGCGTAAACAGACTCAACTTAATCTTTTGGTACACGATATTGAAGTTGGCAAATCAGATTTAACCAAAGCGCAAAAAGACTTGGCAGAAGTCAAAGAAAAATTAGCCAGCTATTATGAAGAACGGCATCGTTTAGAGACTGAGAACCAAGAGCTTAAGCAAAAACGCCATCAAATTTCAGATCAAATTTCTTCTGACCAACAAACCTTAGTGGATGTCACACGTCTCATTAGCGACTTTGAGCGTCAAATTGATCTTTATACTATGGAAAGTCAGCAGCGTTCTGAGAAGAAGGAAGAGACTGAAGCTCGTCTTAGTGAGTTAGAAAGTTTAAAAGAAGAAGCAGAAACTTCTCTTGATAGCGTCAACAAACGTCAAATTGAATTAACTCGTGAGCTGGAAACCATTGCCCAAGATTTGACTACTATTCAAACGGAGTTAGAGCAATTTTCGGAAGATCCAGATACGCTTATTGAACGTTTGCGTGAGGACTATGTTAGTCTTATGCAGGAGGAGGCCAAAGTTTCCAATAGTTTGACTCAGGTGAATCATGACATGGACAGCCAGTCCCAAGCACTGGAGGCTCAAGCTGAAGAATATAAGCAGTCTCAAGCTGATTTGCTTTCCGCTCAGGAAGTTGCCAGCGAGGCCCAAAAAGCTTATCAAGCAGCTCAAGCAAGTCTTCAAGGCCTCTTAGCTACCTACAAAGAAAAGGCTCAGTCTTATCAAGCTATCGACAAGGATTACCAAGAGGCCCAAAAGAAAATGTTTGACCTCATGGATTATCTTAAAAGCAAAGATGCTCGTCATCAAAGTCTAGAATCTATCCAGAAAAATCATTCTAATTTCTATGCAGGGGTGAAGGCTGTCCTTCAAAATGCCCAATCGATTCAAGGGATTATTGGAGCTGTTAGTGAACACCTGACCTTTGATACTAACTACCAAACGGCGCTTGAAATAGCCCTAGGTGCGAGTGGCCAAAATATTATTGTCGAGGATGAAGCTGCTGCTAAGCGTTCGATTGACTATTTAAAACGCAATCGTCAGGGGCGTGCAACCTTCTTGCCTTTAACAACCATAAATCCACGTCAACTTAATGGACAGTTTGCTCATAGTCTTGCGAGTGCACCTGGTTTTATTGGAATGGCTTCCGATTTGGTAACTTATGAGGAACGCTTGTCCAATATTTTCCAAAACCTCTTAGGAGTAACGGCAATCTTTGATACCATTGACCATGCCAACAAGGCTGCTCGAGCTGTCCGTTTCCAAGTGCGCATGGTGACACTTGACGGCTCTGAAATCCGGCCTGGTGGTGCTTTTGCTGGTGGTGCCAATAAACAAAATAACAATCTCTTTATCAAGCCAGAACTGGATGCACTGACTGCTGAAATCAGTCAGATTAAGGCTCAATTAAGCGACAGTGAAGCCAAAGTTGAAGACCTTAAGACCAAACGTAAGAGGCTCCAAAAAGACTTAGAGAATCTCAAGTCAGAGGGGGAAAACGCTCGTCTAGAGGAGCAAAAATTGGACTTGGAGCATCAACAAGCTGTGACAGAAGTAGAGAAAAGTCAAGCATTAGTGGACAGCTTCAAACAGGCTACTCAGGGTTCTGAAGACTCGAATCTTCAAGATAAGGCTGTGCGTCTGAAAGCAGAGTTAACACAAATACAATCAAAACGTGAGGCAATCAACGACCGAATCGAGGCTATCAAGGAAGATAAGGATGCGCTTGGTCAACAAAAACAAGGTCTCTTAGACAAGCAATCTGAACTTCAGCTAAGGGAACGAGACTTACAGGCAGAATTACGCTTTGCCAAGACGGAAACTAATCGACTTCAAGCCGATTTGTCTGAGTTAATGAGGGAATCAGAAAATCTCTTAGCTCTTCTCAACAACCAAGTTGACCAGAATCAATCTGACCGCTTGCCACATTTGCAAGCGCAGCGTGATGAAGCTGTTCAACGTAAGGATGATTTGGAGCAGTCTCTTGTTCGTGCTAAGATTCAAGTACAAGACTATGAAGGTCAGTTGGAAGACTTGGAGGAACGTTTGGCTAAGGCGGGTAATCGCAATGAGGATTTGATTCGTCAACAGACTCGCTTGGAAGAAGGTGAGCGTCAGATTAGCCAATCGCTTCGTAAGTTTGCAACTCAATTGGCTGAAGATTATCAGATGACGCTTGAAGTGGCTAAGGAACAAACGCAAACTCTTGAAAATGTGGAACAAGTTCGTCAGAACTTACAAGGGCTTGAACGTTCTATTAAGGCTTTGGGGCCAGTCAATCTAGATGCTATTGACCAGTTTGAAGAAGTCAAGCAACGTTTGGACTTCTTGAACGGTCAGAAAGATGATTTGCTTGAAGCCAAGAGTCTCCTGCTTAGTACCATTAATGACATGGATGGAGAAGTGAAATCACGCTTTAAAGCGACCTTTGAGGCTATCCGTGAGAGCTTTAAACAGACTTTTACTCAGATGTTTGGAGGCGGTTCGGCCGATTTGATTTTGACTTCTGACAACCTTCTGGAAGCTGGTGTAGAGATTTCTGTTCAACCTCCAGGTAAGAAAATTCAATCGCTTAACCTTATGTCTGGTGGTGAGAAGGCTTTGTCCGCTCTAGCATTACTCTTTGCCATCATTCGTGTTAAGACGATTCCATTTGTTATCTTGGATGAAGTAGAAGCAGCCCTTGATGAAGCCAATGTAAAACGTTTCGGTGACTACCTCAATCGCTTTGATAAATCCAGTCAGTTTATCGTGGTTACTCACCGTAAGGGGACCATGTCTGCGGCTGATTCAATTTATGGGGTGACTATGCAGGAATCTGGGGTTTCAAAAATCGTTTCCGTCAAATTGAAAGATCTTGATTTAGACTAAAAATAGATTATATTTTCATGAAAGGTAGTTGATAGTTTTATCACTATCTTTTTTTTACAGTCTCAAAAAATTTGCCTAGACTATCATAAAAAAATTAGGTTGGCGCTTTCAAAATAACACAATCGATTGCGCAAAATAGCATCTCTTAGCCTATGATTAGGATTACAGGATTTATGAGAAAAAGGTCGACTTGTCTTTTTTCTGGGTCATGTTACAATAATAATGGGAATGTCATATGGGGATATGGTGTTTTTCAAAGTTAGTTATAGTTTATGTGTTAAGATTTGAGTTTCTGGACACATGTTAGACTTCGCATGCACAGGTTAAGAAGTCTTCCGTTGAGAATATCTAGGCTTAAAGGCCTGGATTTTTTTCTCCTCTTGAAAGCTTCCTATTTTTTTGGTAGAATTGATGGTAATTGAATAGAAGTCGTAGAGACTAGTAACCTTATGGAAATTGTCAGGGATTGGGGGCCACGGACTGGAAGCCCCCTCAAGGGAAGTTTGGTGAATTCACTCATGAAAACAACGACTGACGAATCAAGGTCTGGGTAACCGGATAAAAAACGGATGGTACCGCGTGTCAACGCTCCGGGTTGGAGTTTGGCACGTGGTTTTTTGTTTGCGATTCGAAATTGTTATTTAAGAAAGGAATCTCATGGATTTACAAACACAATTGCAAGAGTTGAAAACCTCAACGCAAGCTAAATTGGCTGAAATGCGTGGAGAACACTCTAAAGAATTACAAGAATTGCGTGTGGCAGTTTTAGGTAAAAAAGGGTCTTTGACGGATCTCTTGAAGGGTCTTAAAGACCTTCCAAATGAAGAACGTCCTAAAGTTGGTAAGATGGTCAACGAAGTACGTGACGTTTTGACTGAAGCTTTTGACGAAGCCGCTAAAATTGTTGAAGCCGCTAAAATTCAAGCACAGCTTGACTCTGAAAGTCTTGATGTTACCCTTCCAGGACGCCAAGTCAAACTTGGTAACCGTCATATTCTTAGCCAAACAGCTGAAGAAATTGAAGACATTTTCTTGGGCATGGGCTTCCAAGTCGTTGACGGTTTTGAAGTGGAAACAGATTACTACAACTTTGAACGCATGAACTTGCCTAAAGATCACCCAGCGCGTGATATGCAAGATACCTTCTATATTACGGAAGAAATCTTGATGAGAACTCACACAAGTCCTGTACAAGCTCGTACGCTTGATAAACATGATTTTTCTAAGGGTCCGCTTAAAATGATTTCACCAGGACGTGTTTTCCGTCGTGATACAGATGATGCGACTCACAGTCACCAGTTCCACCAAATCGAAGGATTAGTCGTTGGTAAAAATATTTCAATGGGTGACCTTAAAGGAACACTTGAAATGATTATCCAAAAAATGTTTGGTGCAGAGCGTCAAATCCGTCTGCGTCCTTCTTATTTCCCATTCACTGAACCTTCCGTTGAGGTTGACGTGTCATGCTTCAAGTGTGGAGGTAAAGGATGTAACGTATGTAAGAAGACAGGATGGATTGAGATCCTTGGTGCTGGTATGGTTCACCCACAAGTGCTTGAGATGTCAGGTGTTGATTCTGAAGAATACTCAGGTTTCGCTTTCGGTCTTGGTCAAGAACGTATTGCCATGCTCCGTTATGGAATTAACGATATTCGTGGTTTCTACCAAGGAGACGTTCGATTCTCAGAACAATTTAAATAAGGTTTAGGAGGTTGTCATGACAGTTGCCATTCGTAAGGTTCTTCCAGAAGAAGTAGCAGAATTAAAAGTTATCTCGGAAGATACTTTTAGGGAGACATTTGCTCATGATAACACAGAGTCCCAGTTGCAAGCTTACTTTGACACTGCGCTGTCTGAGAAAGTTCTCTTCGATGAAATCACTCACGACGAATCACGTTATTTTTTCATTCTCGTTGATGGTGAAAAGGCAGGTTTTCTAAAAACTAATGTCGGATCTGCCCAAACAGAGCAGCACCTAGACAATGCCTTTGAAATTCAGCGTATTTATATCAGTCAGGCTTTTCAAGGTATGGGCTTAGGAAAGAAGCTCTTTGAATTTGCATTGCAGGAAGCCCGTGATCTAGGTTGTGATTGGGCCTGGTTGGGTGTTTGGGAAAGAAATTTCAAAGCACAGATTTTTTACGATAAATATGGCTTTGAAAAATTTGCAGAGCACAATTTTCCAGTCGGTGATGGTAAAGTGGACTGCGATTGGTTACTAAAATTGAAATTATAAACCTATTATTAAGTTGATAGAGAGGAGTTTATAAGGCGATTAAACGTGTCAGTTCGTCTTCCTCTTATATTAGCTATACATATTCCTAAATGACAGAAAGGATTTGAATACGACCTCAAAGTTCGAGATTGGTTGTCTTTGAATCTAAATATTTTGTTCCTAATTATAGAGAAAGGATTTGAACCCGCCCTAAGCTCTGGGCAAAAAAGATAAAGGCGCCTAGGTGCTGATGCACCAGCGTTGCCTTTCCTATTTTTGCTGAGAGCTCTTAACGGGCTTGGTATCATTATTATGCTAGTTAGTTATAAATGGTTAAAAGAGTTGGTTGATGTGGATGTTACCACTGCCGAACTCGCTGAAAAAATGTCGACGACAGGTATTGAAGTGGAAGGTGTTGAAACACCTGCTGAAGGCTTGTCAAAATTGGTTGTTGGTCATGTCTTGTCATGTGAAGATGTGCCTGAAACCCACTTGCACTTGTGCCAAGTTGATACAGGAGATGCTGAAGGTCCACGTCAAATTGTTTGTGGCGCTCCAAATGTCACTGCTGGAATCAAGGTCATTGTTGCCATTCCTGGTGCTCGTATCGCAGACAACTACAAAATCAAAAAAGGGAAAATTCGTGGCATGGAGTCTCTCGGGATGATCTGTTCTTTGGCTGAACTTGGTCTTCCAGATAGCATTATTCCTAAAGAATTTGCGGATGGTATCCAAATTTTGCCTGAAGATGCTGTTCCTGGAGATAGCATTTTCCCATATCTCGACCTTGATGATGAAATCATAGAATTGTCAATCACACCTAACCGTGCTGATGCCCTTTCTATGCGTGGTGTTGCTCATGAAGTCGCTGCAATCTATGGTAAATCTGTTCACTTCCCAGAAAAAGCGGTCACTGAAGACAGCAAGCCAGCTTCTGATAAGATTTCAGTAGCTATCGAAAGCGATAAAGTGGCTACTTATGCTAGCCGTGTGCTTGAAAATGTCACTGTCCAACCAAGTCCACAATGGTTGCAAAATCTTCTCATGAATGCTGGTATCCGTCCAATCAACAACGTGGTGGACGTGACAAACTATGTTCTTCTCTACTTTGGACAACCTATGCACGCCTTCGATTTGGACAAATTTGAAGACTCACGTATCGTTGCCCGTGATGCTCGTGATGGTGAAAAATTGGTCACTCTTGATGGTGAAGAACGTGAATTGACTGCTGAAGATATTGTTATCACAGTAGCTGATAAACCGGTAGCTCTTGCAGGTGTTATGGGTGGCGCTTCAACTGAAATTGACAACAATTCTAAAAACGTTGTTCTCGAAGCTGCTGTTTTTGATGGCAAATCTGTTCGTAAGACAAGCAGCCGTCTTAACCTTCGTTCAGAATCGTCATCACGCTTTGAAAAAGGTGTCAATAACGATACTGTCCTTGAAGCCCTTGATTTTGCAGCAGCTATGTTGCAAGAATTGGCAAATGGTACTGTTCTTGCAGGCCGTGTTCAAGCAGGTTCAGTGGACACAGAACCAGTTCAAGTTTCTACAAGCCTTGACTATGTAAATGTTCGTCTTGGAACTGAATTGACGTTCGCAGATATTGAAGATGTCTTTGCCAAACTTGGCTTTGGTCTTTCAGGTGATGCTGAAAAATTCACAGTATCCGTACCACGTCGCCGTTGGGACATTGCAATCCAAGCTGACTTGGTCGAAGAAATTGCCCGTATTTATGGTTATGAAAAATTGCCTACAACACTCCCAGAAGCAGCAGGTACAGCTGGTGAATTAACGAAAACACAAGCTCTACGCCGTAAGATTCGTACTATTGCTGAAGGAGCTGGTCTGACTGAGATTATCTCATATGCTTTGACAACACCTGAAAAAGCTGTTGAATTTGCAGTGACACCAAGTAACTTGACTGAGTTGATGTGGCCAATGACTGTTGATCGCTCAGCTCTCCGTCAAAACATGGTTTCTGGTATGCTTGATACCGTTGCTTACAATGTTAACCGTAAGAATAGCAACGTAGCTATCTACGAAATCGGTAAAGTCTTTGAGCAAAAAGGTAATCCAAAAGAAGATTTGCCAAATGAAATCAATACCTTCGCCTTTGCCATTTCTGGTCTTGTTGCGGAAAAAGATTTCCAAACCAAAGCAACGCCAGTTGATTTCTTCTATGCCAAGGGTATCGTAGAAGTTCTCTTTGATAAGCTTGACCTTACTGTTGACTATGTAGCGACAAAAGACCTAGCAAGTATGCACCCAGGTCGCACTGCGACTATTGTACTTGATGGTCAAACCATTGGTTTCCTTGGTCAAGTCCACCCGCAAACCGCTAAGAACTACGGTATTCCAGAAACTTATGTAGCTGAAATTAATCTCAACGCTGTAGAAGCTGCCTTGCAACCAGATCAACCATTTGTTGAAATCACAAAATTCCCTGCAGTATCACGTGATATCGCCCTTCTTCTTAAGGCTGACATCACCCATCAAGAAGTTCTTGATGCTATCTACTCTGCAGGAGTAAAACGCTTGGTTGCCGTTAAACTCTTTGATGTTTATGCAGGTGAAAAACTTGGTGCAGGAATGAAATCAATGGCCTATAGCCTTACCTTCCAAAATCCAAATGACAACCTCACAGACGAAGAAGTTGCCAAATACATGGAAAAAATTACTAAAGCTCTCACTGAAAAAGTTAAAGCAGAAGTACGTTAATAGTTAGAAAATCCATCTGAGAAGATGGATTTTTAAGTGATTAGACGATATTACATAAAGGAGATAATTTGTTTTTAGAGTTCTTTGACGGGGTATGGGGACATTACACCTTTGAATCTGATAAAGTCAATATACTTATTGATGGCTTACCCAGTTTTGCTTATCCCTTGGGGCAATTAACATTTTTAGTGTTAGTCTATAGGTTACTTGTTCATCAGTATGTTAAGAAGTTTTTAGTCATGTCACCTCAAGATATCTGGGCTTGGCATAAAGAAAAATTTTGTCAAAGTAAATTATCTTTCATTGTCATCCCGATAGTTTATTTGTTTATTTTCGGAATGACCTATGTTTTGGTTGAGGATGTTTTAGCTACCGTCACTATTTACAAAGATTATGGAGGACCCATAGCTAAAACCATTGATGGCAAAGTTGAACAAATAGATATTAGTCATGTTGGCTCAAAAACGAGTAGTGCTAGAATTAATGCTCACTTTGTAAGCTCTGACGGGCAGACTTATGACATTCACCTGATAAACGGTGATAAAAGAATCGCTAATTATATGCGGCACCATGAGTCAGATTCCTATACTGCAACACTTTCCTTTGATAGACATGGCAAGCCACTCTATATTTCTAAATTCTGGGAGTAGGCAGTTAGAAAAGGTCTTTCAGTGATTTGCACTTGACAAATATGTAAATTCTCTGCATAATAAAAGAAAAAAACTTGAAAAGAGGGTAGCCATGCAAATTATTAAACGTAATGGTCAAGTTGCTGAATTTGATCCTGATAAAATCTACCAAGCCATCTTAAAAGCAGCCCAGACTGTGTATGTTATTGATGATGCTTGGCGCCAAAACCTAGCTCAAGTGACTCGTAAAGTAGTGCTTGATCTTCAAGACGCCCAAGTGGAACGCCCAACCATTAACATGATTCAGTCATTGGTTGAAAATCGTCTTATGGAAGCTGGTTTTATCAATATTGCTGAACATTACATTTCATATCGCTTACAACGTGATTTGGAGCGTAACGGTTATGGAGACAAGGTGATTGTCCACCTTCGCTTTGAACAGACTAAATAAACAAAAGCCATCGTTTGATGGCTTTTTGTGTGTACTAGTTTTCAGTCTATGGTTTTATGGTTTGCAAAAGTCTTAAAAAAGTTTTCAATTCTTCTTCGTGACCTATTTGCAGATAGGTATCAGATGTGGGGCTAATAAAGGAAGACTCTAAGAAACGCATCTGTGTTTGAGCTTTAAACTTCTCTAAAGAAAGCCCTTTAGGAAGCTGCCAAGTAATATGTCTAGGAGAAATTTGGTAGGGTAAAGTCACATTAGCTCGTTCAATAGTTTCTTGACTTCTAGCCATGGTTTCTTGAAAAAGATCACGAAGTTTTTTTATATTTTTTTGGAACATGCCATTATCTAGGTAGACTGAGAGGGCCTTTTGCATAATAAGATTGGTATCATAGTCAATAAGTCCTTTGTGAGCCAAAAAGGTAGCTCTGAGATTTTGTGGTAGGACAACACTACCTAAACGTAACCCGGGGAAAAGTGCCATGGAAAATGATTTGATATAAATAATGCGGTCGTGGGTATCATAGTAGTGAATCGGAAGATTTTTACTGTCACTAAAGTCCCCCATATAGTCATCCTCAACGATATAAACATTATACTGACTGGCTAGTTGAGCTAGCTTTTCCTTTTCTTTGGCGGTATAGCTCAAACCTAGAGGATTGGAATAACGGCTAATGGTATAGAAGAACTTAATTTGACCAGATTTAAAGTACTTTTCAAGGAGGTCAAGATCTAATCCATCAAATCCACGGTTTATGGATTCATAGGTCAATTTTTGACGGTTAACCAGTTGGTTCATACGGTGGTAGGTAGGCTGTTCCAAGAGAATTTTATGACCACCATTGCCAAAATCCATCTGTGAGAGGATGTAAAGGGCTTGCTGACTTCCTGAAGTGATGACAATCTGATCCGCATTCACATAAATATCATCAGCTGCTAGTCGATTTTTTAACGCTTCAACCAGTTCTGAAAGTCCAGCTTGCTCATGGTAGTAATTGAAGAGATAGTCTTGATGGCCAGCCAAACTTTCATCTAGGCAAAGGTGAAAGTCTTCGTAGGCCAATTGATTATAGTCATTAAGATTGAGAAGGACTTTGTCACTTGAATTGGAGCGTCCCTCAAGAACATAGTAGCCACTTTTGGGGACAGCGTAAATATAGTTTTGATATCTAAGCTCCAAGAGTGCTCTTTGGGCAGTATCCTTACTACAGGAGTAAGTCTGGCTAAGTTGACGAATGGAAGGTAACTTGCTCCCTTTTTCCAAACTACCATTTTGGATATCGTTCTTAATGCTTTCTAAAATATCTTGATAAATACTCATAACTGACCCCTTACAGATTTTTCCTTATTGTACCTTAGATATAGGCTTTAGGCAAGGTTACTGGGGAAATTTGACAAGATTATTAGATTTTGACATAATAAAAAGGCTGTAAGGAAATATTAACTCCCCTTCAAAACAAGTTTAAGGAGATTATAAAAATGACTTTTAAGAAAATTTTAGGCCTTGTCGCTTTGGCCTGTTTGACCATCATTGGCTTGTCGGCTTGTACGACAGAAAAGGAGCCTACATGGACTTACGATAAAAACAAATTGTTATTTACTGGCCAAGATGCTAGTGTACAAGTTCTTTCTGCCAAGAAAATCGAATCACCTGAAGGACAAAAGGCTGTCCGTGTACACTATAAACTTAGCAACACAAGTAAAGAAACCATGAATGCCTACACTCTATTGATGAAGGTAGTTCTTGATGTTAAACAAGAAGATAAGGAAGTCAAGGTTGCTACAATGGTCTTTTCTCAAGATGATGACAGAGATAAGATTGCTAATAAGACCAAGATTGCTCCTAAGGAAGTCAAAGAGATTGTGGTTGACTATACCGTTGCTGACTTTGATCATGACTTAACCATTGATTTCTCAGACTATGGTACGGAGGCAAATGCAACGGCTAAGGTATCATTACGAAATCTAGAAAAAGCACCAGTCAAATACTTCGATAAAAAAGATAAATAAAATGAGTCATCACACGCTTGTGTGGTGATTTTTTGATGAATGAAATTCTGTACCCGTACAGTTTCTAAAAAGCCCTCTTGTAAAATCGTCAGAATTTTCATAAACTTGAATTATATTTATTAATCAAGGAGTTTTAGGTATGTCAACAAAACGCTTAACCCTTTCGGCTTTTTTTATGGCACTTGTCATTATTTTGAGCTCGAGTCTCTTATCTATTCCCGTCCCAGGAGGTCATTTCTATTTTAACGGTATCGTTATTTTTTTGATTGGTTTGATTTTTCCTCCGACGGAAGCTGTCATTATAGCAGGGGTGGGTTCCTTTATTGGTGACTTTCTCTTTTACCCTCTTCCAATGTGGGTGACCTTAGTGACACATAGCCTACAAGTCCTTGCTATAGCACTTATAGTTGGCAGACGTTTAGGTAAATTGTCTAAATCAAGAGCTATTTTAGGTCTTTTGCTTGGAGCTCTCATTGATTTGGTGGGTTACGGATTGGGCCGTGCCTTTGTCTATGGTACGCCAGCAGTTGCAATCATGAAACTTCCTTTTGATATTGTGGCAGCCATAATCGGTCTTGGACTAGCCTATTACATTTATTTCCATACGGGCTTTGTTAAACAATTTAAAAAAGTTTGGGAAGGAAACTAGATGACGACTCTTATAGTTGCTAATGATTTGGTTGGTTTGGGGAAGGTCGCCTTAACCAGTAGTCTCCCCATCATGTCGTCCTGTCAGATAGAAGTCCTTCCTTTGCCTACGGTTCTTTTGTCCTCACATACCGGCGAGTTTGAGCATATCTATCTACGAGATCTTAAAGAAGACATGAAAGGTTTTTGCCAACAGTGGGAGCAGTTGGACTTTAAAGTGGATGGCTTGGTTAGTGGTTATTTCAAGTCAAGAGAGGAGCTAGATTTAGTTGCTCAATTGGCTGAAGAGAAGCAAATCCCTTTATTTGTCGATCCCATAATGGGAGATAATGGCCAGCTCTATAAGGGATTTGACAAGACTTATGTGGAAGCTATGAGAAACTTTTGTCAGCAGGCGGATGTGATTATCCCTAATATGACAGAGGCCTCCCTTTTGACTGGGTCCCCATATTTGGAAAGAGACACCTATGATAAAGCTACTATCGAAAAGCTTTTAAGAGATTTAGGCAAACTTGGCCCCAAAAAGGTCTTTTTGACCGGAGTCTCACTAGAGGAAGGAAAAATTGGATTAGCTTATTTTGATAAAGAAAATGAGCAAACGACCTACCTCATGCGCCCTAGTTATTCGACACATTTTTATGGGAGTGGTGACATCCTAACTGCTATCTTATCGTCAGGATATTTTCACCACTTAGATTTGCTTGAAGTCTGTGACTTGGCCTTGAATTTCATGGATAGGGTTCTTTTATCGACCATGTCCAGTGGTCGTCCTGTAAAATATGGACTCTGCTTTGAGTCCCACATAGGCTATTTATTTAATGGATTTGAAAAATTATTGGAGGAAACAAATGGTAAATAATAAAATTCGTGAATTGGTCGAACTCAGTTTGTATGCAGCTTTAATTATTGTGAGTGTGCAGTTTATTCGTATTCCTTTTGGACCTCAATTTGTCCATTTGGGAAATGCCTTAGTTGTGATTGCTGTTTTGATTTTTGGTTCAAAAAAAGGTGCCCTTGTAGCAACAGTAGGATTAGGACTGTTTGATATTCTCAATGGTTATGCTGCTGAGGTTTGGATAACGATTTTAGAATCTCTGATTGTCTGTTATATCCTTCATCTCGTTTTTGAGAAAGCCCTCAAGTCAAATGACAAAACGAGCAATATTATCCTCATTGGGGTGATAGCTGCAGTGACGAAAATCATTCTTAATTTTGTCAAATATACGATTATAAACACTGCCGTTGCATCTCTACCTTTAAAAGCTGCAATGTTGGCTTCAGTGGTTAAGATTGGTGGTACTTTTGGGACATCAGTTGTTACAATCATTGCGGTTCCCTTTTTATATCCTGTCTTCAAACGCATTTTGAAAAAAGACTAAAGATTGAGCAGGCTTGTCCTGCTTTTTCTTTGCTTTTTGGATGATTTATGGTCCAAATTTACCTTAAAAATGGTAAAATGGTTAAGTTAATGTCAAGAAAGGAAGGGACTAAATCTTGGTTTAGTCCATAGGTCATATGTCTATTTTAGAAGTCAAAAATCTTAGTCACGGATTTGGTGACCGTGCTATTTTTGAAAATGTCTCTTTTCGTTTGCTTAAAGGAGAACATATTGGTTTAGTTGGTGCTAATGGTGAAGGGAAATCGACCTTCATGTCTATCGTTACTGGGAAATTGCAACCTGATGAAGGTAAGGTGGAATGGTCTAAGTATGTGACAGCGGGTTATTTGGATCAGCATGCTGTCCTTGAGAAGGGAATGACCGTTCGTGATGTTCTTCGGACAGCTTTTGATGAACTCTTTAAAACCGAGGAACGCATCAATGAAATTTACATGTCTATGGCTGAAGAAGGAGCTGACGTTGATGCTCTAATGGAAGAAGTAGGTGAGCTTCAAGATCGCTTGGAAACTCGTGATTTCTATACTCTAGATGCTAAGATAGATGAGGTTGCTCGTGCCCTTGGTGTCATGGATTTTGGTATGGATACAGATGTAACGGACCTTTCAGGTGGTCAACGTACCAAGATTCTCTTGGCTAAGTTATTGCTTGAAAAACCAGATATCTTGCTTCTTGATGAGCCAACCAACTATTTGGATGCAGAACATATTGCCTGGCTTAAACGCTATCTTCAAGAGTATGAAAATGCCTTTGTCCTCATTTCTCACGATATTCCATTCTTGAACGACGTGATTAACATTGTCTACCATGTTGAAAATCAAGACTTGGTTCGTTATGCAGGCGATTATGACAATTTCCAATCCGTTTATGCTATGAAAAAAGCTCAATTAGAAGCCGCCTACGAACTCCAGCAAAAGGAAATTGCAGACCTGCAAGATTTTGTTAACCGGAACAAGGCGCGTGTTGCAACTCGAAACATGGCCATGTCTCGTCAGAAGAAATTGGATAAGATGGATATTATCGAGTTGCAGGCAGAGAAGCCCAAACCTGAATTTTATTTCAAGGAAAGTCGTACACCTGGTCGCTTTATTTTCCAAACCAAAGATCTCGTTATTGGTTACGACCGTCCTTTGACAAAGGCACCTTTGAACCTTACTTTTGAACGTAATCAAAAGGTAGCTATTGTTGGTGCCAATGGTATTGGTAAGACTACCTTGCTTAAGAGTTTGCTTGGTATCATCCAACCACTTGAAGGGGAAGTTGAGACAGGTGACTTCATTGACCTAGGTTATTTCGAGCAAGAAGCAGAAGGGTCACGTCAGACGCCCCTTGAAGCTGTTTGGGACGCTTTCCCAGCCTTAAATCAAGCTGAGGTTCGTGCGGCTCTAGCCAAATGTGGGTTAACTTCTAAGCATATCGAAAGCCAAATTCAAGTGCTTTCAGGGGGAGAGCAGGCTAAAGTTCGCTTCTGTCTCCTGATGAATCGTGAAAATAATGTCCTTATTTTGGACGAACCAACCAACCACTTGGATGTTGATGCTAAGGAAGAACTAAAACGCGCTCTTCAAGCTTTCAAAGGTAGTATTCTTATGGTTTGTCACGAACCTGACTTTTATGAAGGTTGGACAGATGTTTGGGATTTCAATGAATTAGTCTAATTAAAATAGAGTGGTGACATCTTCTTCTAGGGAGGTAAGTGTCACTCACTCTTTTTTTGCATTTTTAAGAGCAAAGTACTGATTGCTAACTGTAAGTATTACCGAGGTCATATTAGGGATACTATCTGTCATCACAATACGGTTTTAAGCATGATTTGACGGAATCAATTAGGAATATAGAGAAAAAATACTTAATTTGTTCAAAAAGTAACAAAGTCTGAGCATAAAAGGTGTAACCGTTTTCTGAATATGGTAGAATATTATAGTAAAACTATTATCAAAAGAAAGTTGGATAAACTTATGTCAAAAATCGTAGTTGTTGGCGCTAACCACGCTGGTACTTTTAGTATCAATACTATTCTCGATAATTACGGAGACCAAAATGAAGTTGTTGTTTTCGACCAAAACTCTAACATTTCATTCTTGGGTTGTGGTATGGCTCTTTGGATTGGTAATCAAATTTCTGGTTCTGATGGCCTTTTCTATGCCAACAAAGAAGGACTTGAAAGCAAGGGTGCTAAGGTTTATATGAACTCACCAGTTGAGTCTATTGACTTTGATGGTAAAACCGTTACAGCTCTTGTTGATGGAAAAGAACATGTTGAATCATATGACAAATTGATTTTGGCTACTGGTTCACAACCAATCTTGCCTCCAATCGAAGGAGCTGAAATTAAAGAAGGTAGCCGTACTTTCGAAGCTACTCTTGAAAACCTTCAATTCGTTAAACTTTTCCAAAATGCCCAAGAAGTTATTGATAAGTTGAACGACAAATCACAAGATATCAAACGTGTAGCAGTTGTTGGTGCTGGTTACATTGGTGTTGAATTGGCTGAAGCTTTCCAACGTCACGGTAAAGAAGTCATTCTTATCGATGTTGTTGACACATGTTTGGCAGGTTATTATGACCATGACTTGACTGATCTTATGGCTAAAAACATGGAAAACCATGGTATTAAATTGGCATTTGGTGAAACTGTTAAGGCAGTTGAAGGTGACACTAAAGTTGAACGTATCGTCACTGATAAAAATACTTATGATGTCGACATGGTCGTTCTTGCCGTTGGTTTCCGTCCTAACACAGCTCTTGGTGCTGGTAAGTTGGAAACATTCCGTAATGGCGCTTACCTTGTTAATAAGAAACAAGAAACATCAGTTAAGGACGTTTACGCAGTTGGTGACTGTGCTACCGTTTATGACAATGCCCTTGATGATGTCAACTACATTGCCTTGGCTTCAAATGCTGTTCGTTCAGGTATCGTTGGTGGTCATAATGCCGGTGGTGGAGATGTCGAATCAAATGGTGTTCAAGGATCAAATGGTATTTCAATCTATGGCTTGAACATGGTATCTACTGGTTTGACTGAAGAAAAAGCAAAACGCTTTGGCTTCAATCCTGCAGTAGTAGCTTCAACGGATCTTCAAAAAGCTGCCTTTATGGAAGATGGAAATGAAGAAGTCACAATCAAGATTGTTTATGACAAAGATACACGTAAAGTTCTTGGTGCTCAAATGGTATCACGTATGGATATCTCAATGGGTATTCACATGTTCTCATTGGCAATTCAAGAAGGTGTCACTATTGATCGTCTTCAATTACTTGATTTGTTCTTCTTGCCACACTTTAACCAACCACTTAGCTATATTGCTAAAGCAGCTATCTCAGCTAAATAATATGAAACAGCTAATTCATTTGAATTGGCTGTTCAGATTGAAGACAAAGTCCTCAGAAGTTATACTTCTGGGGACTTTTCTTACTTC
>OAWU01000334.1_pt1 | contig 33629 bp, 36 predicted proteins | sample 1477041 | NCBI WGS metagenome assembly OAWU01 (sample SAMEA2580266, study PRJEB22360) | human gut metagenome | biome: human gut; feature: human-associated habitat; material: faeces | place: Denmark | collected 2008/2010
TGGAGCACCTCAAAAACACCATCATACACTAAATCAGTAAGTTGGCAGCATCACCGGATGATTAATACTGTCTTTTTATTGTCACCCATAAATAATCACCAGACTAATACTATCAACTTGATATTTGAAATGTGATCACTTGACTTTTGATACGTTATTTTATAACGGTTAACATATTTATAAAAACAACGGCCGTGCCACACGTCCGTTTCAATACTTAACGCACATGTATTTTGGTTTAGTCATCATCCGGTTATATGTATTTTAGCCAGGAACAGGTTAAATCATTCCTATATAACTCAAAAATTGAAACCTTATTCTCATGTCATGCTTATATTCATTATTATCGTTATATAAAAAGGCAACCATAATGTTTAGCAAATTGGCACAAAGTAGCATAAAGGCTATGTTTTAATTACAGGATGTTCAGTCATTTGAATGTATAACATTATAGCTAAACAAATCTAAAACGAAGTCAATAATTTATTGCTTTCACAAAATCTCATTTTGTTTAACATCCATTGAGATTCCTTGCTTTAAATTTTATTTTATATAAGCCATCATTTTAATTAATTTATTTTTTTGAGGGGGGGGTAATATACTCATATGCAAAATCAAGAAATAAACATCCTAATGAACCATATTAAATACCGTGGGATAAGACATAACAAATGAAGTGGATAGTAATTGACACGGTAATTCAACCTACATGTGGTATATCTTTTTCAGCCATATGGGGTAATATGAAAATGATCATCTGGTATCAATCTACTATATTTCTCCCTCCTGGCAGTATATTTACACCGGTTAAGTCTGGTATTATCCTTAAGGATAAAGAATATCCTATTACTATTTATCACATCGCACCATTCAACAAGGATTTATGGAGTTTACTCAAAAGCAGTCAAGAGTGTCCTCCAGGAGAAAGCAAAATAACAAATAAATGTTTACATAATAGTTGCATTATAAAAATATGCCCATATGGGCTCAAGTAATGGGCTTCATATAAATATGCTCGATATGCTATTAATAATATCCACATAAATAAAACAACGGGCGTGTTATACGCCCGTTTCAATATTTAACACATGGAGAGATTACATGTTTTCGATGATCGCTTCACCAAACTCTGAACATTTCAGCAGCTTAGCGCCTTCCATCAGACGTTCGAAGTCATAAGTTACGGTCTTGGCATTGATTGCGCCTTCCATACCTTTAACAATCAGGTCAGCCGCTTCAGTCCAACCCATATGGCGCAGCATCATCTCAGCGGAGAGAATAATAGAGCCAGGATTTACTTTGTCCTGACCGGCATATTTCGGCGCAGTACCGTGGGTGGCTTCAAACAGGGCGCATTCGTCACCGATGTTTGCACCAGGGGCGATACCGATACCGCCAACCTGCGCTGCCAGGGCGTCAGAAATGTAGTCACCGTTCAGGTTCATACAGGCGATAACATCATATTCAGCCGGACGCAGCAGGATCTGTTGCAGGAATGCATCAGCAATCACGTCTTTAATGACGATCTCTTTGCCAGTGTTCGGGTTTTTAACTTTCAGCCACGGGCCACCGTCGATCAGTTCACCGCCAAACTCTTCACGCGCCAGCTGGTAGCCCCAGTCTTTAAACGCTCCTTCGGTGAACTTCATGATGTTGCCTTTGTGCACCAGAGTCACAGAGTCACGATCGTTAGCAATTGCGTATTCGATCGCTGCACGAACCAGACGTTTGGTGCCTTCTTCCGAACACGGCTTAATACCGATACCACAATGTTCCGGGAAGCGAATTTTCTTCACCCCCATCTCTTCACGCAGGAATTTAATCACTTTCTCGGCGTCGGCAGAGTCTGCTTTCCATTCGATACCCGCATAAATGTCTTCCGAGTTTTCACGGAAGATAACCATATCGGTCAGTTCAGGGTGTTTAACCGGGCTTGGAGTGCCCTGATAGTAACGTACCGGACGCAGGCAGATGTAGAGATCCAGTTCCTGGCGCAGGGCAACGTTCAGAGAGCGAATACCGCCACCAACCGGAGTGGTCAGCGGACCTTTAATGGCAACGCGATATTCACGAATCAGATCAAGAGTTTCAGCAGGCAGCCAGACGTCCTGACCATAAACCTGTGTGGATTTTTCACCGGTGTAAATTTCCATCCAGGAGATTTTACGCTCGCCTTTATAGGCTTTCTCGACTGCAGCGTCGACCACTTTCAGCATGGCTGGGGTTACATCTACACCGATTCCATCACCTTCAATGTAAGGGATAATCGGATTTTCAGGAACGTTGAGTTTGCCGTTTTGCAGGGTGATCTTCTTGCCTTGTGCCGGAACAACTACTTTACTTTCCATTCACCTCTCCTTCGAGCGCTACTGGTTTGCTCGTCTGCCACCACGTTGCATATGCGTTTGCGTCCTGCGATACGGATGCTTTAGAGCAATTTTTTGTTAATGATTTGTAATTGGCTTGTCAATACTACCCTATTGTTTGCCGTCATGAAAGATGCGCGTTATTAGGCTATAATGCGGCAATTCATAATCTCTGAAAATACCATGCAAAAAACTTCTTTTAGAAATCACCAGGTTAAGCGATTCAGCTCGCAACGTTCTACCAGGCGTAAACCTGAAAACCAGCCCACGCGTGTGATCCTGTTCAATAAACCCTACGATGTTCTTCCGCAGTTCACCGATGAAGCCGGACGCAAAACATTAAAAGAATTCATCCCGGTTCAGGGTGTTTATGCAGCAGGTCGCCTTGACCGCGATAGCGAAGGGTTGCTGGTGCTGACCAATAACGGCGCGTTGCAGGCGCGTTTAACCCAGCCGGGTAAACGCACCGGAAAAATCTATTATGTGCAGGTGGAAGGTATTCCCACACAAGACGCACTTGAAGCCTTGCGCAATGGCGTAACCTTAAATGATGGCCCTACCCTGCCCGCCGGCGCGGAGCTGGTTGACGAACCCGCGTGGTTATGGCCGCGGAATCCACCAATTCGTGAACGCAAAAGTATTCCCACCAGCTGGCTGAAGATCACCTTATATGAAGGACGTAATCGCCAGGTGCGCCGCATGACCGCCCATGTTGGCTTCCCCACGCTGCGACTGATTCGCTATGCGATGGGTGATTACTCTTTGGATAATCTTGCCAATGGTGAATGGCGAGAAGTGACAGATTAAGGATGCAAAATGTTTAAACCGCACGTTACCGTTGCTTGCGTGGTGCACGCAGAAGGCAAATTTTTAGTCGTTGAAGAGACGATTAATGGTAAAGCGTTATGGAACCAACCTGCCGGGCATCTGGAAGCCGATGAAACCTTAGTGGAAGCCGCCGCCCGTGAACTGTGGGAAGAAACCGGCATCAGCGCGCAGCCGCAACACTTTATTCGTATGCATCAGTGGATTGCGCCAGATAAAACGCCGTTTTTGCGTTTCCTCTTTGCCATTGAGCTTGAGCAAATATGCCCGACCCAGCCTCATGACAGCGATATCGACTGCTGCCGTTGGGTCAGCGCCGAAGAAATTTTACAGGCGTCAAATCTTCGTTCGCCGCTGGTGGCGGAAAGTATTCGTTGTTATCAAAGCGGGCAACGTTATCCGCTGGAGATGATTGGCGATTTTAACTGGCCTTTTACAAAGGGTGTCATCTAAAAGGCTGCGTGATAGAATACGCCGCCTTGAAGTTCAATGTCGTGAGTGATCCAATGTCTGAAACCGCAAAAAAAGTAATCGTCGGCATGTCCGGCGGTGTCGATTCCTCCGTTTCTGCCTGGCTGTTGCAACAACAGGGATATCAGGTCGAAGGCCTGTTTATGAAGAACTGGGAAGAAGACGACGGTGAGGAATATTGCACAGCGGCAGCGGATCTGGCTGATGCCCAGGCTGTCTGCGACAAGCTCGGCATTGAACTGCACACCGTTAACTTTGCTGCCGAGTACTGGGACAACGTCTTCGAACTGTTCCTTGCCGAATATAAAGCCGGTCGCACGCCGAATCCGGATATTCTGTGCAACAAAGAGATCAAATTTAAAGCCTTCCTCGAATTTGCCGCCGAAGATTTAGGTGCCGATTATATCGCTACCGGTCATTACGTACGTCGGGCCGATGTCGATGGCAAGAGCCGCCTGCTGCGTGGTCTGGACAGCAATAAAGACCAGAGCTACTTCCTTTATACGCTCAGCCATGAGCAGATTGCGCAAAGCCTGTTCCCGGTCGGCGAACTGGAAAAACCGCAGGTGCGTAAGATTGCTGAAGATCTTGGTCTGGTCACCGCGAAGAAAAAAGACTCTACCGGCATTTGCTTCATTGGCGAACGTAAATTCCGCGAGTTCCTGGGCCGTTATCTCCCGGCGCAACCGGGCAAAATCATTACCGTCGATGGCGATGAAATTGGTGAGCACCAGGGGCTGATGTATCACACTCTCGGTCAGCGTAAAGGTCTGGGTATCGGTGGCACCAAAGAAGGTACCGAAGAACCGTGGTATGTGGTGGACAAAGACGTCGAAAACAACATTCTGGTTGTCGCTCAGGGCCATGAACACCCGCGGCTGATGTCTGTCGGGTTGATTGCCCAGCAGTTGCACTGGGTCGATCGCGAACCATTCACCGGCACTATGCGTTGCACGGTAAAAACCCGCTATCGCCAGACCGATATCCCTTGCACCGTCAAGGCGCTGGACGATGATCGCATTGAAGTGATTTTCGATGAACCGGTTGCCGCCGTGACGCCGGGCCAGTCTGCCGTCTTCTATAACGGTGAAGTGTGCCTCGGTGGCGGTATTATTGAGCAGCGTCTGCCGCTGCCGGTCTGATTATTATCTTTACTTAAAACAAGGAAGCAGTGAACGTGGCAAAGAATTACTATGACATCACCCTCGCCCTGGCCGGTATTTGTCAGTCGGCACGCCTGGTGCAACAACTCGCTCACCAGGGGCATTGTGATGCCGATGCGCTACACGTCTCACTCAACAGTATTATTGATATGAACCCCAGCTCGACGCTGGCGGTTTTTGGCGGTAGCGAAGCCAACCTGCGCGTCGGGCTGGAAACCCTGCTCGGCGTGCTCAATGCCAGCAGTCGCCAGGGCTTAAACGCCGAATTAACCCGCTACACACTCAGCTTGATGGTGCTTGAGCGCAAACTCTCCTCAGCGAAAGGCGCGCTCGACACTCTGGGCAACCGGATCAACGGCCTGCAACGCCAGCTCGAACACTTCGATTTACAGTCCGAAACGCTGATGAGCGCGATGGCTGCTATCTATGTTGATGTGATTAGCCCGCTTGGCCCGCGCATTCAGGTCACCGGTTCCCCTGCTGTACTGCAAAGCCCACAAGTGCAGGCGAAAGTTCGCGCAACCCTGCTGGCAGGCATTCGCGCCGCCGTGCTCTGGCACCAGGTCGGCGGCGGACGTCTGCAACTGATGTTTTCTCGTAATCGCCTGACCACTCAGGCAAAACAAATTCTTGCTCATTTAACCCCGGAGTTGTGATCTATGGAATTATCCTCACTGACCGCCGTTTCCCCTGTCGATGGACGCTACGGCGATAAAGTCAGCGCGCTGCGCGGGATTTTCAGCGAATATGGTTTGCTGAAATTCCGTGTACAAGTTGAAGTACGTTGGCTGCAAAAACTGGCCGCGCACGCAGCGATCAAGGAAGTTCCTGCTTTTGCTGCCGACGCAATCGGTTACCTTGATGCAATCGTCGCCAGTTTCAGCGAAGAAGATGCGGCGCGCATCAAAACTATCGAGCGTACCACTAACCACGACGTTAAAGCGGTTGAGTATTTCCTGAAAGAAAAAGTGGCGGAGATCCCGGAACTGCACGCGGTTTCTGAATTCATCCACTTTGCCTGTACTTCGGAAGATATCAATAACCTCTCCCACGCATTAATGCTGAAAACCGCGCGTGATGAAGTGATCCTGCCATACTGGCGTCAACTGATTGATGGCATTAAAGATCTCGCCGTTCAGTATCGCGATATCCCGCTGCTGTCTCGTACCCACGGTCAGCCAGCCACGCCGTCAACCATCGGTAAAGAGATGGCAAACGTCGCCTACCGTATGGAGCGCCAGTACCGCCAGCTTAACCAGGTGGAGATCCTCGGCAAAATCAACGGCGCGGTCGGTAACTATAACGCCCACATCGCCGCTTACCCGGAAGTTGACTGGCATCAGTTCAGCGAAGAGTTCGTCACCTCGCTGGGTATTCAGTGGAACCCGTACACCACCCAGATCGAACCGCACGACTACATTGCCGAACTGTTTGATTGCGTTGCGCGCTTCAACACTATTCTGATCGACTTTGACCGTGACGTCTGGGGTTATATCGCCCTTAACCACTTCAAACAGAAAACCATTGCTGGTGAGATTGGTTCTTCCACCATGCCGCATAAAGTTAACCCGATCGACTTCGAAAACTCCGAAGGGAATCTGGGCCTTTCCAACGCGGTATTGCAGCATCTGGCAAGCAAACTGCCGGTTTCCCGCTGGCAGCGTGACCTGACCGACTCTACCGTGCTGCGTAACCTCGGCGTGGGTATCGGTTATGCCTTGATTGCATATCAATCCACCCTGAAAGGCGTGAGCAAACTGGAAGTGAACCGTGACCATCTGCTGGATGAACTGGATCACAACTGGGAAGTGCTGGCTGAACCAATCCAGACAGTTATGCGTCGCTATGGCATCGAAAAACCGTACGAGAAGCTGAAAGAGCTGACTCGCGGTAAGCGCGTTGACGCCGAAGGCATGAAGCAGTTTATCGATGGTCTGGCGTTGCCAGAAGAAGAGAAAGCCCGCCTGAAAGCGATGACGCCGGCTAACTATATTGGTCGAGCTATCACGATGGTTGATGAGCTGAAATAAACCTCGTATCAGTGCCGGATGGCGATGCTGTCCGGCCTGCTTATTAAGATTATCCGCTTTTTATTTTTTCACTTTACCTCCCCTCCCCGCTGGTTTATTTAATGTTTACCCCCATAACCACATAATCGCGTTACACTATTTTAATAATTAAGACAGGGAGAAATAAAAATGCGCGTACTGGTTGTTGAAGACAATGCGTTGTTACGTCACCACCTTAAAGTTCAGATTCAGGATGCTGGTCATCAGGTCGATGACGCAGAAGATGCCAAAGAAGCCGATTATTATCTCAATGAACATATACCGGATATTGCGATTGTCGATCTCGGATTGCCAGACGAGGACGGTCTGTCACTGATTCGCCGCTGGCGTAGCAACGATGTTTCACTGCCGATTCTGGTATTAACCGCCCGTGAAAGCTGGCAGGACAAAGTCGAAGTATTAAGTGCCGGTGCTGATGATTATGTGACTAAACCGTTTCATATTGAAGAGGTGATGGCGCGAATGCAGGCATTAATGCGGCGTAATAGCGGTCTGGCTTCACAGGTCATTTCGCTCCCCCCGTTTCAGGTTGATCTCTCTCGCCGTGAATTATCTATTAATGACGAAGTGATCAAACTGACCGCGTTCGAATACACCATTATGGAAACGTTGATACGCAATAATGGCAAAGTGGTCAGCAAAGATTCGTTAATGCTCCAACTCTATCCGGATGCGGAGCTGCGGGAAAGCCATACCATTGATGTACTGATGGGACGTCTGCGCAAAAAAATTCAGGCACAATATCCCCAAGAAGTGATTACCACCGTTCGCGGCCAGGGCTATCTGTTCGAATTGCGCTGATGAAAAAATTACTGCGTCTTTTTTTCCCGCTCTCGCTGCGGGTACGTTTTCTGTTGGCAACGGCAGCGGTAGTACTGGTGCTTTCGCTTGCCTACGGAATGGTCGCGCTGATCGGTTATAGCGTCAGTTTCGATAAAACTACGTTTCGGCTGTTACGTGGCGAGAGCAATCTGTTCTATACCCTTGCGAAGTGGGAAAACAATAAGTTGCATGTCGAGTTACCCGAAAATATCGACAAGCAAAGCCCCACCATGACGCTAATTTATGATGAGAACGGGCAGCTTTTATGGGCGCAACGTGACGTGCCCTGGCTGATGAAGATGATCCAGCCTGACTGGCTGAAATCGAATGGTTTTCATGAAATTGAAGCGGATGTTAACGATACCAGCCTCTTGCTGAGTGGAGATCATTCGATACAGCAACAGTTGCAGGAAGTGCGGGAAGATGATGACGACGCGGAGATGACCCACTCGGTGGCAGTAAACGTCTACCCGGCAACATCGCGGATGCCAAAATTAACCATTGTGGTGGTGGATACCATTCCGGTGGAGCTAAAAAGTTCCTATATGGTCTGGAGCTGGTTTATCTATGTGCTCTCAGCCAATCTGCTGTTAGTGATCCCGCTGCTGTGGGTCGCCGCCTGGTGGAGTTTACGCCCCATCGAAGCCCTGGCAAAAGAAGTCCGCGAACTGGAAGAACATAACCGCGAATTGCTCAATCCAGCCACAACGCGAGAACTGACCAGTCTGGTACGAAACCTGAACCGATTGTTAAAAAGTGAACGCGAACGTTACGACAAATACCGTACGACGCTCACCGACCTGACCCATAGTCTGAAAACGCCACTGGCGGTGCTGCAAAGTACGCTGCGTTCTCTGCGTAGTGAAAAGATGAGCGTCAGTGATGCTGAGCCGGTAATGCTGGAGCAAATCAGCCGCATTTCACAGCAAATTGGCTACTACCTGCATCGTGCCAGTATGCGCGGCGGGACATTGCTCAGCCGCGAGCTGCATCCGGTCGCCCCACTGCTGGACAATCTCACCTCAGCGCTGAACAAAGTGTATCAACGCAAAGGGGTCAATATCTCTCTCGATATTTCGCCAGAGATCAGCTTTGTCGGTGAGCAGAACGATTTTGTCGAGGTGATGGGCAACGTGCTGGATAATGCCTGTAAATATTGCCTCGAGTTTGTCGAAATTTCTGCAAGGCAAACCGACGAGCATCTCTATATTGTGGTCGAGGATGATGGCCCCGGTATTCCATTAAGCAAGCGAGAGGTCATTTTCGACCGTGGTCAACGGGTTGATACTTTACGCCCTGGGCAAGGTGTAGGGCTGGCGGTAGCCCGCGAAATCACCGAGCAATATGAGGGTAAAATCGTCGCCGGAGAGAGCATGCTGGGCGGTGCGCGGATGGAGGTGATTTTTGGTCGCCAGCATTCTGCGCCGAAAGATGAATAAATATGCCCTTTTATCACCACAGCAAGGCAACCAATTGATTTAATTAAACAACTCACACTGCAAAAAGTGCTAAAAACAGCAAATTGACTACACCATTAACTACACCGTTCGGTGCACTGTATGAAACAACGTGGAACAAATAGACACAAGAAATATACAGGCGGGTAATCTTTCCAGGGGGAAGCGCACCAATTCATGAGGGGCGTTAATGTCGATATGGGGATCCCCATAACGGGGCCACCTGTTTTTTTTCCGGTTAACCTTTAATCAGGCTGGTGGGTTTTACATACCCTTGATCACCGTAATGATGATCCAGATGTGCACCTTTTCCACCAATGGCGGAAAAGCTCCAACCGTAACGATGATCGCTATGGTTGCCTCGATGGTCTGCGTGGTCATTATGACCATTCAGCCAGTGACCTTAATCAGAATTTTTCGCTAAAAAATGACGTTGGCCACGTCATCCGGAAAGCACAAAATCACGTCGATTTTTAATGAACGGTTAAACCGTCTTTTTGTCACGGTGTGTCACTGGTTGTCACTCTCCGTCACGATTGAGGTGGTGGTCATTCTGCCCGACCGCGCAATTTTGCGCTTTGCTTTAATCTCAGTGAGTTACCGCCGTAACCGCTCCGGCTTCTTCCAGTGGTACGTGATTTTCTCCTTCTCCCGATACAGTTCAACGCGGCGATTGTAGGCCAGCATTTCAAGAACGCGGATCCGTATGTCGCGCATATCCGCATCATTAAGCTGGATACCATCACGGCGCATCACCTCAGCAACAACACGCGCATAATTTTCGGCTGTCACGCTGTCCGGCTGCGTGGTCTGTTCGTCAGCCTGCTGGCTGATTCCAGAGACGCGGCGGATTAATCGCAGTATTTCGGCTTCTGTCATGCTGCTGACCTCATTACACCCCGCTAAATTCTTCCAGTTTCTGGCGGTGGCTGTCGCTTATATCAAAAGCAAAATCCTCATGCTCTGCCTGGAATGTACCAAACGCCATCAGCGCCGCTACGCTCGGGTCTATCTTGTTCGGTGATTTTTTCTTGTTCGGCTTGATATTGGCGTTCGCGTCACTCTGCATCACGACGTTACTCATCGACCAGGACAACACCGGATCGCCACGATGCACAATCACCCTGCGGTTAACAAAAACTTCGAACGATTTCGCCGCCGGACTGAATCTGAGGTAGGTTTGCGGGAACGGCTCCACCTCAAAACCAGCCCCCTGTAATTGCGTCCTGAGATGCGTGGCGTTCCACGTATCAAAGCCCACCAGCCTGATATTAAATTTCTCCGCATCCTGCATGATGTCATCTCTGATCCGGTCGTAATCAATGCAGTCACCTGGCGTTGTGCGTATCCAGCCCGCTTTAGCCCACTGGCGATAGACAGCGCGGTTTTTATTGGCGGGGTTCTGTAGCTGGAACTCCGGCAGATAATGACGGGAAACCAGCATGATATTTTTACCGACCGGAAAGGCATAGCACACGCTGGAAATATCGCTGGTTGATGATAAGTCCAGCCCCGCGTAACACTCCTGCCCGTGTAAATCTTCCTCCGTGAACGTTCCGGCACACTCAGCCCATGCGCCGTTACCCATCCACGGGGTAGCCCCCTGGCACCAGATATTAAATCGCTTTGTCATCATCTCCACCCATTGCGACGGAATACCCCGCGCTTTCTGGATGGTTGAGGCCAGTTTTTCACGATCCACGGAAACATCGATGTTAGGGTTAGCCTTTATCCACATCGCCGGATCATCAACCTCGTTTTCGTCGTCCAGCTCGTAAATCAGCACAAAAATTGAATCGTTGACCTCTTCGCCGTCCAGGATCTGGCAGCAATAATCATAGTGCTGTTTACAGGCTGAAACGACGTTACTGCCCGATGTGGTAATGGCAAATAACAGCCCTTCGGGACGTGCGCCCATCCCCAGCTCAAGCGCGGAATAAACGCCGTTATCGGAGTGTAGGTGGTATTCGTCCACGATGGAAAGGCTTGGGTTTGTGCCCTCGATGGTTGCCGCTTTTGCTGCCAGCGGCTTTAACAGGCTGTTGCTTTTCGGGTGCATCACCTTGTGGGCCTGAATATTCACCCGCCTGCGTAACGGTCGGGATAAAAGGCACATCTGACGCGCATCATCAAAAACGATCCGCGCCTGGTCACGGCTCACCGCTGCGGTGTAAATATCCTGCTGCCCGTTCTCCATAATCAGAAACCAGTTAGCCAGAATCGCGGCGGTCGTGGATTTCGCATTTTTGCGCGGCACTTCGATAAAGGCGCTCGTGTATTTGCGCCGTCCGGTGGCCTTAACCTTAAAGCCGAGGATGCACGCAAAGGCGAACTGCTGCCACGGCTCCAGCTCAATGGGTCTGCCACGCATCGGCCCTTTTACGTGCGGGCACACCCTGGAAAAGGCAATAAACCGCTCCACAACCTCACGATCGAACGTGTAAAGGGGGCTTTCAAGGTCCGAAAAGTACCGTTTAACGGCCTGTTTCAGCCGTTTACAGGCCGGAATTTTGCCCGTTTTTACGTCTTCTGCGTACTTATTCCAGGCGGTCAAGCTCGTCCTCTTCTTCTGTTTCCGGTGGATTTTTACGGCGGCTTATCGGGTCAAAACCGAGCAAGGAGGCCATTTTTATCATCACTCTTTCAGCGTCGGATTTTGCGCTTAATGCGGGGTTTCTGCTCTCGCCACCCTGACTGTTAACAATGCTGAACCCGCGCGCCGCAAGGTCTGCGACGGCTTTCCGGTATATCGAGTAATTGACGCAATACAGTTCCAGATTACTCCAGTCGGCGGGGGTAAGGTCTCCCCGTTCCGCAAGCTGCCGCGATTTTTCCCGCCACTGCTTCACGGCGATGTCATTCAGGTAGGCGGGGGCTTTCGGTGGTCTTGCCATGCTTATTTTTCGCCAGATTATTTTTCAAAAAATTCCCGTGCATAAAAATTTGAGGAGGCGTTCGGTGCCCGGCGGGGTCGGGTTTGTCCTGAAAACGCCCCCCACCCCGTCATACAGCCTCATCAGCGATTGCGGAAACATTCCATAACCTCGCGGTCACGGTCGGTTAATCGCTTCGCTGTGATGCGTTCTGCGCGTCCTGACGCTTTATCTTTATGCCCTGTTTCCTGTGTCTTCCATGCGTCACGCTGCCTTATAAGTCCACGGATAAGGCGGTTTTGTTCCCGCTCATTCATCAGCGTCATACATCCAGTTATTGCGGTTAGCGGCCCGTTCTTCCTCTTCACGAAATCCACCTGCGGCACGCTTGCTTTTTGTTGCCGGATCAAGCCACTTCGTTTTCTGGTTATGACACGCCTGGCACAATGGCTGATGGTTCCATTCGGGCCAGAAGAGAACATCATCACCGCCATTAATCGGGATAATGTGATCCACCACCACGGCGGGCGTATATATCCCCTTCTCAAGGCATCGCACGCATAACGGGTTTTTACTCAGATACATGGCGCGGTATTTTTCCCACTGTCTGGAGTACCCACGCGCGCGGCGGTGTCCTCGTCTGGCATCCTCTGCACGCCATGCCGCCCGCCTGTGCTCCTCACACTTGCCGGACTTAACGCGCCTGTTACAGCCTGGTTCTGTACATCGTCTTAATGGTTGCCACGGCATCAGTACACCCCCACATCACGGTAAGCCGTCCAGAGCGCGCCTATCGTCATGGGTACGCGCGTTTTTGCGTTATCCGCTACCAGCTGGCGATTCTCGTACAGGTGAGCGATAAACATCATGCAGCCAATCTTTATGGCTGGCGTGAACTCCAGCCCGTCATCAAAGCGCCTGCCTATATGTATCTGGCACGCCTCAAGCGATGCGGCAATGTATCCGCTGATTAACTGGTCTTCCTCGTCGCCATCGATGCGGCAATGGAGTTTCACTTCTTCCAGGGTGATAAGTTCTTCTGTCATTTTTCCGCGCCCTCACGACAAAGAATTTCAAGGCGTGTCCTGGCGGCATCCGGCAGCGGTTGCCCGATGATATTCAGTACACGCCCCGCCAGCGGCCCCGTATTGACCTTTATCCGGCTGGTGGCGTTGATGTCCTTCCGGTACCGTATCCAGATCCTTACGGTACCAATCGCCAGCTCTGCACCCGATGAAATGGCCTCCTTGCTGCTGATCATGTTCACGCTTGCCCAGAGTGTGTGACCGTCCTCCCACGTTTCGAGTATTTCGCCGGTTATATCCCTGGTCTGTTTCAGGGTCTGAATCGTTACCCTGTCACGCAGTCGCCCTATGTTCATTCCGGTTTTTCTCCCTCGCTGATTTTTACTTCCTGTTTCCATGCCTGGCTGAACTCATCACCACCATCACGCGGGGACAGCCCTTCACGTTCGCGGGCTTCGTTCGGGCACATAACGCCGGATTTGATGCCGCGTTCATAGGTGGCAAAGCGTTCGCCAGGTGTGGCCCGTAACAGGTCCGCGCTGTCAAACTCCACCTGATACCGGATACCAGGTACAGGCGAGGCCACCAGCAGGGCGTTTTTTATCTGCTGCTCAAAGTTCGCCAGCCACGGGCGCATTGTCATGGTGAGAAATGCGCGGCTTGCCTCGCTGAAATTGCTGTAGGTGCTGTTGCTGTATTCCTGCAGAAAAATCGGCGAGACGTTGAACATTCGGGCGATGTCTTCAATGGTGAAGCGACGGGAGGCCAGCCATTCAGCATCCTGATTACTCATGCCCAGCTGCTGATAGCTCATACCCCCTTCAAGGATGGGCGTTTTTCCGGCGTTTCTGGCCCCTTTGTAGCGTTCCAGTGCGGCTAATGCCTGTTTGCCCTTCACGCCGTCCAGCCATTCGCCTGACGTGATAACCCCTGCCGCCATCATGCCATCACGCATCACGCTCGCGCCGTGGCGTTGTTGGGCCAGCCCAAGCCCCAGCGATTCGCGGCAGATGGTTACAGGTGAGCGCCCCATAAAACCGTCATCCGTGGAGTAACGAAGGTGGAGAACCTCCCACGGTAAATAGTTGCGGGTGTTTCCGGTGTAGGCGTCAGTGATGCAGTAGCGCCAGTTGTGTTCGCCTGTCTGCTCCACGTTCACCGACTGCGGCGGGTAAGGATGTAAAGCCACCGGAAAACCATCACGCCCCCACTGAATCACCGCATAAGCATTACCGTTTAACAGGCAGTGGCGGATCATCATTCGCTTAAACTGGTAGGGGGTTTGCCATGCGTTCGGGCGCTCGTTGAGGATGTGATCGACCGGATGAGAATCAAGCCACTCGCGGGCCTCCTTCCCCTTCTCATTGCGTACCAGGTACAGGTAACACGGCATGGTAGCCACCGCCTCAGAGATGACCGTCACGGCGTTCATGACGGCGGGCAGTGATTCCGCTGTCCCCGATGATACGTACTCACCCGCCCCCGTGTTCGATGTGCCAGCCAGCGCCATAAACTCATCAAGCGTCATGCTGCGCTGCTCTTTTTTTCTTCTGAAAGGCCACATATCACACCCCCGCTAAATCCGCCCACCAGCGGCGATTATCCGCACGCGGCATTTTTTCGGGGTGCTGCTCGTACAGGGAGCGGCGGGCCAGCTCCACGCCGGAATCAGGGTAAGCCGGTACGGATGTGACGGTAATTTCGTACAGTTCCGCAACCAGCACGGTGCGCACGCATGGATCTGTTGTGGTATCCCATACATCCTTACGGGAACGAAAGCCAAAGCTCATGCCGGATATATCACCACGTTTAACCAGTTCGATAACGTCCCGCCCTGTGCTGGTATCCGGTGGGGTCAGTTCAAAGCGTAACCCTGTTTCGTCCTCTTCCAGTTTCAGCGTGCCGGAACGGGTACGCCCCAGCAACATGCTGTGGTCATGCTCATACAGGCCGCGAACGTCATTACCCGCCGCAAGCCATTCAGTAAACGCTCCCCGCTGGAATTTTTCGTAAAACTCCCCCCATAGCAGCTCTGAAAGCTTATCCCAGCGAACAACGTAGCCTGTAAGCGTGTTGCTGGCGCTGGTGGTGATTTCCGATGACCGGATTTCCATACTCTTCATAATTTTTTCACCCATAAAACACTAAAGGGGCTTTTAAGCCCCTTCTGTATGCTGTTAATCGTCGTCCTGTGGCAGTTCCAGAATCTTGATCGCGTTCGAATCCACCACGCCACCGCCTAAATATTTCTGCGTGAAAATTTTGATGAAGCCCGGCTCTGTGAGGTTGTCCGGTCTGGTGCGAACACCTGTTTCGTGATCAACAATGTAGTAACCGCGTTTGAAGTCACCCAGGGCAATAACGTTATCAGGCATAAACTCCAGATATTCGACCGGAAGGCCCAGCAACGTATCAGGATCACCCGCCTGTAAACGGTCGCGCCAGATATAATCACCGTTCGCGTTCTTCACCTTCTGAAGTTTTGCCGCCGTCGTGGAGTTAACCACCCAGACCGCGTTTTTGCGGTATTTTTTACGTAATGCAAATTTCAGGTCGATCAGCGGGTCCGCAGATGTCCACGCCAGAGATTCGGAAGGTTTAATTACCTGCAACGTACCAAAATCACGCTCTTTGTCGTTCTTCTCTGCACGGGGTACGGATAAAAAACCTTTTGCTTTTTTGTCACCGTCGCCCACAACCAGATCGCTTTCTTCGGTTTCCGTGAAGGTGTCGCCAATCTCACCCGTCAGCCATGAAAGGATGTCCACATCGGAAAAATCCACGATTTCCTGTGTGGTGCGCGGGTACGCATAGACCGGATACAGCTTAATGCTCACCTCGTTAATCTGCGGGGGGCTGGTCTGTTCGCGTGCCTTACCCTCTTCACCGTGGTTAACGGTCGCACCGCCAGCGGAAACAAGCTGCTTAAACTCGTTGCTGCTGATTTTCTTCACGGTACAGATGCGGCGCATGGTGGATTCATCCGCCAGCATTCGCATGATTTCGGTGTTCAGTTCAGGGATAACGGTATAACCACCATCAGCGGGAACGCCTGTACTTAATGCGCGGGTTTCACCTGTCAGAATGTAGTTGCGTAGTTCTGCGGGGTCAGTGGTCTGACTGCTTTTACCTGGCTTGCTGCGCTCTTCGTCTGCAATGGCTTCAAGGCGGGAAATGTCTTTATCGAGGGATTCAGCTTTAGCGCGTAATTCGTCAAATTTTGCGCCCTCAGCATCGTTAAGACTGCGGTTTTCTTTTTCCGCGTTCTCCAGCATGTCGCGCATCTGATTTTTAATGGCGGTTTTCTGCTGGCGTAATTCGATTATTCTCGGCATAAAAAAAGTCCTGGGGTTAAGTAAGGAACTCCAGGACGCGGCAAACACTCAACCGTTTTTCATAAGGAAATCAGTAATCGCACCGATCGTTTTCCCGCCTGGTAATGAATATTGGCGAGCACATTAACAGGCGGGAAAGTGGCCCCAGCGTCCTGGCACCACGGGCGAGAATACTCATGATTCAGTTCGGGTAAAATATGCCGATCCTGTCAGTGAACAACGTGGAACAACCACGAACAAATAATTTACAAAAAATGACAAAAAGCCGGATTGCTCCGGCTGTATGCGTGCTCAGTCCCTGATCCCTTTCAGAAATTCTATCAATGCATCTATCTGTTCAGGATTTACCGCCAGCATTTCACCGGATAGAGCACATCTAACAAAACCATGCTGATCCTTTTCAATCAGTGCGCCCGTCTCCAGGAATGCGCGGTAATCATTGATGCTCATCGTCTCCATGTTGTCAGCATGGTATTTATCACGCTGTTTTAATATCTCATCAAATTTCATCGGCATTGTTTTTTCCTCTGTTGTGTCTGTTTGTTTCAGATAGTAACTATGCCAGACCGTGACGAAAACCCGGTAATGCGCCATACCGTTTCAACTGGTGCAAAAAAAGCCGGATTTCTCCGGCTGTGTGATTAGCTGTCCTGGTAATTGCGCCATATTTCATCACCAGCACCATCTATCCCCATTTCGGCATAAGTGCGATCGACTGCCTTTTTCAGGTCTCCGTAATTATCCGGTGGCTCCGGTGGCCTCTGTGCCTTCCTGCAACATTCCAGCCGTCGCATCGTGATGTGATGCCGTTCCTTGTCTGTCTCCACCAGCTGCATGACTTCACCCCATCGCGCCGACGCTCTCCGGTAAAAGCCTTTCGCCTCCAGCTCTTCCGCTATGCGGTCATGTACCATCGTCCCCACCCCTCAGAACGGAATATCATCACCGTAAGGGTCATCGCCTCCCGCTGGTGGCTGATTACCCTGTGTGCCTGTGGTTTTGCGTCTGTTCCCGCCAGGACGTGCCGCACGGGCACTGATTACGCTGTCTGCAATAACCTGATACCCCTGCCGTGTTTCCCCGTTCTGTCCGGTCCACTGGCTTACCTGCATCGTGCCGGATACGCTGGCAACATCGCCTTTTTGATGTTTAGCCAGGAAATCGGCCTGTTTGCCAAATGCGATAACCGATAACCATAACGTCGCCTGTCCGTCATGTGCCTGGCTGCATGGCAACGATACCGCCATACGCGCCAGAGTCATCGGTGTGCCCTTGCTGCTCTGTTTTACCAGCGGGTCGTCCACCAGGCGCCCGTAAGCTGCAATTTGTGCTGTCATATTGCCACCTCAGTGAAGCGATCCGGCGTTGTTCTTTTTCATCTCTTCCATCATTTTTTCAGTGAGCATTACGCACTGAAAACCCATGTTTTTGATGTCTACGGGTTTCATGCCTTTGTCAGTGGATATCACAGGCAGAATATCCTGATACACATCGCGGTCAGGGTAACTAAGCACACAAAGCGCCCATGATGCCACGGGTGATGATCCTTCGTCTGTTTCAACCCACCAGCCTGGTGTAGCTGCGCTTATTTGCTGAATCGTGATCCGTCCGTTGTGCTTGTAAAGTTTTTCACCAAATTTTGGTTCGCTCATGATTCCACCTCTCCGGTTTTAACGTTGATGGTTGTTACCTGTTCCGCTTCGGCAATCTCCCGTTCTGTCAGCGTGGCAAAGTTTGCCGCTGCTGTGGTCATGAATGCGCTTATCAGGTCGGGATGTTCCTTCGCGTATCCTTCCCCTACGTGTCGGTCTATCGTTCTGATTGCCACCTTTAGGGAAAGCTCTGTCATGTCTAACGCTTTATATTTTGGCGCTGTCTTATCTCTGGTTTTTCTGTTCATTCCCCACTACTCCCCACTTTTGCTCCCCACTTTTTGAAATTACCCACCGTCTCCCCACCTCTTTTTTTTTGTGATTCTAACGTGATGTTTTTCAATATATTTTTTACTCCCCACTTTTTTGGGTATATACAGGTGGGAAAGTGGGTAATTATGTTTCAATTTTGTTAAATTCCCCACTCTCCCCACTTTTACTCCCCACTTTTTACAGCGGGCGCACGTCATCACCGTCAATAACGATTACGCCATCATTTTCCAGCTTGTACAGCCAGCGCCGGAAGTGCTTCATCTCATACCCCAGCTTTTTCATATCGTCGCGGAGAAGGGCGATAGTGCACGCCTCCCCGTGTGCTGTTCGTGTTCTGATGCACTGCCATAGCGCGGCGTGATTCTCCGTCTTGTTCCCTGCCTCCTCGATGCGCTCCAGTTCAACGGGAGGGCGCGGCTTATCCACCACCACCAGCGACGTGATTAACTCCCCGTCAGCGTCGGTAAAAAGCTCCACCACGCGTAAGTCATATGCGGCTTCTTTGAGTTCCTCCGCGTCCTTCATTTTGGTGCATGAGATAACCAGCGCTTCGCTTCCTGCGTCCTCCCTGCGTATCCGGTATTCAGCATCCAGCGAAGCACGAAATGCACTGGAACCGCGCGCGCCTTTCGTCTCATCCTTGCCGGAATGGTGAACCACCAGCACCGTGGCCCCTGTGCGTCGTTTCAGTTCGTCACACCCACGGATAAACGTCCCCATATCACGGGAGTCATTTTCATCATTGCCGCCAAAGCAGCGCGCCAGCGTATCCAGAATAATCATTCGAACAGGTTTACCCGTTTCCCGCTCCACCTGACGGGCAGCGATAACCATTTCATCAACATCAAGCGGGGCAGCCGGAAAGATGGGACGGTTTACAAGGTAAAGATTTTTCACCTGCTCACCGTGCACAACCTCCCAGGCTTTTACACGACGCGGAACGCCGATACCGCCTTCACCAACCACATAGAGAACAGCGCCATGCGCCACCCTGCGGCCTCCCCACTGGCGGCCCGTGGAAACGTGACACGCCCACGAACCCGCAAGGAACGATTTATAGGAACCGCTCGCCCCGTATATGCTGCAAAGCGATACCGCCGGAATAATCCCCTTAACCACGTAATCCAGTTGCGTGTCATATCCGGCAGAACCAACGCTCATCGGTAGCTTTGTTTTGCGCTGGTGGCCTTTTTCTTCCTGCTTTTCCCCGCGCTCCCGTTCCAGATATTCGCGCCAGTTCTCCCGCTTCTGGCTGTGCATCCCATCGGGGTAGTAATTCGCATCCTGTACACCTGCCGCTGCCAGCTTGTGCGCAATGGCATTAATATTTGATGGCCTGATGTGGCCTGCCTTGTACAGCCGGACACAATAGCGCCCCTCGTCGATGATTCTCAGGTCTGCCAGTTCATCCAGTTGATCATCAGCCAGCACAACGGGAGGCACATTATCGCCAGCCAGTCGCCCGTCCTGTTCCTGCCACTGTTTCGCATGTGCCCAGGCATCACTACCCGCAAAAATAATGACTTCGGTCATCTTGTCGTAAGGCTGTTTTTTTAAGTTCGGTGCGCTTTTCATTTCTTGCCCCTGAATCCGTTAATCATGGTTTTCAGCTTCTGGATGTTTGCCCGTGCCCTGGCGTTGCTGGTGGGCACGTTATGCGGCGCGGTCTGTACCAGAGAAAAATCACGCCGGAACTGATAAACAGGCATCACGCAATCATATTCGTAACCTTCACGGCGGTAGGTTACGCACCGTCCCGCCACGCCCTTAATCATTACCGTGCCGCCGTACTGGTCGCGGTAAATATCGCCGCGCGTAAATTTAGGGTGAGTGTTGCCACTGGCAGTTAAGCCAGAATATTTAAGTTTCATTATTTTTATTCTCCGGTGTGCTGTTCTTTATATATATCGTGCAATAGATCTATTTCTTGCAGTTCCATTATTACAGGCTCAAGAAGCGTTATTAATGCCGTGGCAATTCTTGATTTTTGTTTGTTGCGTTCATTGTCGCCAAGTGTTTCAAGCCATATGCGTAATATTTCCATCATGCTTTCACTGTGAGAAAGTGCAAGAAATGCGCGGTCTATTGTTTCAAGGTAAATATCACGCATATTAATCCCCGTCCGTCGTTTTTCTTAAAATAACCTCTGTCACGAAATCAGCATAATCGGCGACGATATTCAGTACATCAAGCCCCGTTGATTTATATTCTCTCGTGGAAAGTAAGAAAAAATCCGCTCTAATAAGCTCTGGCATTGACGAAAGCGCATCAGCCGCATCATCAGGAACGCCGGAAAATTCCTGTTTCAGGGAATTAAAACGATCATCACGCATGTTTACCCCCCTGAATGACCTGATAACCGCAACTGGTCAGCAACTCGATAAATTCCGGCAGTGTGCCGAAACAGCAATCATCACGCAGCCGTTCGCAGGATACCTCGACGCCGTTTTCGTAGTGACTCACCATACATCCGGTAAAATGCAGATCATCATCGTGATGGCTCGTTGACGGCTTAATCAGTCGCGCACGTTCCGCCAGTTCCAGCAATGCTTCAACGCTTCCGGCAATTGCACCATCCGGCAGGTAATAATTACGCACTATGCGCCCGTTCTCCACATTGACCAGCAACTGCCCGGTAAATTTCTCGTCAAACTGAATGCTGTTAAGGTCAGAAATTGACAGGTTATGCATGGTGCACCTCCTGCACATCAGCCATGATAATTTTTCCGGCCTTATCCAGTGCCTGATCGGCTTTTAGCTGCACAAATGTTAAATAATGGAAGATGCATTCTGATTCTCTGGCTGCGTGTTTATGCGCCCTGTCAGCAATAACAGAAATATCAATAAGCGCGTGCATCAGCGTAGTGAGCGCGGCGGCGGCTGCGTCCGGTGTGGTTTTATTGCACATGTACCCCTCCGCATTTTTTTTCGTTAGAAATAAGCGTTCTTCTTTCCTGTTCATCGCTCAGGAATACGCAGACCTCACCGCTAAGGCGTTTAAGTAAGCCGATGATTGCCCCTGATTCGCTGTCGGTCATCATGCCAGGGTAATCCTCTGCCAGTGCGCAAATAACTTCGATTTGGTGGGCGCGTTCTGCTGCCTGTTGTAGTGTGATTTCCTGGCTCATAAGCCTACCCCCTGACGAATACGGGCAGCAAATACCATCACGCAGCCAGCCGGAGATTGCTGGCGTGCTTCCTGTTCGCTGGTGGCCTCAATGGTAATCACGCGCGGTTGTGCCGTGCTCAGGGCGATAAAACGCCAGATGTATTTATTCAGGTTGTGCGAGTCCCGCCCTTGCGGGTGTATGGTATGATTTCTCATAGCTACCTCGATACTTTCGCTATCGTTGGTGGTTAGACGCCCTGCATGTGTGCCACCACTGCGGGGCGTTGTTGTTTGGTGCATCGCACCATTCGTTTTTAACCTATCAGTAAGTGAATCGCACTTCAAGTCTTTCTCTGAAATTTTTTTTGTGTATACTGAATCGCACCAACTTAGAGAGGATTCAGTAATGGCAACAGGTTCAACAAATAATAAGTCGCAACAGTTAAATGCCAGATTCCCGCATGATGTTGTTGCAGACTTAGAAAAAAATTTAGATGAAGGTGAAAGCAAGGCGCAATTTATAGTTACTGCCGTTAAAGGTGAGATCAAACGCCGCCAGCGTCGCAAGGCCAAAGAGCAGGAGTAACCATCACCAGCGCCGTGGTGTGAGTAACTACGGCGCATTGCTATGCAGGACAACACAATGACCGATAAAGAATTGACCAAAACATTATCACCGGCACGGAAAAGACGGCGCAGAAAGATAGAGCATGAATCAGAAAGATTCGCGCCATGTGCTTTTGCCCTTGAGCAATTCCTTAAAGAGTACAGGGAAAAGCGCTCATTGCAGGTATGGCAACGAACTGAACCAGACTGATTGCATTGCCCACCAGCCGCAAATGTGGCATTGTTGGCAATGCTCATGCGTTGGGGATAACGTGTAGCTTGTGTCGAGGGGCCACCGTAGCGGGTGGCCTTTGTTTTGCCCGTTATTCGGCAATTGTGGCGCTTCTCCACATGGTTGATATAATCCCACTGCTCAGATTCATTTTTTGCGCAGTAGGTTAATTGTTCACAAAGGCGCTCCGGCAACGGGGCGCTTTTTGTTTTTATTAGTTTGTAGAAACCTGACTCAGAGATAATGCTCATATTCTGATTGCCGTCAGGGGTGTAAGTTAAATTTACTCCCTTTTTATCATCAAACATCTGCAACGCTCTGGCGTTAACAATATTGGTTTCACTCCCGCCAGTAAGGCCGGAAATAACCGGAATAATTTCGGCAAAATTTTGCAGATTCTGTTTTTCAGGACGAACGAAGCCCCGCCCTTGTTCGGGAGAATATCCAGTATTCATGGTTAGATCTCTGTATTAGTGGATGGGTGGCGGCTGTGTGCCGCCAGCCTGATTAGTGAACTGCCTCGCAGCTGTCCTTCCATGCCAGAACTTCGGATAAAGACCAGCCAACGGAACGACCGCCCAGCTTACGCCGTGATGGGAATTGTCCGGCTTTTTCCAGGCGGTACCGACATGAGCGGCTCAGGCCTGTAAGTTGCTGACATTCTTTTTCACGTATAAAGCGATCTGTGCTTAACACAATTCCCCCTTTGTTGTTTCTTAAAGAGTCATTGGGTGGATTATTGGGTTGGGTTGTGTCGGATTGTGTCAGGGTGTTTGTGGAATGGCAAACACTGGCGGCGGTCGTTTTACAGAAGCAGGGGGAATGAGAATAAAAACTCTTTTAATTCATTATGATGCAAAGGCATAAAATTTTACTTTTACGCCTTTTTTACATATTTTTAAGAGTGATTCGCCAGTGTATAAAAAAACAGTACACCTATAAAAATCAAATGGTTATTACGATGGCTGATTTTTAACCCGTTGTTCCATTTTGTTCCTTGTTGTTCGTCGTTGTGTCTCGTTGTTTCACGTTGTCCGCATCCTGAAAAATCGCAAAAAAAATTATATTTCTCTGGCTATTGGCAATGTGGTTACGTTTTCATGTGTTCCCGCCAGTATCCCTAACCGCTCCGTCCACATATCCAGCGCGTCACGTTTCGCATCCAGATAACGGGAATGGTTATAGACTCGTTGCATCCCTGGCATCTGATGACCTGTAAGCTGCTCCACGACGTGAGGATCCACGCCTAAATCGTTCAGCATCGTTGTAAAGGTGCGCCGGATGTCATGCAGTGACCAGTGAGGGTGTTTTAGCCTCCTGTGCGCTAATCTGCCGTACTGCGACACGCTTGTTTCCTGTTTCACTTCCCCCAGCAATAAGCCCGTGTGCCTGTTCTGCTCCACCAGCTGCGTGACGAACGGCAGTATTGCTTCCGGTATGGGCCGGAATATTGCCACCTTCGTTTTGCTGTGTTCTTTCGGCACGGTCCAGAGCATTTCGGTAAAATCCCACTCGCTGATCTCCGATAACCTCAGTTCTACCGTCCGGCATCCAAAAACAATCAGGAGGCGGATTAGTGCGACGTAGTAAGGGGAAAATATTTTTTTGTCCAGTGCCTGCAATAATTCGCCAAGTTCTTTGGTGCTTAAGACACGCTCGCTTATATCCGGTTTTTTCCCAACGTCCGCCACACTCATATCATCAAGAACGTTGCTGATTGCATAGCGCCGCCTCCGGCAGAACTTAAGCGCCTGTTTGCACGTCTGTAGCAAGAATCCGGCAGTAACAGGCGTTCGCTTTGCCACCTGGTCAAAACAGGCCAGCCAGTGCCGTAGCTCGCATTTATCCAGCGGCATAGCACCAATGTGCTGTATTACGTGATTATTAAGGCGCTTTTTCAGGGCGGCATAATCCACGCGGTTTTCCTTTACGTAAGACTCAAGCCAGTAGGTAAGCGCATCGCCAACCGTTACGGGCTTTAACGCTTTCTGTACGGTGTAATTCATCTCATGACGTGGATTTTTCCCCTCAGCAAGCCAAGCGCGACACTGTGCCGCTTTTTCCCTGGCAGCTTTCAGACTCAGATCAGGATAATTTCCCAGCTTAATCCGTTCCGGTCGTGCTCCCCTTCCCGTTCCGGCCCTGTAGGTGAAATACCAGGTTAAAAGGCCGCTGGTTGAATGCCTGACGCTCAGGTTTCCACCGTCATTAAGAAAGGCTGTTTTTTGGGCGGGTGTGCCGTTGATTTTCCTCAGCTGTGTATCGCTCAGTTTGTTAAGTGCTCTGCTCATAATTTTGATTCCGGTCATCACAATTAACTACACCATTAACTACACCGATCGTTGCACAAAGGGCTACAACGTGAAACAAGCTGGAACAAGGAAAATCACAAATCTGTTTATAATCAAAAACATAGTGAACAATCTGAAACATTATGAAACGGCAAAAAACACTAATTGATAAAATATGCCCATACTTCACGCATTACGTTAAGCATCCGTTATAATCGGTTGCAGATACCAGCCTGTGGATGCTTAACATGGAATACCAACTCACTCTTAACTGGCCCGATTTTCTTGAACGTCACTGGCAGAAACGCCCGGTGGTGTTAAAACGCGGCTTTAATAATTTTATTGACCCGATCTCTCCAGACGAGTTGGCGGGTCTGGCGATGGAAAGCGAAGTTGACAGTCGACTGGTCAGTCACCAGGATGGCAAATGGCAGGTCAGCCACGGCCCGTTCGAAAGCTACGATCATCTCGGTGAAACCAACTGGTCATTACTGGTACAGGCAGTGAACCACTGGCATGAGCCGACCGCCGCGCTGATGCGACCGTTCCGTGAACTACCGGACTGGCGTATTGATGATCTGATGATTTCTTTTTCTGTACCCGGCGGCGGCGTCGGCCCGCATCTCGATCAGTACGACGTGTTTATCATTCAGGGTACCGGACGTCGTCGCTGGCGAGTGGGCGAAAAGCTGCAAATGAAACAGCACTGCCCACATCCGGATCTGTTACAGGTCGATCCGTTCGAAGCCATCATCGATGAAGAGCTGGAGCCTGGTGATATTCTTTATATTCCGCCAGGATTCCCGCATGAAGGCTACGCGCTGGAAAATGCGATGAACTATTCCGTGGGCTTTCGCGCGCCAAATACGCGGGAACTGATTAGTGGATTTGCCGATTATGTGCTGCAACGTGAACTGGGCGGCAACTACTACAGCGATCCGGATGTTCCACCTCGCGCTCATCCTGCGGATGTTCTGCCGCAAGAGATGGATAAACTGCGTGAGATGATGCTCGAATTGATCAACCAGCCGGAACACTTTAAGCAATGGTTTGGCGAGTTTATATCCCAGTCACGTCATGAACTGGATATCGCGCCGCCAGAGCCGCCTTATCAGCCGGATGAAATCTACGATGCGCTGAAACAAGGTGAAGTGCTGGTGCGCCTGGGTGGTCTGCGCGTATTGCGCATTGGCGACGACGTGTATGCCAATGGTGAGAAGATCGATTCCCCGCACCGTCCGGCACTGGATGCACTCGCCAGCAACATTGCGCTGACTGCGGAGAATTTTGGCGATGCGCTGGAAGATCCGTCATTCCTCGCGATGCTCGCGGCGCTGGTCAATAGCGGGTATTGGTTCTTCGAAGGGTAAGTTTGGATTTAAGCCGGATGCGGCATCACATGCCGCATCCCTTTTCGCTTACTTCCGTTGCGCCGTTAACTCGGCAATACGGACGATCACCTGCACCGCTTTTTCCATACCTTCCAGAGTCACAAACTCATGCTTACCATGATAGTTGTAACCGCCAGTGAACAGGTTCGGGCACGGTAATCCCATAAACGACAACTGCGCGCCGTCGGTACCACCGCGGATCGGTTTCAGTTCCGGTTCAATATCGCAATCGCGCATCGCCTGCTGGGCGATATCGAGAATATGCGGATGCTCAACCACTTTCTCGCGCATATTGTAGTAACTGTCTTCAATCACCAGTTCAATGTAGCAATCAGGATGTAACCCTTTGCCCACTTTTTTGGCGATCTCCATCATTTTACGTTTACGCGCTTCAAACTGTTTACGGTCGAAATCACGGATGATGTAGTGCATATCGGCCCGTTCAACGGTGCCTTTCATGCTCGCCAGATGATAGAAACCTTCATAGCCTTCTGTCATTTCCGGGCTTTCATCCGCCGGAACTTCCGCATGAATACGTGCCGCCAGCGACAGCGCATTTACCATCACTCCTTTCGCCGTGCCCGGATGAACATTGTTACCGACAATTTTGATATTGACCGACGCGGCGTTGAAGTTTTCAAACTCCAGTTCGCCTACGCCACCACCATCAACAGTGTAAGCCCAGCGGGCATCGAAGGCGTCAACATCAAAATGTTTCGCCCCTTTGCCCACTTCTTCATCCGGGGTAAAGGCGACGCGAATATCACCATGCGGAATTTTTTTCTGTTGCAATACCGCCAGCGCGGTCATGATTTCTGCAATACCTGCTTTGTCATCGGCACCTAACAAGGTTTTACCATCGGTGGTAATCAGCGTCTGACCCAGTAGCTGATGCAGCACCGGGAACATAACCGGTGATAAAACTTCATCGCCGATACCCAGCGCAATATCGCCACCGCGATAGTTTTCAACAATTTGCGGATTCACATTTTTGCCGCTGCAATCCGGTGAGGTATCCACATGAGAAATAAAGCCAATCGCCGGGATATCGCCAGGGACGTTAGCCGGTAACGTCGCCATCAAAGTGCCCTTCTCACTTAAGGTCACATTGATAAGCCCCATCTCTTCGAGCTGCTCTTTCAGCAGATGCAATAACTTCCATTGGCCTTCCGTGCTGGGAACCTGTCTCACCCCTGCTTTTGATTGGGTATCCAGAGACACGTAGTTCAAAAATCGCTCAAGTAGTTTATCCATGTAGTCACCCTCACTTTTTGTGACAACATTATTAAGAAGCAAGAAAAGACAAATATTGCGTCAGGTCACTTTTACCCCTGCAAGCGGGAATATTTATCAGCATTACCTTAATGAATATAAAGCTAAGCCAGTAATTCACAACAAAGATTGGCGATTCAAGCGGTTTGCCGTAGAATTACCGCCCTCATTAAGAGTCACCAAGGTGGTTAACCACAAACCCCGCATCGGTAAGCCATCCGTTGCGTTTACATGGGACAGAGTAAAAAATTGAATAAACAACCGAGTTCGCTTTCACCGCTGGTGCAATTGGCGGGAATTCGCAAATGCTTTGATGGTAAAGAGGTCATTCCCCAGCTGGATCTGACTATCAACAATGGCGAGTTCCTCACGCTGCTTGGCCCTTCTGGCTGCGGTAAAACAACCGTTCTTCGCCTGATTGCAGGTCTGGAAACTGTTGATTCCGGACGCATCATGCTGGATAACGAGGACATCACCCACGTTCCGGCGGAAAACCGCTATGTGAACACTGTTTTCCAAAGCTACGCACTTTTCCCCCACATGACCGTGTTCGAAAATGTGGCCTTTGGGTTGCGCATGCAAAAAACCCCCGCTGCTGAAATTACGCCCCGCGTGATGGAAGCCCTGCGGATGGTGCAGTTGGAAACCTTCGCTCAACGCAAACCGCATCAGCTCTCTGGTGGTCAACAGCAACGCGTCGCCATTGCTCGCGCGGTGGTTAACAAGCCTCGTCTGTTGTTGCTGGATGAGTCGCTCTCAGCGCTGGATTACAAACTGCGTAAGCAAATGCAGAACGAGCTGAAAGCGTTACAGCGTAAGCTTGGCATTACATTCGTCTTTGTGACTCACGACCAGGAAGAAGCACTCACCATGTCAGACAGGATTGTGGTGATGCGCGATGGTCGCATTGAGCAAGACGGCACGCCGCGTGAAATCTACGAAGAGCCGAAAAACCTGTTTGTTGCCGGCTTCATTGGCGAAATCAATATGTTTAACGCCACTGTCATCGAACGTCTAGACGAGCAGCGCGTACGCGCCAACGTTGAAGGCCGCGAATGTAATATCTACGTTAACTTCGCCGTTGAACCGGGGCAAAAACTGCATGTTCTGCTGCGCCCGGAAGACTTACGTGTTGAAGAGATTAACGACGACAACCACGCTGAAGGGCTGATTGGTTACGTTCGCGAGCGTAACTACAAAGGCATGACGCTGGAGTCGGTTGTTGAACTGGAAAATGGCAAGATGGTGATGGTCAGCGAATTCTTCAATGAAGACGATCCTGACTTTGACCACTCTCTCGACCAAAAAATGGCCATTAATTGGGTAGAAAGCTGGGAGGTCGTACTGGCTGATGAAGAACACAAGTAAGTTCCAGAATGTAGTGATTGTCACTATTGTCGGTTGGCTTGTGTTGTTTGTCTTTCTGCCCAACCTGATGATCATTGGCACCAGCTTTTTGACCCGCGACGACGCCAGTTTTGTCAAAATGGTCTTTACGCTGGATAACTACACGCGTCTGCTCGATCCGCTCTATTTTGAAGTGCTATTGCACTCGCTGAATATGGCGCTGATCGCCACCCTCGCCTGCCTGGTGCTGGGCTACCCGTTTGCCTGGTTTCTGGCGAAGTTGCCACACAAGGTGCGTCCGCTGCTGCTGTTTCTGCTGATTGTTCCGTTCTGGACCAACTCATTAATTCGTATCTACGGGCTGAAAATTTTCCTCAGCACCAAAGGCTATCTCAACGAGTTTTTGCTCTGGCTGGGCGTTATCGACACACCAATCCGTATCATGTTCACGCCCAGTGCGGTGATTATCGGTCTGGTTTACATTCTGCTGCCGTTTATGGTGATGCCGCTGTACTCCAGTATCGAAAAACTGGATAAGCCGTTGCTTGAGGCGGCGCGCGATCTCGGTGCCAGCAAGTTACAGACTTTTATCCGTATCATTATTCCACTGACGATGCCGGGAATTATTGCCGGATGTCTGCTGGTGATGCTGCCAGCGATGGGCCTGTTCTATGTATCCGACCTGATGGGCGGTGCGAAAAACCTGCTGATCGGTAACGTCATCAAGGTCCAGTTCCTTAATATTCGTGACTGGCCGTTTGGTGCAGCTACCAGCATTACGCTGACTATCGTAATGGGCCTGATGTTGCTGGTTTACTGGCGCGCTTCTCGTTTGCTGAATAAGAAGGTGAGCGAATTAGATGATTAATCCTTTATATTCAATACATTAGGTTTGTTTTTGAGTGGTTTTGCCGTTTAAGGTAACGGCGTTATAGATCCTATCAAAATCAATCAATTGCATTCTGGTTTTGGAGAAAGATTTTTCGAGAGCTTCGGTCTTTTACTAAAACTGATTGCGTATAATCCCAATACCCCCTCCCCGACTATCTGAATGGTCGGGGAGGCACTTCAAGCACAAAATATCATCCCTGCGCCGTTGATTACTCTGCAGGTGAAGTCGGCCACTCAATATCAGGTGCAGTTGATGTATCAACACGATTCAACAATACCCGATATTTATTCCATGCCTCCAGCAACGATCTTTCTTCCTCCGTTGCGATTTCCAGATCTACAGCATCCTGCAGTGGCGCAATATACTCACTGAATTCCTGGATGTAGAACTGTGTGGTGACGGTCTTCCAGCCATTCGGCTCCTGCTGTATCGAAGCATACCAGGCTATTTCAATATCGCTATGCTGCGGCAGCATTTAACCCCTTGTAATTCATCGCCATAATTGATTTAATTCACAAATAAAACTATAACATGGTGAAATCAATGAAAAAAAACACAGATGATGGGGCTAAAATTTACACACCACTTACCCTAAAGCTTTATGACTGGTGGGTTTTGGGAGTATCAAATCGGCTTGCATGGGGATGTCCTACAAAGGAACACCTTCTTCCACACTTTCTGGAACATGTAGGTAACAACCATCTGGATATTGGTGTTGGAACTGGGTTTTACCTTACTCACGTACCTGAGAGTAGTCTGATATCTTTAATGGATTTGAACGAAGCTAGCCTGAACGCGGCATCTACAAGGGCTGGGGAATCAAAAATTAAACATAAAATTAGCCATGATGTTTTTGAACCTTATCCCGCGGCGTTACATGGTCAATTTGATTCCATTTCCATGTTTTACCTTCTTCACTGCCTGCCTGGAAATATATCTACAAAAAGCTGTGTAATACGCAATGCGGCGCAGGCCTTAACTGACGATGGAACTCTATACGGAGCCACAATTCTTGGCGATGGAGTTGTGCACAATAGCTTCGGTCAAAAACTGATGCGCATTTACAATCAGAAAGGCATCTTTTCAAACACAAAAGATTCCGAAGAAGGCTTAACACATATACTCTCAGAGCATTTCGAGAATGTTAAAACCAAGGTTCAAGGTACTGTAGTAATGTTTTCCGCTTCAGGGAAAAAATAGCATCCAACCGCAGCACGTTCTTGCTTAAGACGTGCTGCGGCATAATCCCAATGATTACTCCCTGACAGGGTTCGTAGGCCACTCAATATCAGGTGCAGTTGATGTATCAACACGGTTCAGCAACACCCGATACTTTTTCCAGGCTTCCAGCAATGAGGTTTCTTCCTCCGTTGCAATTTCCAGATCTGCAGCATCCTGAAGCGGCGCAATATGCTCACTGGCTACCTGCATCAGGTTGTTTTTTGTTTCTTCCGCCTCCCGGATCCGGAACAGTTTTTCTGCTTCCGTATCCTTCACCCAGGCTGTGCCGTTCCACTTCTGAAACTCCCCTTCCGGCGATAACCAGGTAACATTTTCCGGTAACGGACCGAGTTCAGAAATAAATAACTCGTCCCCTGACGCTACGTCATAAACCGTTTTACCCCGATGGTCTTCAACGAGATGCCACGATGCCTCATCACTGTTGAAAACAGCCACAAAGCCAGCAGGAATATCTGGTGGTGCAATATCGGTACTGTTTGCTGGCAGACCTGTATGAGGCGGAATATATGCGTCACCTTCACCAATAAATTCATTAGTTCCGGCCAGCAGATTATAAATTTTTATGGTCCGTGCTTGTTCACTCATTCTGAATGCCATTATGCAAGCCTCACAATATAGTTAAATGCGATGTTTTTGACGGTGTTTTCCGCGTTACCCGCAGCGTTAACGGTGATGGTGTGTCCATGTGAACCAATCGCAACGGAGTGCGTATGCGCACCAATACCTACAGTATGTGCATGTGCGCCAGAACTTGCTGCAGTACCAGACAGCGAGTGGGTATGAGCACCTGCTGACTGTGTCTGAATACGTTGATAATACGATCTATAGGAAGAAGTCTCCGGGCTTACTTGATACTGTGAATCCTGGACATAAGTGAACCCACCGCCATCATAAAATGCTAACGCAGAACCGCCGCCTCCTGGCCAACGAATACCATTACCATGAGTATGATCACCGGCAGACCCCGTAGAGCCACTCAGACTGTGCGTATGCGCCCCGGTGTTATTCGTGGATTTAGTGCCGTAATCAAACGACGATGTGGTTTTCGTCCCCAAATCCGTACTGGATGCGCTGGCGCTGTGGGTATGCGATTTAATGCCGTCCTGTTCCTGAGACAATACGGCCCGACCACTGGCAGGTTTGCCCTTAATCGTCCAGCCACGCATATCAGGGATCACGCCTGACGGATAAGCGGCTGCAAGTTTCGGGTAAGCAGATTTGTCAAAAGTCTGCCCCTGCATCAGGGCATAACCAGACGGAACGGTATCTGATGGCCACGGGATTGGTGCGCCGACTGGGTAGCTTTCTGGTGGAAGATTTTTCGAGGTATAAACTTCTGCCCAGTCTTCCTCAAAACCATAACCGTCTCTTGAAGAACGGTAGAACAGACCACCATTTCTGTAATGCGCCTTCATCTGCAAGGTCCGGCAACTTCCGACTCCGGTATAGAAGTTAACCAGAATATAGCTGTCGCCAGAGCGGGTGACATTGTAAGCACCTGATTCGGCATTCCAGGGAACGCCACCATCCGCATCGGCATATGTATCCGTTGCCCTTCTGGCAAAAGCAGCCACATGCGCGGCGGTTAAAGTAATATCTCTGGAACCATCAAACTCAACACCAGAAACCAGTCTTGGCGTTTGCAGCTTTGTTGCTGTTAATGCATTACCGTTCAGACTTGCGGACAGTTTGGTTCCAATAACCAGTTCGCCGGTTGCGTTATCAATAGCAAACGGTCTTAATGTATTCCAGCCACCATAAACATCACCTTGATTGGTAAGCAGCAGGTAAGTTTTAGCGCCATCATTACGCCATAATGCACCATACTCCCCACCTATCATTCGAATCTGATTACCACCACGCGCTACAATTTCGTCTGTGGCAAAAAGTTTTTTGCACGACAAATTATCGTTAACGATTAACGAATGAGACTCATAAAAACCACGCCCACTCTTAAAATCAAGGATAACGTCCGCCGCGATACATTCAGTCGCTGGATTTGTTGCCCCAAACTTATAGGTCGTATCATTAACAACGAGATCAGCACCAGGTGCGGATATTGACAGGCCATCTTCGATAAACGCAAAAACAGGGAAAGCAGCGCCATCAACATAGAACACAGAGCGCAAATCATCGCCCTTATTACTCATCATTATTGAGTGGATGGCTCGTTCATTGTTTTGATATTGCCAGAACATTCCATAAGCATAACGCCCCCTGTCAGTCCAGCCACCAGGCATAACAAATCCGTTAAACTCGCAGTTATTCATCGGATCGCCTGCGGTTCGCGTTGCCGTGGTGATAATGACCCTTGATGCCAGTTCGCTTACTGAGCCAGCAGAACGCATAACAACAACAGGGTAATATTTTCCAGATGTTGCACCTGCAGGAGCGTTAACCCGCACATAACGCATACCACGCTTATCAGCAAAGTCTGTTTTACTGACCGCGTTAATGTTGTTCAGGAAGCGTCCCTTATCGGGTATATCAGCGCCGTTCTGGTCTTTCTGCAGACGTTTCTCTGCATTGTCATAGGCTGATTTTACTGCCTTTGGCGTTGCCGCCAGCGTTTCAGACGTACTGTTGGTCGCACTGCTGAGCTGTACTATCCCCTTTTTCGTCGTGCTCGCATCCTCAAGCGCCACGGCGGATGCAATATCCTCTGCCCGTTTTGCCGCTGTCTCGGCGCGCGTTGCCGCGGATTCCGCCGTACTTTTGCTCTGAGCTGCCGCCGTCGCACTGCCAGCTGCCTCTGTCGCCTTCGTGGATGCCGTCGTGGCGCTGCCCTTTGCTGCTGACGCCTGTCTGGTCGCCTCATCTTTTGAAGCAGACGCAGATGATGCCGATGACGCCGCCGAACTGGCGGACGATGCGGCAGCCGGTTTTTAGGGTTTTGCGCCGGGTTTGCATCAACAA
>OAWU01000345.1_pt1 | contig 33139 bp, 20 predicted proteins | sample 1477041 | NCBI WGS metagenome assembly OAWU01 (sample SAMEA2580266, study PRJEB22360) | human gut metagenome | biome: human gut; feature: human-associated habitat; material: faeces | place: Denmark | collected 2008/2010
ATGGCTGCTTAAAAAAAGAACAAATGGTAGTGTCCGCTATTGCCAGTACACCTCATATCGTTACGGCACATTACCCTGCCCCTCCTGGCACAATAACATCAACCAGCGACTCTTCAAGCCAACACCCCAAATGCATTTCTTTATGAATTAATCCGCAACAAACACACTTCCCATATAGAAATATTTGCAAAAAAAGTGCATGGAAAAAGCTTTTTCTCTACCAATCCGGGATATAAATATTCATCAGCACCACAATATTCCACAGCACTAAATCTCTCCCCGCCGCCCTGTACCTCTGATAATGGTCTAAAATCATTGAGGCCACTTGCGACGACGTTGCTCAATAAGGAAAATTTGGCGTGAATAATATTCAACACCAGTGCAGCATCATCATTACATACTTACACCCGCCGACTACCGCTTTCGATATATTGACTCAATTTTCCAGCCTGGTTAAAAATAGCGACCAGCTCAGTCGCAAATATAGTGACTACCCTAACTAAGCAACAATAAGGAATACACTATGACTGTTCAAACAAGTAAAAATCCGCAGGTCGATATTGCTGAAGATAATGCATTCTTCCCTTCAGAATATTCGCTTAGCCAATATACCAGTCCTGTCTCTGATCTTGATGGCGTGGACTATCCAAAACCTTATCGCGGTAAACATAAAATTCTGGTGATCGCCGCGGACGAACGTTATTTGCCGACCGATAACGGAAAACTGTTCTCGACCGGTAACCATCCGATTGAAACGTTGCTGCCGTTGTATCATCTCCATGCTGCAGGTTTCGAATTCGAAGTGGCGACCATTTCCGGTCTGATGACCAAGTTTGAATACTGGGCTATGCCGCACAAAGATGAAAAAGTAATGCCATTCTTTGAGCAGCATAAATCGTTGTTCCGCAATCCGAAGAAACTCGCGGATGTTGTCGCCAGCCTCAACGCTGATAGCGAATATGCAGCAATCTTTGTTCCTGGTGGTCATGGCGCACTTATTGGTTTACCTGAAAGCCAGGACGTAGCTGCCGCTTTACAGTGGGCAATCAAAAATGACCGTTTTGTTATCTCCCTTTGCCACGGCCCGGCGGCTTTTCTGGCGCTTCGCCACGGCGATAACCCACTGAATGGTTATTCCATTTGCGCATTCCCAGACGCCGCAGACAAACAAACGCCAGAGATTGGCTATATGCCGGGTCATCTCACCTGGTACTTCGGCGAAGAACTGAAGAAAATGGGCATGAACATCATTAATGACGACATCACCGGGCGAGTACATAAGGACCGTAAACTTCTCACCGGCGACAGTCCTTTTGCAGCGAATGCGTTGGGTAAACTGGCGGCGCAGGAAATGCTGGCAGCTTACGCGGGTTAATCCCTGTTACGTTTGAATGTAAGCGCATAATCAATCGCAGCCGCGTTAGTACTCACGACGTGGCTGCGTTTTTTCACGGGCGTACTGAAGCCCTATGTTAATTTCTTTGCGGTAACGTAATCCGGAACACATTATGCTTATTGAGATAGTGATACGTAGCACTTCCCCCATGTAATTCGGCAATCGCTTTGACTAAAGAAAGACCAAGTCCCTGACCTACGGAATGACGCGAATTATCTCCCCGCCAAAATCTACGGAAGAGTTTTTCAGGCTCATTAATTTTCGTTCCAGGGCTGGCGATATCAATATTAAGATAGCTGTTGGTATCAAGAAAACTGGTTATATGAATACGCGATTTTTCTGGCGAATATCGAATAGCGTTAACAATAAGATTCGATAACATTCGTTGCAGTAAAATTTTATCCGCAAAGATTTGCTGATTGCACTCGACATTAAAGCAAATCTCTTTCTCGTCTGAAAGATATTCAAGATAGTCCAACAAATTTTCGACTTCCTTATTGAGAGAAAGCGAGTCCAGTTTCACCAAAACATTGTTTTTATCTGCCCTGGCAAGAAACAGTATGTTCTCTGTTAACCGCGAAATATTTTCCAGCTCTTCAATGTTTCCGGCAATTGTTTTTTGATATTCAGCGATACTTCTGGTTTGACTGAGCGTAACCTGATTCTGACCCAGTAATGCATTAATTGGCGTTCTAAGTTCATGAGCGAGATCGTCAGCAAACTGACTTAGACGCTCAAAATCTTTGACTAAAGCATGATGCATTTTATTCAACGCCTGCCCAAGAGGTTTTAGTTCTCTCGGTAATGCACTAACCTCAACAGGCTCCCGGCTATCGTTATAATTCAGCGCTTCCGTTACACCACTCAACTTTTTGATCTCTCGTAACCCCGTTCGGATTAACAGCGGACTTAATACTGAGCACAGTATAATGGCGACAATGCAAATTATAATGCTATTGATTTTATACTGTTCAAGCATGTTATGTCTGGCTGAAGCCAATTTAGCCACAGTAACCGTTAATGATGGCGAAACTTCATCAATATTAATTCGTAAAGCATCTATCTCTGTGTCATTAATAATGCTTCTGTAAATGCCAGCTGCGCTGATTGTCTCACTAGCAGGTATGTTATTTAACATGCCATCACTGACATTTGTCCGGTTAACAATTTTATTGATGCTATCACCATGAATGATCAAGATATCCTGACTAACATCCATCATCCGGTTAAAGTACACAGGTAACGTATCTGGATTTACCCCATCAATTAACAACTGCTTGATCTGTGCTGTCCGGTTAATGAGTGTTGTATCATCGCGCCATTTCAACTCACTTGCCAGGCCATTATAGAGAGTCCAGACAATTCCAGCGCCAGCAACAGACAGCAGCAATATAAAAAGCAAGGTTAAACGGACGGTTATAGATAATCTTTTCATTATTTTTTTACCGCTACGAATGAATAGCCCATCCCCCGGATTGTGGCGATTAGCTTTTCAGGAAAAGGATCATCAACTTTTGCGCGGAGCCTGCGAATGGCGACGTCCACCGTATTGGTATCACTATCAAAGTTGATTCCCCAAATTTCACTCGCAATAACCGTTCTGGGTATAATTTCGCCAGCTCTGGAGGCCAGTAGCCAAAGTAACTGAAACTCCTTGCGCGTCAGTGTAATACTGATATTGTCCCTGCTCACACTTTGACTAACAGAGTCCATTCTTAAGCCGCTGATTTCTAATGTTGAATTCAAAGCGTGATGTTGCCTTAATTGTGCCCGAACCCTTGCCAGCAACTCAGAAAATGAAAAAGGTTTTACCAGATAATCATTTGCCCCACTGTCCAGCCCTCTGACTCTGTCATCGACAGAATCCCTTGCAGTAAGGCAAATAACAGGGGTTTGCTTTGCTGTTCTTAACGTTTGTAAGATCTGCCAGCCATCCATACCCGGAAGCATAATATCCAGAATGATCAATGCATAATCATCCTTCAGCGCAAGATAAAGCCCATCTCTGCCATCAGAAACGGCATCGATGACATAACCCGCTTCGGAAAGCCCCTGCGTTACCCATTCCTGGGTCCTTTGATTATCTTCAATAAGTAGAATCTTCATGAAAATAATATGCCATAAATCATATGTTATAGAAACAGCCTGGTTCATTACAAAATTGTAATGCTGCTGTAAGGTTACCCTGGACGCTTTTTCGCTATCCTCAAAACTCATTCACATGACAAGGATATAAACATGTTAAAGCGTTATTTAGTACTCTCGGTAGCAACGGCAGCATTTTCATTACCTTCTTTGGTTAATGCCGCACAACAAAACATTCTTAGCGTGCACATTTTGAACCAGCAAACAGGAAAACCCGCTGCTGACGTGACAGTCACTCTTGAAAAGAAGGCGGATAACGGCTGGTTACAACTTAATACCGCCAAAACAGATAAGGATGGACGAATTAAGGCACTGTGGCCCGAGCAAACTGCAACTACGGGCGATTACCGTGTCGTATTTAAAACCGGGGACTATTTCAAGAAACAAAATCTTGAAAGTTTCTTCCCTGAGATCCCCGTTGAATTTCATATTAATAAAGTGAACGAGCATTATCATGTGCCTTTATTACTTAGCCAATATGGGTATTCAACCTATCGTGGCAGTTAATGCATAAATATGTAAAAGCAGATCTCTGCTACTGTTAGGGAGGACACTCCCTGACAGATTAACAGTAAACGGCTCTTGCTGGCTAACGACAAAAAAGTGTGATGGCTTATGAAAAAGAATCAATTTTTAAAAGAATCAGATGTTACGGCCGAGTCGGTATTCTTTATGAAGCGTCGGCAGGTGTTAAAAGCACTGGGCATCAGTGCAACTGCACTTTCTTTGCCTCACGCTGCGCATGCCGATCTGCTTAGCTGGTTTAAAGGGAACGATCGCCCGCCCGCCCCCGCCGGAAAAGCGCTGGAGTTCAGCAAGCCTGCCGCCTGGCAAAATAACCTGCCACTGACGCCAGCAGATAAAGTTTCCGGTTATAACAACTTCTATGAATTCGGGCTGGATAAAGCCGATCCCGCCGCTAATGCTGGTAGCCTGAAAACCGATCCATGGACACTGAAAATCAGCGGCGAAGTGGCAAAACCATTGACCCTCGATCATGATGACTTAACCCGTCGCTTCCCGCTGGAAGAGCGTATTTATCGTATGCGCTGCGTGGAAGCGTGGTCGATGGTGGTGCCGTGGATTGGTTTTCCGCTGCACAAATTGCTGGCGCTTGCCGAACCTACCAGCAATGCGAAGTATGTCGCTTTCGAAACAATTTATGCACCGGAACAGATGCCAGGCCAGCAGGACCGCTTTATCGGTGGTGGGCTGAAATATCCTTATGTCGAAGGATTGCGTCTCGACGAAGCAATGCATCCGCTCACACTGATGACCGTAGGTGTTTATGGCAAGGCGTTACCGCCACAAAATGGCGCGCCGGTGCGACTGATTGTGCCGTGGAAATATGGCTTTAAAGGGATTAAATCGATAGTCAGTATTAAGCTGACCCGCGAGCGTCCGCCAACCACCTGGAATCTGGCAGCGCCTGACGAATACGGTTTTTACGCCAACGTTAATCCGTATGTTGATCACCCGCGCTGGTCACAGGCTACCGAACGATTTATTGGTTCAGGCGGCATCCTCGATGTACAGCGCCAGCCAACGCTACTGTTTAATGGTTACGCCGACCAGGTGGCATCGCTGTATCGTGGCCTGGATTTGCGGGAGAATTTCTAAATGCGTCTGACAGCAAAACAGGTGACATGGCTGAAAGTTTGCCTGCATCTTGCCGGATTGTTGCCGTTTCTCTGGCTGGTCTGGGCGATCAATCACGGTGGACTGGGTGCCGATCCGGTGAAAGATATTCAGCATTTTACTGGTCGCACTGCACTGAAATTTTTGCTGGCGACCTTGTTAATCACACCTCTGGCACGCTACGCAAAACAGCCGTTATTGATACGCACTCGCCGCCTGTTAGGATTATGGTGCTTTGCCTGGGCGACACTGCATTTAACAAGTTACGCATTGCTGGAGCTGGGCGTGAATAATCTGGCGTTATTAGGTAAGGAGTTAATTACCCGGCCTTATTTAACGTTAGGTATTATCAGCTGGGTAATTTTGCTTGCTTTAGCGTTCACTTCAACCCAGGCGATGCAGCGAAAACTCGGCAAGCACTGGCAACAGTTGCATAATTTCGTCTATCTTGTCGCGATTCTGGCCCCAATACATTATCTGTGGTCAGTGAAGATTATTTCACCGCAGCCGCTCATCTACGCTGGGCTGGCTGTACTGCTTTTAGCCTTACGGTATAAGAAGTTGCGTTCCCTTTTTAACCGGTTACGCAAGCAGGTTCACAACAAATTATCTGTATAACTTCATATTGCCGACAAAGTACGCGTTATCCCTGCCGGATGTGGCGCGAGCGCCCTATCCGGCATACACAGATCGCATCAGGTTATGTTTCGTTTGTCATCAACCTCAAATCACCAAAATAATTTATTTTATTTCAATAAGATAGATAAGTAGAACTGAGAAAGCCATGCTCTCGTTTCCTAAGAGTTGTTGCATTTTGCTATATGTTACAATATAACATTACACATCATATACATTAACTCTGGAGGAAACTGTTTTGGCGATTCGTCTTTACAAACTGGCTGTTGCTTTAGGTGTCTTTATTGTTAGCGCTCCTGCCTTTTCGCATGGTCATCACTCACACGGCAAACCCTTAACAGAGGTCGAACAAAAAGCTGCTAATGGTGTTTTTGATGATGCCAATGTACAAAACCGAACGCTCAGTGACTGGGATGGAGTCTGGCAATCCGTTTATCCTTTACTGCAAAGTGGCAAACTTGACCCCGTCTTTCAGAAGAAAGCGGATGCAGATAAAACTAAAACATTTGCTGAAATTAAAGATTATTATCACAAAGGTTATGCAACAGATATCGAGATGATTGGCATTGAGGACGGCATTGTTGAATTCCATAGAAATAATGAAACAACATCGTGTAAATATGATTACGATGGATACAAAATACTCACCTATAAATCAGGCAAGAAAGGCGTTCGTTACTTATTCGAATGTAAAGATCCTGAAAGCAAAGCCCCTAAATATATACAATTTAGCGATCATATAATTGCACCACGAAAATCATCTCATTTTCACATTTTTATGGGTAATGATTCACAGCAATCTTTATTAAATGAAATGGAAAACTGGCCAACGTATTATCCATATCAGTTGAGTAGCGAAGAAGTGGTCGAGGAAATGATGTCTCATTGAGTATTCTCATGATAACGCCTCGATGCCGCTTTAGTAAGTTATCATAACTGCCACTGGTCCATCCACAAACGCCACTGAACGCAAGCTAGCTACAGACACGCTCATCACTATGACGTGTCTGTATATTAATAAGCTAACCCGCATTGAGTTAACCAATAACGGATTCCATACACAATACGGCCAACAGAGAAAGATACCTGTGCTCACGCCATTGCTTATATTGGCTGGTTACAATATGCACTATCAATTTTTTAAATAACAAATTATTAAAACCACATCTGTATAAGGAATTTTTAAGGTTCGTGGGATAGCTTGACTGTGAAAATCACAGGAGCTACAAAAATGAACCGATTCTCAAAAACTCAAATTTATTTACATTGGATAACGCTGCTTTTCGTTGCAATAACCTATGCCGCGATGGAACTCCGTGGCTGGTTTCCTAAAGGTAGTAGTACTTATCTGCTGATGCGAGAAACACATTACAATGCGGGTATATTCGTTTGGGTGTTAATGTTTTCACGCCTGATTATAAAACACCGTTATAGTGATCCTTCTATTGTGCCACCGCCACCTGCCTGGCAAATGAAAGCGGCTTCGCTAATGCACATCATGCTTTATATAACCTTCCTTGCACTTCCTCTGCTGGGGATTGCTTTGATGGCTTACAGTGGAAAATCGTGGAGTTTCCTTGGTTTCAATGTGTCTCCCTTTGTTACCCCAAACAGCGAAATTAAAGCACTGATAAAAAATATTCACGAAACCTGGGCAAATATAGGCTACTTTTTAATCGCAGCTCACGCTGGCGCAGCACTCTTTCATCACTACATTCAGAAAGATAATACTCTGTTACGAATGATGCCTCGCCGCAAATAAGTCGATCCCCTGACAAGGAAATGTGAACCATGGACATCAACGCGTCATAAATGTTTACGCAAGTGCACAATGCACCCTTTCCACTATCAACAAGGAGGAGCAGAAACTGTGTAAATCGTACAATGGTAAGACTTATCAAAAATACAGGTTAATTTTGGTATTTAAACCTTTTTTACTTGTTAGTATGATACAAAGGCTTTCAAAAAAGCTGGGAAATTCAACAACTCTTGGAAATTATGGACTTTGTCCCGCGGCTTTAATCTGACGGCCGCGTTCCTTTTTTGACTCAATTATTGACCCCTTCTCTACGCAACTTCAGTTCCCACCACCAACTTTGCGGCAGTTTCATAGGATGAATGTCTAAAAGAATAATGGTGAGCGATAAGAAAACGACTGAATAACTGCACATTTTCGCTCGAAAGCTTCCTGTCAGATCCATAGCGAATCAAGTGCTGAATGTCACAGTATCGAACAGAAAACAGTGACGATCTAACCCTTCAAGAATATTCTACGATTGTTCTGTTTAGGAAAAGCAAGGCGGGAAGTCGGGAGATAAGTCATTGATAAAGTGGCGGAGAGAGGGGGATTTGAACCCCCGGTAGAGTTGCCCCTACTCCGGTTTTCGAGACCGGTCCGTTCAGCCGCTCCGGCATCTCTCCGTTCAGATGGTTGCCATGATGCCAGGAAATTTGGCATTTTAACAGTCCCTGTCCGTGCAATTTTGTTCAAGTGACGAGTTTGCGAGCAAAACGATGATTAAGTGGCCCTGGAAAGTACAAGAATCAGCACATCAAACTGCCCTTCCCTGGCAGGAAGCACTATCGATCCCCCTTTTAACGTGTCTGACGGAACAGGAACAAAGCAAATTAGTCACTCTTGCCGAACGTTTTTTACAGCAAAAGCGGCTTGTTCCTTTACAGGGCTTTGAACTGGATTCATTAAGAACCTGCCGGATAGCACTTCTATTTTGCCTACCCGTTCTGGAATTAGGACTGGAATGGCTGGATGGTTTTCATGAAGTCTTAATTTATCCTGCGCCATTTGTGGTCGATGATGAATGGGAAGACGATATCGGTCTGGTGCATAACCAACGTATTGTTCAGTCAGGTCAGAGCTGGCAGCAAGGGCCTATCGTTTTGAACTGGTTGGATATACAAGATTCTTTTGATGCTTCTGGTTTTAACCTGATTATTCATGAAGTCGCTCATAAGCTGGACACCCGTAACGGCGATCGCGCCAGCGGAGTTCCCTTTATTCCGTTGCGTGAGGTTGCTGGCTGGGAACACGATCTTCATGCTGCAATGAACAACATTCAGGAAGAAATCGAATTGGTTGGCGAGAATGCGGCGAGCATTGATGCTTATGCTGCCAGTGATCCTGCTGAATGTTTTGCCGTACTTTCTGAATATTTCTTTAGCGCCCCAGAACTTTTTGCTCCTCGTTTCCCTTCATTGTGGCAACGTTTCTGCCAATTTTATCAACAAGATCCTTTGCAGAGACTGCATCACGCTAATGATACAGACTCGTTTTCGGCGACGAATGTTCATTAATTAACAACTTTGCAGATTAATTAACCAATTGAAATGACTTATGAAATTTAGTGTTGACAGACAAGGTACCGCTAAGTAATATGCGCCCCGTTCACACGATTCCTCTGTAGTTCAGTCGGTAGAACGGCGGACTGTTAATCCGTATGTCACTGGTTCGAGTCCAGTCAGAGGAGCCAAATTCTAAAAATTCGCTTCTTAGTGCAATGTCACTAACCTTAGTTGAACATTGTTTTTTAACGGATAGCGGGTTTTTAACATCTTAAGCGCCCTCGACCTTTATGGTTGAGGGCGTTTTGCTATGGCGTCATCACCATTTTCCCCTCGATTATAAAACTTGAGTAATTCAGTAGTCTCCCCTCTTGCAACTCACGCCCAAAACTGCCTAACGAAAAGTTATTAATTTTCAATCATATTGCTATCAGGATTTACATTTTTTCGCTGTGCTAGAAAGGGCGCATTTATGTTAGCTCGTTCAGGGAAGGTAAGCATGGCTACGAAGAAGAGAAGTGGAGAAGAAATAAATGACCGACAAATCTTATGCGGGATGGGTATCAAACTACGCCGCTTAACTGCGGGTATCTGCCTGGTAACTCAACTTGTGTTCCCTATGGCTGCGGCAGCACAAGGTGTGGTAAACGCCGCAACCCAACAACCAGTTCCTGCACAAATTGCCATTGCAAATGCCAATACGGTGCCCTACACCCTTGGAGCGCTGGAATCGGCCCAAAGCGTTGCCGAACGTTTCGGTATTTCGGTGGCTGAGTTACGCAAACTCAACCAGTTTCGTACGTTTGCTCGAGGTTTTGATAATGTCCGCCAGGGTGATGAACTGGATGTCCCGGCACAAGTTAGTGAAAATAATTTAACCCCGCCACCGGGTAATAGCAGTGGCAACCTTGAGCAACAGATAGCCAGTACTTCACAGCAAATCGGGTCTCTGCTCGCCGAGGATATGAACAGCGAGCAAGCGGCAAATATGGCGCGTGGATGGCCTCTTCTCAGGCTTCAGGCGCAATGACAGACTGGTTAAGCCGCTTCGGTACCGCAAGAATCACGCTGGGCGTGGATGAAGATTTTAGCCTGAAGAACTCCCAGTTCGATTTTCTCCATCCGTGGTATGAAACGCCTGATAATCTCTTTTTCAGTCAGCATACTCTCCATCGTACTGACGAGCGTACGCAGATTAACAACGGCTTAGGTTGGCGTCATTTCACTCCCACATGGATGTCGGGCATCAACTTCTTTTTCGACCACGATCTTAGCCGTTACCACTCCCGCGCCGGCATTGGCGCGGAGTACTGGCGCGACTATCTAAAATTAAGCAGTAACGGCTATTTGCGACTGACCAACTGGCGCAGCGCACCTGAACTGGACAACGATTATGAAGCACGCCCGGCCAATGGCTGGGATGTACGCGCAGAAGGCTGGCTACCCGCCTGGCCGCACCTTGGCGGTAAACTGGTCTATGAACAGTATTATGGCGATGAAGTGGCCCTGTTCGATAAAGACGATCGGCAAAGTAATCCTCATGCCATAACCGCTGGACTTAACTATACCCCCTTCCCGCTGATGACCTTCAGCGCGTAGCAACGTCAGGGTAAACAGGGCGAAAATGACACCCGTTTTGCCGTCGATTTTACCTGGCAACCTGGCAGCGCAATGCAGAAACAGCTTGACCCGAATGAAGTCGCTGCACGGCGTAGCCTTGCAAGCAGCCGTTATGATCTGGTGGATCGCAACAACAACATCGTTCTGGAATATCGCAAAAAAGAACTGGTTCGCCTGTCCCTGACAGACCCCGTGACAGGGAAGTCAGGAGAAGTGAAATCACTGGTTTCGTTGCTACAAACCAAATATGCCCTGAAAGGCTATAACGTCGAAGCCACCGCTCTGGAAGCTGCCGGTGGTAAAGTGGTTACAACGGGTAAAGATATTCTGGTTACCCTGCCGGCGTACCGGTTCACCAGTACGCCAGAAACCGATAACACCTGGCCGATTGAAGTCACCGCTGAAGATGTCAAAGGCAATTTGTTCGAATCGTGAACAGAGCATGGTAGTCGTTCAGGCACCTACGTTAAGCCAGAAAGATTCCTCGGTATCGTTAAGTACCCAGACGTTGAGCGCGGATTCCCATTCAACCGCCACACTGACTTTTATTGCGCATGATGCAGCAGGTAATCCTGTTATCGGGCTGGTGCTCTCGACGCGTCACGAAGGTGTTCAGGACATCACCCTTTCTGACTGGAAAGATAATGGTGACGGAAGCTATACCCAGATCCTGACCACAGGTGCGATGTCTGGCACGCTGACGCTTATGCCACAGCTGAACGGTGTGGATGCGGCTAAAGCCCCCGCCGTGGTGAATATCATTTCTGTTTCGTCATCCCGGACTCACTCGTCAATTAAGATTGATAAGGACCGTTATCTCTCCGGCAATCCTATCGAGGTAACGGTAGAACTGAGAGATGAAAATGACAAACCTGTTAAGGAGCAAAAACAGCAACTGAATACCGCAGTCAGCATCGACAATGTGAAACCTGGTGTCACTACAGACTGGAAAGAAACCGCAGATGGCGTCTATAAGGCAACCTATACCGCCTATACCAAAGGCAGTGGGCTTACTGCGAAGCTATTAATGCAAAACTGGAATGAAGATTTGCATACCGCTGGATTTATCATCGACGCCAACCCGCAGTCAGCGAAAATTGCGACATTATCTGCCAGCAATAATGGTGTGCTCGCCAATGAGAATGCAGCAAACACCGTCTCGGTCAATGTCGCTGATGAAGGAAGCAACCCAATCAATGATCATACCGTCACGTTTGCGGTATTAAGCGGATCGGCAACTTCCTTTAACAATCAAAACACCGCAAAAACGGATGTTAATGGTCTGGCGACTATTGATCTGAAAAGTAGTAAGCAGGAAGACAACACGGTTGAAGTCACCCTTGAAAATGGCGTGAAACAAACGTTAATCGTCAGTTTTGTCGGCGACTCGAGTACCGCACAGGTTGATCTGCAGAAGTCGAAAAATGAAGTGGTCGCTGACGGCAATGACAGCGCCACAATGACCGCGACAGTTCGGGATGCAAAAGGCAACCTGCTCAATGACGTCAAGGTCACCTTCAATGTTAATTCAGCAGCAGCGAAACTGAGCCAAACCGAAGTGAATAGCCACGACGGGATCGCCACAGCTACGCTGACCAGTTTGAAAAATGGTGATTATACGGTTACGGCCTCTGTGAGCTCTGGTTCTCAGGCTAATCAACAGGTGAATTTTATCGGTGATCAAAGTACTGCAGCCCTGACCCTCAGTGTGCCTTCAGGTGATATCACTGTCACCAACACAGCTCCGCAACATATGACTGCAACCTTGCAGGATAAAAATGGCAACCCACTAAAAGATAAAGAAATCACCTTCTCTGTGCCAAACGACGTCGCAAGTCGGTTCTCGATTAGCAACGGCGGAAAAGGCATGACGGATAGTAACGGGGTTGCAATCGCCTCCCTGACCGGCACGTTAGCGGGCACGCATATGATCACGGCTCGTCTGGCTAACAGCAATGTCAGCGATGCACAGCCAATGACGTTTGTGGCGGATAAAGACAGAGCGGTTGTCGTTCTACAAACATCGAAAGCGGAAATCATTGGGAATGGCGTGGATGAGACGACCCTGACAGCAACAGTGAAAGATCCTTTTGATAACGTGGTTAAAAATCTGTCAGTAGTCTTCCGCACCTCCCCCGCAGACACGCAACTGAGTCTGAACGCGCGTAATACTAATGAGAACGGTATTGCTGAAGTTACCCTTAAGGGCACGGTTTTGGGTGTTCATACAGCCGAAGCCATACTGCTTAACGGCAACAGAGATACGAAGATAGTCAATATTGCGCCCGATGCCAGCAACGCGCAGGTCACCCTGAACATCCCTGCACAACAGGTGGTGACGAATAACAGCGACAGCGTGCAGCTGACGGCGACGGTGAAAGATCCGTCGAATCATCCGGTGGCGGGAATAACGGTGAACTTCACCATACCACAGGACGTGGCGGCAAACTTTACCCTTGAAAATAACGGTATTGCCATCACTCAGGCCAATGGCGAAGCGCATGTCACCCTCAAAGGCAAAAAAGCGGGCACGCATACGGTTACCGCAACGCTGGGTAACAATAATGCCAGCGATGCGCAACCAGTCACCTTCGTGGCGGATAAGGACAGCGCGGTTGTCGTTCTGCAAACATCGAAAGCGGAAATCATTGGGAATGGCGTAGATGAGACGACTCTGACGGCAACAGTGAAAGATCCTTTTGATAACGCAGTAAAAGATCTACAGGTCACCTTCAGTACCAACCCCGCAGATACTCAACTTAGTCAGAGCAAAAGCAATACTAACGACAGTGGTGTGGCCGAAGTTACCTTTAAGGGCACGGTTTTGGGTGTTCATACAGCCGAAGCCACACTGCCTAACGGCAACAACGATACGAAGATAGTCAATATTGCGCCCGATGCCAGCAACGCGCAGGTTACGCTGAACATCCCTGCTCAACAGGTGGTGACGAATAACAGCGACAGCGTGCAGCTGACGGCGACGGTGAAAGATCCGTCGAATCATCCGGTGGCGGGAATAACGGTGAATTTCACCATGCCACAGGACGTGGCGGCAAACTTTACCCTCGAAAATAACGGTATTGCCATCACCCAGGCCAATGGGGAAGCGCATGTCACGCTCAAAGGTAAAAAAGCGGGTACGCATACGGTTACCGCAACGCTGAGTAATAACAATACCAGTGATTCACAGCCGGTAACGTTTGTGGCGGACAAAACCTCGGCTCTGGTTGTTCTTCAGATATCAAAAAATGAGATCACAGGTAATGGCGTCGATAGCGCAACGCTAACTGCAACGGTCAAAGATCAGTTCGACAATGAGGTGAACAATCTTCCGGTAACATTCAGCACAGCTTCTTCAGGCCTCACCCTGACCCCAGGGAAAAGTAATACCAATGAGTCTGGCATCGCGCAGGCCACTCTCGCAGGCGTTGCCTTTGGTGAGCAGACTGTTACTGCATCACTGGCTAATACTGGTGCCAGCGACAACAAAACTGTGCACTTTATTGGCGACACAACGGCGGCAAAAATTATCGAGTTGACGCCTGACCCAGGCAGCATAATCGCCGGTACCCCACAGAACAGCACCGGTAGCGTAATCACCGCTACAGTCATTGATAATAATGGCTTTCCGGTGAAAGGTGTGACTGTGAACTTCACCAGCAACGCAGCGACAGCCGAAATGACGAATGGCGGCCAAGCCGTAACGAACGAACAGGGTAAGGCTACCGTCACTTATACCAATACCCGCTCCTCGATAGAATCAGGAGCGAGACCGGATACCGTTGAGGCCAGTCTGGAAAATGGTAGCTCCACGCTTAGCACATCAATTAATGTCAACGCTGATGCGTCTACAGCACATCTCACCTTGTTACAGGCACTTCTTGATACAGTCTCCGCAGGCGACACTACCAATCTGTATATTGAGGTGAAGGATAATTACGGCAACGGTGTACCCCAGCAGGAGGTAACCCTCAGCGTTTCACCAAGTGAAGGCGTGACTCCCAGTAATAACGCTATATATACGACCAATCACGACGGCAATTTTTACGCAAGCTTTACCGCTACAAAAGCCGGGGTTTATCAAGTGACGGCAACCCTCGAAAATGGCGATTCGATACAACAAACGGTGACCTATGTGCCGAACGTCGCGAATGCCGAAATCACGCTGGCAGCCTCGAAGGATCCGGTGATTGCCGACAATAACGATCTCACGACACTAACAGCAACAGTCGCTGATACAGAGGGCAATGCGATAGCCAACACTGAAGTAACATTTACTCTGCCGGAAGATGTGAAGGCGAACTTCACGCTGAGCGATGGCGGTAAAGCGGTTACTGATACTGAAGGCAAAGCGAAAGTCACGCTGAAAGGTACAAAAGCAGGCGCTCATACTGTTACAGCATCGATGGCTGGCGGTAAGAGTGAGCAGTTGGTGGTGAATTTTATTGCGGATACGCTCACAGCGCAGGTTAATCTTAACGTTACCGAGGACAACTTTATCGCTAATAACGTCGGGATGACCAGGCTGCAGGCAACAGTGACTGATGGAAACGGCAACCCGTTAGCCAATGAGGCGGTGACATTCACGCTACCGGCAGATGTGAGCGCAAGCTTTACTCTCGGACAAGGCGGTTCCGCCATTACTGACATCAACGGCAAGGCTGAAGTTACACTGAGCGGTACAAAATCCGGCACCTACCCCGTGACAGTTAGCGTGAACAATTATGGTGTCAGTGATACGAAACAGGTGACTTTGATTGCCGATGCTGGTACCGCAAAACTAGCCTCCTTAACCTCTGTATACTCATTCGTCGTCAGCACGACCGAGGGCGCGACCATGACTGCAAGCGTCACTGACGCTAACGGCAACCCGGTAGAAGGCATAAAAGTTAGTTTCCGCGGAACCTCCGTCACGCTAAGCAGCACCAGCGTTGAAACGGATGATCGGGGTTTCGCTGAAATTCTTGTGACAAGCACCGAGGTCGGACTGAAAACAGTTTCAGCCTCTCTGGCAGATAAACCTACTGAAGTCATCTCGCGATTACTGAATGCAAAAGCAGATATTAATTCTGCAACGATTACCAGTCTGGAGATACCTGAAGGTCAGGTCATGGTCGCACAAGACGTAGCAGTTAAAGCTCACGTCAACGACCAGTTTGGCAATCCGATTCTTAATGAATCTGTAACATTCAGTGCAGAGCCACCAGAGCACATGACCATCAGCCAAAATATTGTCTCTACTGATACGCATGGTATAGCCGAGGTCACTATGACGCCCGAAAGAAACGGTTCGTATATGGTGAAAGCATCCCTGGCGAATGGATCCTCTTATGAGAAGGATCTGGTGGTAATCGATCAAAAACTGACACTCTCGGCGTCCAGCCCGCTTATCGGTGTCAATTCCCCAACAGGTGCAACTCTGACGGCAACGCTAACTTCTGCAAATGGCACTCCAGTGGAGGGTCAGGTCATCAACTTTAGCGTAACGCCAGAAGGTGCGACGTTAAGTGGCGGAAAAGTGAGAACCAACTCTTCAGGTCAGGCTCCAGTCGTTCTGACCAGCAATAAAGTCGGTACATATACGGTGACTGCATCGTTCCATAACGGTGTAACAATACAGACACAGACAATCGTGAAAGTCACTGGCAACTCAAGCACCGCCCATGTTGCTAGCTTTATCGCTGCTCCATCGACTATCGCCGCCACCAACAGTGATTTAAGTACCTTAAAGGCAACGGTTGAGGATGGCAGTGGTAACCTGATCGAAGGTTTAACTGTGTACTTCGCCTTAAAAAGCGGCTCTGCCACATTAACGTCATTAACAGCGGTGACCGATCAAAACGGAATCGCGACAACAAGCGTGAAAGGAGCGATGACAGGTAGCGTCACGGTAAGCGCAGTCACGACCGCTGGTGGAATGCAAACAGTAGATATAACGCTGGTGGCTGGCCCGGCAGACACCTCGCAGTCCGTCCTTAAGAACAATCGGTCATCATTGAAAGGAGACTTTACCGATAGTGCTGAGCTACATCTTGTTCTGCACGATATATCAGGCCATCCGATCAAAGTTTCTGAAGGGCTGGAATTTGTGCAGTCAGGTACCAACGTGCCCTATGTGCAAGTTAGTGCAATTGACTACAGTAAAAATTTCTCAGGCGAGTACAAAGCCACTGTTACAGGCGGCGGAGAGGGTATCGCAACGCTGATCCCTGTATTGAATGGTGTTCATCAAGCTGGTCTGAGTACCACAATACAATTCACTCGCGCAGAAGACAAAATAATGAGCGGTACAGTGTCAGTCAATGGTACTGACCTACCGACAACTACATTCCCTTCGCAGGGATTCACCGGGGCGTATTATCAGTTGAATAATGACAACTTTGCCCCTGGAAAAACGGCGGCTGATTATGAGTTTTCAAGCTCTGCCTCCTGGGTCGATGTTGATGCTACCGGTAAAGTGACATATAAAAATGTCGGCAGCAATTGGGAAAGGATTACGGCGACGCCAAAATCAGGAGGCCCTAGCTATGTATACGAAATCCGTGTGAAGAGTTGGTGGGTGAACGCCGGCGATGCTTTCATGATATACAGCCTTGCTGAAAATTTTTGCAGTAGCAATGGCTACACACTTCCCCGTGCAGATCATTTAAACCATAGTCGTTCCCGAGGCATCGGGTCACTGTACAGTGAATGGGGAGATATGGGGCATTACACGACTGAGGCTGGTTTTCAATCAAATATGTATTGGTCATCTAGTCCCGCAAACTCAAACGAACAATACGTAGTTTCCCTGGCAACAGGTGATCAAAGCGTATTTGAAAAGCTTGGGTTTGCTTATGCGACATGTTATAAAAACCTCTGATTTTCCGTTATAATTTCTTAAAGAGTGCTCCATTCGGGGCACTCTTTTTTACATTCCCTCTATAGAGCTTGCTCTTCTCTCACCGAAAATGAATAAATAAAAATGCGATACCGCCAGATTCGCGTTCGGTGTGACTATGATCGTATCCGGTGAGTACAGCTTTGATCCAAAGGCTGGTTTTCTGTGATGATTGACCAGCCTCAGAGTATTGATGACACCACCGTTCATAACAGATCGGCATTACTATGCATAAGTACTGTCTCATATTCTCGCCAAAACACTTTTTAATGCCTTTGCGAATTCATCCAGACTTATATTGTCAATTTTTTGCCCAACGACGACTGACTCCGAAACATCGGCCATTGCGGGCCATCGCGTTTTGTAATCAGCATAAATTGCAACAACGGGGGTATTATAGGCACTTGCCATATGTAATATTGAAGTGTCAGGAGTTATTGCGATATAAGCATCTTTTATGATTGCTGCTGAACGTTTAATCGAGGGTGATAAGGATAAACGGTAGACATTATTATAACAATCCACTAATACCCTGGCTTTATCTTCCCCTTTTGGTCCATGAACGATCACTATTGGTATATCTGTTTCACTTTGAATTTTTGCTATTAGATTTTCTGCAATCGATAGTGAAAATGTACGTTCCTGCGAGCTACCTTCTAAATTAAGCGCAATGTAAGATCCTAACGATCGCATTTCCTCGCGCACCTCATCGAGTACATCCTCACTTAGTGGCAATTCATATATTGGCCTGACTGCTGGAAAACCCGCCTCACGCATCATAAATGCCCATGTCATGGGTACGGGAGCCCGGAGATTCTGATCCATCCGGGACGCGTTCTTACACACAGGGGAATAGCACTTCATGGTTAAATCAACAACCTGAAAATTCGTTTTTGCTTTCAACTGACTGATAAATAACATCGTTTTCAGGTTCTTTTTACGCATCGCCTCTATACAAAGATCCGGCGTACCGTATTGCTGTGTTATGTTCTTCGCTAAATCTTTTATTTCTTTTAATGTTGCGTGATCCTGCATAGTCATTGTGACTAATGTTAATTTAGTCTGTTCAAGTTTGAGCACATTAAAGACTTCTAAATTAATTGTCGACGTAACAATTAATAGATGCTTAATTTTATGCAATTCAAGCGCCCGAATAACAGGAAAGATGGCCATAGCATCGCCAATCTGATCGGGAATATGGATGACAACAAAGTCTGTTTTTTCAATATTGAAATTATAAGCTTTATAATCGTAGTAGCTAAATGCAATACGTCTCAACAATGATACTAAAAACATAACTAACCTCGCCTCCCTACTGGTTATAATGCAATGCAGTCTATCAGAATCATCAGGGTGCCATTTTGTGCATATGCGGACTTTTATGTTTCATATCTCGAACCTGTGGGTCCTCTGCTTAATCCTTAAACAACACCAGCAACTCCCGCGCTTTCATCTTCCAGCGAATTTTTCATGTTGCCGCTAATCAGCCATAAAATCATTTGCAGATGCGCTCTGTCGAGGTAGTCTCATAAGGTTCGTTTATAGATCGACGGCAATGTGAGTTACCTTTTCCATACTAATTATAAAAAGACAGTACAAACAGGATCATTATGGACTCCACGCTCATCTCCACTCGTCCCGATGAAAGGACGGTTTCGTTAAGTCGCGCCCGACGAGCTGCGTTAGGCAGTTTCGCTGGTGCCGTCGTCGACTGGTATGATTTTTTACTCTATGGCATCACCGCCGCACTGGTGTTTAATCGCGAGTTTTTCCCGCAAGTAAGCCCGGCGATGGGAACGCTCGCCGCATTTGCTACCTTTGGCATCGGATTCCTTTTCCGTCCGCTCGGCGGTGTCATTTTCGGTCACTTTGGCGACCGACTGGGACGTAAGCGCATGTTAATGCTGACTGTCTGGATGATGGGCATCGCGACAGCCTTGATTGGTATTCTTCCTTCATTCTCGACCATTGGGTGGTGGGCACCTATTTTACTGGTGACGCTGCGTGCCATTCAGGGATTTGCCGTCGGCGGCGAATGGGGAGGCGCGGCGTTGCTTTCCGTTGAAAGTGCACCGAAAAATAAAAAAGCCTTTTACAGTAGCGGTGTACAAGTTGGCTACGGTGTAGGTTTACTGCTTTCAACCGGACTGGTTTCATTGATCAGTATGATGACGACTGACGAACAGTTTTTAAGTTGGGGCTGGCGTATTCCTTTCCTGTTTAGCATCGTACTGGTACTGGGAGCATTGTGGGTGCGCAATGGCATGGAGGAGTCCGCGGAATTCGAACAACAGCAACATAATCAAGCTGCCGCGAAAAAACGCATCCCGGTTATCGAAGCGCTGTTACGACATCCAGGTGCTTTCCTGAAGATTATTGCGCTACGGCTGTGCGAGTTGCTGACGATGTACATCGTTACCGCCTTTGCACTTAATTATTCAACCCAGAATATGGGGTTACCGCGCGAACTTTTCCTTAATATTGGTTTGCTGGTAGGTGGATTAAGCTGCCTGACAATTCCCTGTTTTGCCTGGCTTGCCGATCGTTTTGGTCGCCGCAGGGTTTATATCACAGGTGCGTTAATCGGAACGTTGAGCGCATTTCCTTTCTTTATGGCGCTTGAAGCACAATCTATTTTCTGGATAGTTTTCTTCTCCATAATGCTGGCAAACATTGCGCATGACATGGTGGTGTGTGTGCAACAACCGATGTTTACCGAAATGTTTGGTGCCAGTTATCGCTATAGTGGCGCTGGAGTCGGTTATCAGGTTGCCAGTGTGGTTGGCGGAGGATTTACACCTTTTATTGCCGCTGCACTCATCACTTACTTTGCCGGGAACTGGCATAGCGTCGCCATGTATTTGCTGGCTGGATGTCTGATTTCTGCAATAACCGCTTTGTTGATGAAAGACAGTCAACGCGCTTGATAGCCTGGCGAAGATCATCCGATCTTCGCCTTACACTTTTGTTTCACATTTCTGTGACATACTATCGGATGTGCGGTAATTGTATGGAACAGGAGACACACATGAATAATAAGGGCTCCGGTCTGACCCCAGCTCAGGCACTGGATAAACTCGACGCGCTGTATGAGCAATCTGTAGTCGCATTACGCAACGCCATTGGCAACTATATTACAAGTGGCGAATTACCTGATGAAAACGCCCGCAAACAAGGTCTTTTTGTCTATCCATCACTGACCGTAACCTGGGACGGTAGCACAACCAATCCCCCCAAAACGCGCGCATTTGGTCGTTTTACTCACGCAGGCAGCTACACCACCACGATTACTCGCCCTACTCTCTTTCGTTCGTATCTTAATGAACAACTTACGTTGCTGTATCAGGATTATGGTGCGCATATCTCGGTGCAACCCTCGCAGCATGAAATCCCTTATCCTTATGTCATCGATGGCTCTGAATTGACACTTGATCGCTCAATGAGCGCTGGGTTAACTCGCTATTTCCCTACAACAGAACTGGCGCAAATTGGCGATGAAACTGCAGACGGCATTTATCACCCAACTGAATTCTCCCCGCTATCGCATTTTGATGCGCGCCGCGTCGATTTTTCCCTCGCGCGGTTGCGCCATTATACCGGTACGCCAGTTGAACATTTTCAGCCGTTCGTCTTGTTTACCAACTACACACGTTATGTGGATGAATTCGTTCGTTGGGGATGCAGCCAGATCCTCGATCCTGATAGTCCCTACATTGCCCTTTCTTGTGCTGGCGGGAACTGGATCACCGCCGAAACCGAAGCGCCAGAAGAAGCCATTTCCGACCTTGCATGGAAAAAACACCAGATGCCCGCGTGGCATTTAATTACCGCCGATGGTCAGGGTATTACTCTGGTGAATATTGGCGTGGGACCGTCAAATGCTAAAACCATCTGCGATCATCTGGCAGTACTACGCCCGGATGTCTGGTTGATGATTGGTCACTGTGGCGGATTACGTGAAAGTCAGGCCATTGGCGATTATGTACTTGCACACGCTTATTTACGCGATGACCACGTTCTTGATGCGGTTCTGCCGCCCGATATTCCTATTCCGAGCATTGCTGAAGTGCAACGTGCGCTTTATGACGCCACCAAGCTGGTGAGCGGCAGGCCCGGTGAGGAAGTTAAACAGCGGCTACGTACTGGCACTGTAGTAACCACTGATGACAGGAACTGGGAATTACGTTACTCAGCTTCTGCACTTCGTTTTAACTTAAGCCGGGCCGTAGCAATTGATATGGAAAGTGCAACCATTGCCGCGCAAGGATATCGTTTCCGCGTGCCATACGGGACACTACTGTGTGTTTCAGATAAACCGTTGCATGGCGAGATTAAACTTCCCGGCCAGGCTAACCGTTTTTATGAAGGTGCTATTTCCGAACACCTGCAAATTGGCATTCGGGCGATCGATTTGCTGCGCGCAGAAGGCGACCGACTGCATTCACGTAAATTACGAACCTTTAATGAGCCGCCGTTCCGATAATAAGTTATGAACCTTCTTATCAAAAATAGATGTGAAGGATTAAGTAAGACATCTGGCAAATAGCCCGCAATAAACGCGGGCTGTTTGCTTCCTTGGGCGGATACGAGTTTTATTATCGTCTTAATGATTTCCACATATTAAAAGCAAGTATGCTTTCAAAACACAATTATAAAAAATCCCACCAACAATATAAGTTTATATAAAATTAAATATAATATTATGACTTTAGAATATTTTTATTTCTAATAGACGAGATTTTTCCTGTTATGATATAATATGCCGAATTAACACATGTTAACGATTTACCAGTAATGTAAATAAATTTTCGAGGAGATCATTCCAGTGGGACGTAAATGGGCCAATATTGTTGCTAAAAAAACGGCTAAAGACGGTGCAACGTCTAAAATTTATGCAAAATTCGGTGTAGAAATCTATGCTGCTGCTAAACAAGGTGAACCCGATCCAGAATTAAACACATCTTTAAAATTCGTTATTGAACGTGCAAAGCAGGCACAAGTTCCAAAACACGTTATTGATAAAGCAATTGATAAAGCCAAAGGCGGCGGAGATGAAACGTTCGTGCAGGGACGTTATGAAGGCTTTGGTCCTAATGGCTCAATGATTATCGCCGAGACATTGACTTCAAATGTTAACCGTACGATTGCTAACGTTCGCACAATTTTCAATAAAAAAGGCGGCAATATCGGAGCGGCAGGTTCTGTCAGCTATATGTTTGACAATACGGGTGTGATTGTATTTAAAGGAACAGACCCTGACCATATTTTTGAAATTTTACTTGAAGCTGAAGTTGATGTTCGTGATGTGACTGAAGAAGAAGGTAACATTGTTATTTATACTGAACCTACTGACCTTCATAAAGGAATCGCGGCTCTAAAAGCAGCTGGAATCACTGAGTTCTCAACAACAGAATTAGAAATGATTGCTCAATCTGAAGTTGAGCTTTCCCCAGAAGATTTAGAAATCTTTGAAGGGCTTGTTGATGCCCTTGAAGATGACGACGATGTTCAAAAAGTTTATCATAACGTCGCAAATCTCTAATTATATTTTAAAGAAATCTGTCTTTATGGCAGATTTCTTTAATCTCATATAATCATTATAAAAATATAATGTTCAACTCGTCATATTGCTTATAAAAAATCCCCGTTTCCAGAGAAATAATATTTATTAAAATTCTAGGTCTTCTTTTTCTGATTACCGAAGACAAAGTGGCAATTACGTATAGTTTCCCGATAAAGACGCGACAGCGACATCCCGCATAAGGCATTGTTCTCTTTATCTTTGTACGGTACTTCATGGAACAGAGATTTTGACCTTGCGAATCGTGATGTCTGTTGGGGGCAATTTGCTCACTGAAGCGTGAGACTCGATTAAACGCACGAAACACAGAAATCAAAAAACCCGGTCACTTTTTTACAAGGTAACCGGGTAAAAATAATTTTTATTTTTTAACTGTTTTGAGATTCATAGAGATGTCTCAAAACTAAAATTTGGCTCCTCTGACTGGACTCGAACCAGTGACATACGGATTAACAGTCCGCCGTTCTACCGACTGAACTACAGAGGAATCGTGAGAACGAGGCGAATATTAGCGATGCCCAACCACAATGTCAAAGCCTGTTTTTTAAATTTGAAATCGTTTGCTGAAATAATCTGCATTTTGTCGTTTATTCCGACACAGCTGGCTTTTTTTCACACTTTTGCGGTTCGGGTCGAGGGTATTTCCATAGCCAACGTCCAGTAACCATTCGCCAGTAAAACAGCACGGCCCGCACAGCCCAGTCGGCAAACATTCCCATCCAGACACCAACCACACCCCAGCCAAGCATGATGCCCAGCACATAACCGACGACAACCCGGCAACCCCACATGCTCAACATAGAAACCCACATAGCGTAACGGGCGTCACGAGCCCCCTTAAATCCAGCGGGCAGCACCCATGAGGCGGACCAAATAGGCATAAATAAAGCATTTAGCCAAATCAGAATCACAACGACATGTTTAACCTGTGGATCCTGGGTGTAAAACGATGCCATAACCCCGGCAAAGGGAGCCGTTAGCCAGGCGATGGCCGTTAATCCAAGAGTGGAAAGCCAGAACACATGCCGCAACTGAATCTCTGCTTGCGCTATCTGTCCTACACCCAACCTTCGGCCTGTAATGATCGTAGAAGCAGAGCCGAGCGCACTTCCGGGTAAGTTGATAAGAGCCGCAATTGAAAACGCGATAAAATTTCCGGCAATAACACTGGTCCCCATCCCGGCAACGAACATTTGGGTTAATAACCGACCACTGGTAAATAACACTGATTCGACACTCGCGGGAATACCAATCCCCATGACTTCCCAGATAATGCTAAAATTCAGCGGTTTAAAATAGCTCTTTAACGAAATCCTTAGCGCAGGATTAAAACCAATCGCCAACACCCACAAAATTGCAACTGCGCCAATATAACGAGAAATGGTTAAACCCAACCCAGCCCCGACAAATCCCAGTCCCGGCCAGGAGAAAAGGCCGTAAATCAATATGCCGCTAATAATAATATTAAGAATATTCAGGCTACCGTTAATCAGTAGCGGTATTTTCGTATTCCCTGCACCACGAAGTGCCCCGCTACCAATTAGAGTGATGGCAGCTGCTGGATAACTGAGTACCGTCAGCTCCAGATAAGTCAACGCCAGTGCTTTAACTTCTGTCGTGGCATCACCCGCGACGAAATCAATAATTTGCTCGCCAAAATGATGAATAAGCGTTGCCAACAGTACGGCAAACAACGTCATGATCACCAATGACTGCCGCGTCGCCACCCTCGCTCGTCGTCGATCCCGCTTACCGAGACTAAATGCCACAACGACAGTAGTACCAAGATCGATAGCAGCAAAAAAAGCCATAATGACCATATTGAAGCTGTCCGCCAATCCCACGCCGGCCATCGCATCTTTTCCCAGCCAGCTGACCAGAAAAGTGCTCAGAACCCCCATCAACAGGACACAGGCATTCTCCATGAAGATAGGAACAGCAAGCGGGGTTATCTCGCGCCAGAACAACACTTTGTAGCTCTTGCGTTTAGCGTGCCAGCGAGTGCCGTGAACAACCTGGCGTAAAGCAGAGGAGATATTCAAAGCCGACCTTAATTGCAGAAAGTGAAACCACATTTCAAATAATGAGGGAGAATCAGCAAAGCTGCAAAGATTTTCGCCAACAAATTGTCTGCAAATGCAACAAACTGTTGATAGAAACGGCAAACAGTTGGGAAAATTAAAAATCGGGTTTGACAAAAGATTTTTCGCCGTTAAGATGTGCCTCAACAGCGATTCCTCTGTAGTTCAGTCGGTAGAACGGCGGACTGTTAATCCGTATGTCACTGGTTCGAGTCCAGTCAGAGGAGCCAAATTTCTGAAAAGCCCGCTTTTATAGCGGGCTTTTTGCTATATCTGATAATCAATTTCCTCTTCACTGTTTTCCATCACCTGCCGCTTGATATCCTCAACTGAAAGTCCTGCATTACAAAGTTCCAGAAAGCGCCAGACATAGTTACGCTGAAGTTGTCCTCGCTTCAGTCCCAACCAGACAGTATTAGCATCAAAAAGATGCCGCGTATCCAGGCGGATTAAATTCTTTTCCTCTTGTTCACCGCTGGATTGTTCGGCAACTATTCCGATCCCAAGCCCAAGAGCAACATAGGTTTTAATGACATCAGAATCCTGCGCACTTAATACAATATCTGCCAGCAAACCTTTGCGGGCAAATGCGTCATCAATACGTGAGCGCCCCGTAATCCCCTGTCGGTAAGTGATTAACGGCCACTTCGCTATTGATTCCAGCGTCAATGGTGTAATTTGCGTCAAGGGATGATCGAGTGGAACAAGCAAACTATGGTGCCAACGAAACCACGGGAAGGCGACGAGCTGCGGGTCATTACTCAAACGCTCGCTGGCGATACCAATATCAGCTTCACCATTATGCAACAACGTCGCAATTTCCTGTGGCGTCCCCTGGATTAGCTCGAGCCGAACCTCCGGGAAAAGTTCGCGAAAAGATTTAATGACCTCTGGCAAACTATAACGTGCCTGAGTATGCGTCGTTGCAATAGTGAGAACGCCAGACGTATCGTTGGTAAACAGGTCTGCAAGCCGACGAACATTACTGGCTTCATTCAGAATACGTTCTGCAATGACCAGTAATGCTTTGCCCGGTTCAGTCATGCCCAGCAGTCGCTTACCTCGTCGAACAAATATTTCGATGCCAAGTTCATCCTCCAGTTCCCGAATATGACGGCTGACGCCGGACTGTGAGGTAAAAAGCATATTCGCAACCTCTGTCAGGTTGTAATCCTGACGTGCAGCCTCGCGGATTATCTTTAGTTGTTGGAAATTCACGGTAAACTCCGGGCAGTTCAGATTTTCCGTTATTGTTAAAGTCTAATGCCCGGCATAACAAATAATAAAAACCCGCATCTTATTCCATCCCGATATAACGCTTAGCTCACCAATTGCCACTGCCTTTTTTCCATCACTGGAGAACTAATCACTGACATTAACAACTCTTTCACTGCCTGTGCCTGTGGTGACAAGTTTGCTCTGGCGGGTAAATTTAAGGACAAAGAGAGACTCATTGAAGGAGTGGTAATGCGTGACATCCACCCATTTACTGCGCCACATAACGAACGCGCAGCCGATTCAGGTAATACTGCAACGCCCATGCCGCTGGCAATCGCTGCGGTAAGCGTGGCAATAGACTCAATTTCACCAATGACTTTTGCCGTGAGCCGCCGTAGGGAAAAAGCCTCATCAACACGAAGTCTAACAGCGCTGTAATCACTGGGGAGAAAAAGGTTCATTTGCGCAATAGCATTAACATCAACGCTTTGCCCCGGGCAATCTTGAGTTCCTACCAGGAAAAGATCTTCTTTCAGCAAAGCCTGACTGGATACCCCAGCCACTGGGGAATGCTCATAAATCACCGCCATATCGAGTTGGTGATTTATCAGTTTTTCGTTAAGCACTGCACCACTATTTTCATGAAGATAGATAACGACCTCCGGGAATTCAGCGCGAACCGCCTGTAATAAGGGCATGGTGATGGATGACGCAGCGGTTCCTGGCGCAAAGCCAATCGAGACTTGCCCCGATAATGACTGACCAACGTTATGCACCGCCAGTTGGGCCTGCTCACACTGACGTAAAATGGCCCGTGCATGGGTATAGAGAATTTTTCCGGCGTCTGTTGGCGTAACGCCCCGTTTTGTGCGAATCAAAAGCTGTTGATTTAACTCACCTTCCAGTGTGGCAACCTGCTGGCTGAGCGCTGGTTGTGCGATATGCAATACTTCAGCAGCCTGGGTCAGGCTACCAATATCTACAATTTTTACGAAGTATTTCAGGCGTCTGAAGTTCATGTTGCCTCCGGTTTTTAAGAATCGGCCCAAGTGCCGCCATTACTTACAACCAGAAAGCAAGATGCTTGCCAGTTCTATTTTGGCGTTGATGCGCAAGCTAACCAACTGTCAAATAAAAGATTATGATAGATTCGTCATTGGCCCTTTTTATCAGCAGTCGCATTCACCTGCCCTATAAAAGGAGGGTATGCACCACGATGGTTCATTACACAATAAGATTGAAAGCTCACCACTTTGTTGAAATTGGCAGCAAACAAACAAAAAAATGCATTTCACCCTTTGACATCACCATGCACTGCCATTAATATGCGCCCCGTTCACACGATTCCTCTGTAGTTCAGTCGGTAGAACGGCGGACTGTTAATCCGTATGTCACTGGTTCGAGTCCAGTCAGAGGAGCCAAATTCAAAAAAGCCTGCTTTCGAGCAGGCTTTTTACTTTCTAATTATCAACGCTCTTAAAACATCTGTCTTGAACCAGAACTAATTTGCACAGGCATTCCCGATCGACGTTGCAACGCAGCATTTGCGCGATTTACATCAACTTCTTGCCCGTTGATAAACGCCCGCAAAGATGGGGTTACCGGCAATGGCACTTTTCGGTCAGACTCATATTCTGCACGATTGCGCGACAGCGGCTCATGAACTTCCAGCCACTTTGAACCATCCGGTTCCGTTGTGTATTTCACTGGCTGATCAATAATTTGTACACGAGTGCCTACAGGAACATTATCAAACAGATATTTGATATCGTCATTACGCAGACGAATACAGCCCTGACTTACACGGAGCCCAATACCAAAATTGGCATTGGTACCGTGGATGGCATACAACCTGCCAATATAAATCGCGTACAGCCCCATGGGGTTATCGGGCCCCGCAGGAACAAATGCGGGCAAACTCTCCCCTCGTTTCGCATATTCGCGCCGGGTGTTCGGCGTTGGCGTCCAGGTTGGTGCTTCTTGTTTACGTTCAACGGTAGTCACCCAGTTACGCGGGGTTTCTCGCCCAGCCTGGCCGATACCAATAGGAAAGACTTCCACTGTATTACTGTCTGGCGGATAGTAATAAAGACGCATTTCAGCGACGTTAACCACAATCCCTTTACGAACAGTGGCGGGCAAAATCAGTTGCTGCGGAATGGTGAGTTGTGAGCCAGGCTTCGGCAAAAAAACATCAGCGCCCGGATTCGCTTCCAGCATATTACTTAACCCTTGCCCGTATTGTGCGGCAAAAGTCTCCAGCGGCTGAGTATTGTGATCAGGAACAGTTACAGTAAGCGACTGCCCCACTAAACGGCTACCCTCTGGAGGTAATGGATAAGTTACCGCCAGGCTATTTTGGCTGGCAAAAAGCAGAGCAAATGAGCAAAAAATATTTACACGACGCATCATGTCCCTTTCCTAAGTCGCGAAAGCTATCCGTTAAGTATAGCTTTTATCAGACTTTTCGTTTTTAACTGTTCAAATCAGAAGTCGTATTCCCCGGTAGAACAATATTACTGGCAGCAAGTTCGCCCATGTTGTTATATATCGCACAGGCAGCTTCGATGATGGGCATCGCCAGAGCTGCGCCACTCCCCTCACCTAAACGCATCTCCATATTGAGATAAGGCTCCAGCCCCAAATGCGACAGCGCAATACGCGCCCCTTTTTCTGCCGACAGGTGAGAAGGAATGAGATACGGTTTGATTGCAGGAGACATCTGGCAGGCTGCGAGCGCGGCAGCATAAGAAAGAAATCCATCCAGCAACACGGGTAAACCGCAGGAAGCAGCGCCTAACATCACGCCAGCCATTCCGACCAAATCAAATCCACCCACTTTTGCCAGGACATCAACGCCATCCTGCGGATTTGGTTGATTCAACGTAATCGCCCGGCGCACAACATCAATTTTATTAGCCAGTTTATCTGTCGGCAGGTTTGCGCCAATCCCAACCACTTCTTCAGGATCCCGGCCAGTGATTGTGCTGACTATTGCCGCTGCCGGTGTCGTGTTTGCCATCCCCAGTTCACCTACACCAAACAGCGTGACACCGTTTTTTGCCAGCTCCCGCGTATAACATATGACGTCCAAAAGCAACTTTTCAGCCTGACGGCGACTCATTGCCGGAGCTGAAGCAATATTGCCGCTACCTCGTGCGACACGCATGTTGATAAGCCCGGGGATAGGCTCAGCACTATCAATACCAACATCAACTACGTGGACGTTAGCGCCCGCTTGTGCTGCCAGCACACACACGCCGGTTGTTCCGCGGGTCATATTTTCAGCCTGAATGGCTGTCACTTCTTTTGGGGAAATAGCGACCCCTTCCTCCCAGACGCCGTGATCGGCACACATAACCAGTACCGCTTTTTTGCCCACATGCGGTATGCCATTCAACCCCGGCATTCCCGCCAGTTGTATGGCAAGCGCCTCCAGCCTTCCCAGGCTACCAACAGGTTTGAGTAACCCGTCAATATGCCGTTGTGCACGCGACATAGCGGCAGGATCGATAGCAGGGATCGTATTCAGTAAATCGGCAAGTGTTTGCATGTCACGTCTCTTTATAGCAGTGCCAGCAGGAAGACCAGTTCACCAAGCTCTATAGCAGCTCCCAGCGTATCGCCGGTTTGCCCGCCCAGCGTACGTTTGAGAAGCTGACCGAGGATGAAAATCGCCACCATCGTCACCACCATAGCAGCCACACCATGCATACCCGGCAATAATACGGCAGCAAAAATAGCGGCTAAGCCGAGTGTGACGCAGGTTTGTCGCCCATCAATTTTGCCAATGAACACATTGCCAAGCCCTTCTTCCCGCGCATAACGATGACGATACATCAATAATGCGGCAGTCCCGCGGCTGACCGCACATGCTGCCGCCAGCGATGCAAGGATCGGTTCGCCACGCAGAGCCAACTCGCTTAATACCAGAATCTTTGCCAGTACAACAAAAATCAATGCCAGACCGCCATGGGTGCCTAAACGGCTATCACGCATGATTTCCAACATGCGATCGCGGCTACGTGCAGAAAATACGCCATCACAGGTATCGGCGAGGCCGTCCAGGTGGAATCCCCCGGTCATCAGCGCCAGCACAAGTACGCTAAACAGTGCCGCCAGTGGTACGCCACACCATGCCTGCAGCACCATGAAGACCAGCCCGCTAATCGCGCCAAGCAATAATCCAATTAAAGGAAAAGTAATAATACCGCGAGAATAATGCTCGAAATCCAGTCCCTGGGACCAGCGACGCGGTACAGGCAGACGCGTAATAAATGAGAGCATCGCCCAAAATAATTTACTCATTTGATTTTTACTCCAATACCCGAAACCACCAGCCATACTTCATTTGCCGCAGCGGCCAACTGCTGATTTACCCGCCCGGCAATATCACGAAAATGTCGTGCCAGACGACTCTCCGGCACAATCCCCATTCCCACTTCGTTAGTCACTAATACAACCTTTGCGGGGCAACGTTGGCAGGCAGCAATCAACGACTGAATCTCAGCATTAATCGCCTGTTCCATCGCCTGATAATCCCATTCATCAGGGTCTTTATCGCCGCCATAATCAAACAACAGATTAGTCACCATTGTGGTAACGCATTCCAGCAACACAACCTCATTCGGGTTAATGTCTGCATGAATTAATTCATCAAGATGTTGCCAGCGCTCCACTGTGCGCCAGTGCTCCGGGCGGCCTTGCCGATGATGTTCTATCCGTGCAGCCATCTCATCATCAAGGATTTGCGAGGTAGCGATATACAGAACCTGTGAAGAGTCCCCAATAAGCGCCTCTGCGTGGCGACTCTTCCCGCTCCGTGCGCCCCCCGTCACCAAAATCATCATACCGACTCCTGATTCAAATGTATGATGGTATTCATTGAACAGAACAATGGATCCCCCACCGTTGCTGACCGCAAAACATTTACGCGATTAATACTGCGCGTAATATAATTAAAAATCCAGCATTCTCAATCCATTACGAAATAAGATGGCATTACGGAATAGCCAGACTTTCTCGTGTTAACGTCCGACAAAATGTGTCATTGACAGCGGTTTCTGTGGATTGACACATTTCATTCAGATAATGAATTAATGCTACTGCCGGACCAACCAGCAAACGGGCATTGTGTTCTGAAATCCAGGCTATTGATTCAACGTCAGCGACAGATCTGCGCTGTAAAAGAACTTGTAAAACAACGCAATAGAATTATCCGGAATGGTGGCGACTATGCACTAGAACACCACAATTTCGCTCTCTCGGTAAGGCACTGTCACAGCATTCAACAGAATGTGACTTGCCAGATTTATTAGCGCCACCAGATGTTTAACCGGGTAACCACGACCCAGTCGGGGATATATTCCATCTTCTCGCTGACATCATCAAGAATAAAAAGGTTTATCACACTCAGAGCAACGTTCTTCAGCAGGCGGGATAATTCTTCAACATTTAAAAGATGTGTTATTAAAGGCATACAAACTGGACGTATTGTATTTTCTTTTGGTGGTTGACCTAAGGTAGCAGTTTATCCTGATGCGCTGAGATTTCTGTAATATCTACGTCAACATTCTCCTCGAATAGAAAATGCAGCCCCGGCAAGTGATTCACATTTTTTAACAAAACGTTGTTAGCGTGCCATTTTCAGAAGCTCTCCAAGAAAGCGAATTCTTTTCTCAAATTCTGCATTCTCAGACACAGCTTTCTACTCCATGGCAATGGCCCAAATACGAAGTTGCTCAGGATCATTAGTGGTGCTGAGAAGTTAAATAACCATGCGGAGTACCACTCGTCATCACGTATTTATATATCATGAAGCTATTGTTGTGTTTTGTACATCAGTAGATGTATTCTGATATACTCCTTTTGCTAGACATAACCTTTCACCTGCTTGCAAAGCTTCTGTGTTCTGACATTGCCAAATTGTTGCAATTCTGTATCCAGCCTTCTTTCAGTCATAGCTTCGGGCCGCGATAAGACTCACTGATCTGACCCTGATTCCTCTTGCAGACTTTATAGACCAATTAAAATGCAGTTTCTGCAGGTCAACGTCTGACCATCATTGTCATCACTCTGGCCATTAGAGTAACCTTCTGCATTCATCCTTTTGTAAAAAGTTTATAGACTGGCCCCCTGAATCTCCAGACAACCAATATCACTTAAATAAGTGATAGTCCTGATACAAGTTTTTAGAGTAGTCATTAGTGAACAGATAATTGTTAACTTAGAACCAGTAAAATGCAAACGACGCACCACGCTGGGAAAATCGCTGCTATTCAGCAGAGTTTTGTACCGAGAATTGTGGCCAGCCACTTATTGCTCTCGCGTAAGCAGGTATCCCCATCGTTTACCAGTCCAGCACATCTTGTGGTCAGGCAGAAGAAGAGCAAACTGTTACTGGACTCACTGCATGCATGCATGGTGGAGAAAAATGCCACGCTATCCAAAAATCCAGACTGGGAGAATGGTTCAGCTGTGTACTGAATCAGTGGGGCGCACTCTGTTATTACAGTGTTGACGGTCAGGCGGAGGCAGACATAATGCCGCGGAAAAAGCCCTTTGTGCCATCTGTCTCGGAAATAAAAACTCTTATGGCCTTTGTCAAATATTGAGCCCAAAAAGACCTTACGCAGCTCCGGGAG
>OAWU01000349.1_pt1 | contig 32752 bp, 37 predicted proteins | sample 1477041 | NCBI WGS metagenome assembly OAWU01 (sample SAMEA2580266, study PRJEB22360) | human gut metagenome | biome: human gut; feature: human-associated habitat; material: faeces | place: Denmark | collected 2008/2010
CAGTATGATATAATCGCAACCTTCAAAGCCCTTGGTTTCTCTAACCTTCGAGTTGAGCTTCATTATGCTAGTTTTGGTTTATTCGTAGGAGGATTAGGATCTCTAACAGGATTAATAATTTCACCTACTATTTCATGGTTTGTTTTGAAGAAACAACAGCAAATGTTTTCCATACCTCATTGGAATATTTCCTACACATATAGTGTGCTCTTTGTCATTTTAGCTGTTATTTCAATTTGTATTTTATCAGCCTTTCTGGCTGCTAGAAGTGCTACAAAAGGGCTTCCTGCTATCTTTCTTCGTGGTAAAGAGGAAAGTTCTGCCCATAAAATATTTATTGAACGCTGGGAATGGTTATGGACACACATCCCATATGCCGGTAGATGGGCGATTAGAGATGTATTCATTAATCGGACTCGCACTTTAATGGGAATTATTGGGGTTGCAGGTGGTATGATGCTTATGATAGCAGGAGTTGGCATGCCGCAATCTATGAACCATTTAGTCGATAAAGCATATACACAAGACTTTACTTATGATAAACGTCTTACGGTTAATAGTTGTTCTCAATACTCAACTGAGCATCCACAAGCAAAACAATGGGTTCAGTTAAGCCCAGCTCATTTTACCCCTGATGACGGCTATAATCGTCTTCTAGTAGTTGTTGGCCATGGGGATAGTGTCAACAGTCAAACTACTACAGGGGGAACCATCAAAGATGGTGGCCTTTATGTAACTCAAGGTTTCGCTAAAAGGGCTCATATAAAAATTGGCGATAAGCTTAAAGTTAAAACCTTTGGCTATAATCAACACTCTCGTTTTAGGGTTAAGGGAATTATTACTAGTGAAACAAACCAAGGAGCTTATATAACTAAAAGAACCTGGGAAAAAGCAGGGGGAACTTTTGCTCCGACAACTTTACTAGTTAAAAAGAATTATACTTATAACAAAAACGAAATTGACTCGACCATTAAGATTAAAGATCAGAAAAGTAATGCCTATAACTTTGTTAATAACTTAATGAGTATCTTCATCTTGATTATTGTTTTAGGGGGAGGGTTAATCGTAATTGTTTTGTATAACCTTGGATCGCTAAGTTTTGTTGAGCGTACTCGTGATTATGCCACATTACGAGTTTTAGGAACACACCGAAATGAGATTCGAAATCTAACATTAATAGAGAATTTAATGACTACGTTTGTAGGCTGGATCATCGGGATTCCTGCAGGGATCTGGTTCTTAGGACAATATGTTAGCATCTTTTCAACAATTAATCTTGAATATACAAGATACTTTGATTGGAAAACAATTGTTATATCTAGTGTTTTTGTGTGGATCTGTTCTCTATCAACAACTTTGTTTATTAGCCGTCGCGTAAAACGGATAGATATGGTTCAGGCATTAAAAGGTGTTGAATAGAACTTATAGTATTGAAAGGCTAGTCACAAAAACAAAAAGTTTTTAACTCCTTTATAAGACAAACTAAAGAAACGCATGAGATCTGTTTTTGAACATTGATTTCATGCGTTTCTTATTTTCTTTTCAATTTCAGTCAACAGCACATATTTAATTATCAAATAGACTCGAAGTTAGTCATTCAACTATCATTTGTAAGTTTTCCTTAGCAAACTCATTAGAACAATCACGCAAAGAAGTTAAGACATCGTCCCATTCAACTAAATATTCTTGATAATCAGCTGGACTGAATGTTTGTGCTTGCGCATTAAGATTCAACTTGTTTAACTAGTTTTTCCGGGAATTAGATTTACCGCTCATTTCAAGATTACCACTTTCATAATGAGCCCAACATGAATAGATTTCGACTATTTTAGTTACCTTATCAATGGTATAAACGACGCGATGCTGTCCATTTATTCTTCGAGAATAGTAACCAGCCGCAGGTGGTGTTAATTTTTCAAATGACTGTATTGGTTTATATGGATCAGATTCCAATACATTTTTTATTTCTTCAAATGACTGACGTAATGGGCTTCTTAAAACTTTTTTTAAATCACCTTTAGCTGATGATTTTATTTTTACTTTCCAACGATTACTCATGATCAACTTCTTTGATCATTTCGTCTAAATCAACCGATTCATCATCTTTACGGCTTAAGGTAGCTTGAATTTGACCATTCATCATTAAGTTCATGGTTTCCTGTAATGCGTCATAGTCTTTTTTTCCAATCAAAACGGCACTACGGCTGTCATTGGATCCTGCAATAATAACCGGTTGGGAGTCCCGATTAGCGTTTTTAATAAGTGAAAATAGATTGGTTCGTGCTGTAGTTGGATTAATAATTTTTTCCATCATGATTTCCCTCCTCAACTTATCTAATATTATAGACGTACACGATAGCGTACGTCAATTACAAACTATTGTATTATCAAAGGAGATTATGATCTTATGCAATAAACCGTCCTACCTATTTAACTTGTACACTTTTTATTCTAGACCCAATTGTAATTAAGAAAGTTAAAAAAATCCCTCTTACATAGAACAATATCATGTAGGAAGGATTTCATCTGAATTAGTCTTCTAAGTTTACAGAATTGTACATTTGGCCCCATTCTTCCATTGCAAGGATAACAGGGATAAAGAGAGTATACAAAAAATGTACAAAACTGGACATTTTTCAACCGCCAGTTTTGTACATTTTATAACCGCTCTCTACATATAGCATAAACAATCATATTGAGTTGCTAGTTAAACAAAGAAAATCGCTTTATAAAGACGTATCTCTTTTTTTACTTAGAAAAACATAAACAAGAAGAAATACTAAACAATACGAGCATAATATAATTGTAGATTGAATGGGAATATTTCCTTTATCTATATAACCAACAGCCAGTTCACGAAAATGGTAAGTAGGTGTACATTTTCCTAATTCTTGAACCCATTTTGGGAATTGATTCAGTGGAAACCATAGGCCTCCTAATATGGCTAAACCCAAATAAAGTATATTAGAAAAAAGTGATGCTGTTTGCATACTGCTAAATAACGTCAACAATAATCCTAAACTCAAAAAAATTACTGATCCAAGTAAAAGTACTAGTCCCGAAATTACCCATTGCGATAAAGATAGTTGTATTCCTTTAAGGAAATACCCTGTTAGAAAAATTAGAACAATGCAAATAAAGGATTCAATCGTCATTTTTATTACTTTAACTGTAATGACTTGATATTTATTTAATGGTACTTTCTGAAGTGTTTCATTCCAACCATTGTTTCTATCTTCCATAATATCAAACGGAAAGTTAAAAAAGGCAAAACTTGTAAGACAGAAAGTAGTCATGGATAGCATAAATTGTTCTACAAATAGTTTGTCTGCACCTTTAATCATGGATGAAAAGACTATAAAAAAAGCAATTGGCATTGCAGCTGTAAAGAATATATACTTCTTATTTCTTGTCATTCTAAGCCATTCGATCTTTAGTAAAGCTATCATCTTTTTCACCCTCCTCAAAAATTGTCTCCATTAAGGATGCATTACTAAGTTCTACACTTGTCATATCAACATTTTCCTTAACAAGTGTTGTTAATATTTGATTCGTATATTGACTATCAAATTCCCACTGAACTGTATTTTTTTTAATGTTTATTTCTATAAGACTCATCAATCCATCTGCTATAGATTTAAAACGTAAGGTTTGATTATTATATAGTGACTTTTCAAAAGTTAGAGTACGTTTATTATTTAAAGTACGCAAATGAAACGGGGATTCATCCGCTACTAGCTCTCCACTTTTTAATAACAGTACTCTATCAGCTCCATTATTAACCTCATCTGAGTAATGCGTAGTAAAGATTACAGTTGTACCTTTTTCTTTTAGTTCATTCACTATCCGCCAAAAATGAGCACGCGTATCTTCATCCATCCCACTGGTAGGCTCATCTAAGACCAACAACTTGGGGTGGTTAATTATAGTTAAACAAAAATCTAATAATCTCTTTTGCCCACCTGATAGTTTAGAAGCAATTTGTCCCATCATTTCAGGTGTAAATTCTAAAATTCGTAGAATCTGCTCTAGATCTAAAGGGTTAGTAGAAAATTTAGATACAAAACTAATTAATTCTTTTACTTTGATGTCATCTGGAAACTTTGTGGACTGAATTAAATATCCAATCTCAGATACCTGATATTTATTTTTAACATTTCCTGAAGTTGGGTATAATTTTTCTAGCATTATATTTAATAAAGTAGTTTTCCCCGCCCCATTTTGTCCCAGAAGTGCAATACATTCACCCATGTTAATCTTAAAGCTAATATTTTTTAACGTTTCTTTTTCTCCATACCTCTTATTAATGCACTCACATTCTATTGCTACACTCATGTTAATTGTCTCCTTAATATAGTGGTAATAAGTCACTAATAGCTACCATTCCTTTTGTGTCAGCACGAAAAAGATTTGATTACAATAATATACAAAATTAAAGATAAAAAGTAAATGAGAAATATTTGTTTTTTAATTTTTTGGAGTATACTAAGTCTAATTTAATTATCGCCCGTTGGTCAAATGGTTAAGACGTTGCTTTCTAGGAGTAAAGTTGTAGGTTCAAATCCTACGCGGGCTATAAATTCCATTTTACGGGTGGGGATATTGTGCTCTTATCTAAGTTACACAACATGACTAAACAAAAATATAACAAAGGGTTGTATTCCAACAACTATTCCTATACTTACAAATCAAATGTGCCAAATGAGTTATCAGATTTTAATATGGGACAACGAAATGCCTATTACGATTATAAAAATAAAAAACACTTTAAACTTTATCCTAAATTATTAATCAATTTCTTAAACCTTATATCTAACCATCGTTTAAATGAAATTAAGGAATATATAGACGGATATAATTATGAGTCCAAGAGGCTTAAATCAAAGTAACCTTTGAGTTTAGGTCAAGTCCAAAATGTTGGTGTAAATTAAATTGAGGATCCACATCTATAACTAATATTCGTTCATTCCTATTAAATAATTCAACAGAAATATTTGGATAAATTGGTAGATGGCCTGCTTACTAACACCAATTTGTTTGGCGATTTGAGCTACTGTTTTCATCGAACCACCTGATATTTCTTTCGATATCGTATAAAAGTGGTTCGCTTAATCCCGGTATTACGAGCAACATCCACATCACTCATACCATTTTGGTAAAGCTTAAAGGCATGCAACAAACGCGGGTCATCTTTGGCATATTGGGGTTTGCGACCATGATATTTACCTTGCTGCTTGGCCAGGGCGATCCCTTGTTGCTGGTGGCGTTCAATGATCCGCTTACGCTCGCTTTCAGCCTGATACTTATATAGTTCAATAATCAGATTAGTCATCAGTTGACGTAAGTTGGGATCACCAATCCCCGTCATGGAAGGCAAATTCAACACATCTAGGGTGGCCCCCTTATTTTGAATGGTGTTCATAATCTTAGTTAAGTCCTGGTTGTTTCGGCCCAAGCGGTCTAATTCAGTAACCAAGACAATATCACCTTCACGGATATAGGCCAACATTTTTTGTAATTCCGGCCGCTTAGTGGTGGCGCCACTTAATTTATCAGCAAATATCTTATCAACATGTTTGTTACGTAAAATCGTTAGTTGGCGGTCTAAATTTTGACTACGAGAACTAACTCGGGCATAGCCAATTTTAGCCATGGGCGTTCCTCTTTTATGGACAGTTCTAATGGACAGCTGCTAATGCTAGTCTAGCACAGCACTAAGATAATGTCCATTAGAGTATACCCTATTGGCCGTTATATTTCTATTTTTCAAGTTTAACTTTCAAGAAGCTTATTTTGTTTTGCTGGTCAAATTGGTAGGTGTCAAAACCATGAAATGCAAATATTTTTCCACTACGTTTACGCCCAGCAACGGCCCACTCAGCTTGATAGTTACCATCATCGACGACTACATGGAAAAGATGCCTTAATTCTTGGTTATCTTTAAAGAAGTTCTCAAAGAACTCGGCGACTTTAGCCGGATTATCAGGCTGCATATAAATGACCTCCAGTAAGAACATTTGCATTTTCGTATCTACGTGGGATATACTAAAACCAGAACAACGAATTAGGAGGAAAAATTATGGAACTTATTAAAGAACAAACACGCCTGGCAAAGTGGGGCAACTCGAAAGCTGCTAGAATTCCTAGCCAGATTATTAGACAATTGAAATTAGATGATAACCAAGATATGACAATAACAATTGAAAATGGATCGATTGTTTTAACACCAATAAAAAAGAATCCGACTAATATTCACGAACTATTTAAGGACTGGCAAGATGACGGGAAACGTGATCACGAGCTTGATTGGGGAAACTCAGAAGGTAATGAACTTCAATGGTAAGTCAGGGCGATATATTCTATGTTAACTTTAATCCAAGCCGTGGTCATGAACAGATGAATAGGCGGCCAGCCATTGCTCTAAGCAATGATCTAGTCTGCCAAACAAGTAACATGACGATTGTGGCTCCAATTAGCAGTACCAAGCGTAATTTTCCAATGTATCATCGACTAACTAGTAGTCAAACAGTATATGGGAAAGTATTATTAGATCAAACCATAGCCTTAGATTTACGGGCAAGACATGTTGCTGACGAAGCTATTGTCGATCATGTATCGCGTGAAGAACTAGAAGAAATAATCACTTTGTACAAATTATTGTTTAGTATTGATGACAAATAAAAAAGCCGCCCCGATCATAACTTTGGCGAGTTACGGGGACGACATTATCGTTTAGTTAACTTTCTGCAACCGCCTTTGAAGCGGCTTGCGTGGGAAGCCCTGTTCCAGCGGGACTTCCTTTTTCTGTCTACATTATAGCATGACTATAACTGACTTTCGACTATCTTTAATCAGCTTTCTAACAATTCCGATCATTGAAAAAGTAAAGCGTGAACGACAGACGAACCAGCTTGAGTTTACACGGGCGTTTAATAATTTAACCAAGGCCTTGAAGAAGAATATTCCGGCGGGGGCCATTAGTTCCCAGATCATGGACCAACAATTAATCAAGGCCGGTGGACAGTACCACAAATCAATCGTGGGGGAAGATGAGTTAAATGTCTTTGTAGGATGGCAAATCACACGCGCTAAATTGATCATGAGGTGGGACGATAATGAATAAGCATAAAAAAAGTTGGTTAATTTTTGGGATCATCTTGGTTTTACTGATAGGAGGAATTACCGTGGGATATGTAACGATTAAGCAGAGTCAGGCTAAGGAAGCAGAAAAAATTCACGAGGCGCAAGAAAAAGTAGCTTTATATGTGGTTCAGCACTATTCAGGAGTAAAGAAAATTAAGGTTGCTAAATACGAAAAGGCTAACTGGGTTGGTGCCGGTGGAGATTATATGGATGTATATATTAATAGCGCAGCGAATGATGGTAATTCTAAATATGTATTAGAAATAAGTTATTATTCTGATGATGGTACAGATCATACAGTTGATAAATTTTTTAATCATAAGTTAAGTGTTACGGGGTGGTACCCAGGATATCAAAAAGCTTTAGGAATAAAGCAAAATTATAATACATCAAGAAGCCTAGACAATGTTGATGTTATGTATGAAAGGTGATATGAACCCCAAATTTGGGACATATTATTAATTAGCTCTGTTTAAAACCATATTTCGATATTCTGGGTATTGGTCAACTGGTATTGATTAATATCTGAGTCCTCCACAGGAATGTGGGGGACTTTTTTTATACAAATATACAGTCAATTCTTAGGAAGAAGAAATTTTGATTGGCAAAGCCATAACAAGATCGTTTCAAGTTTTTGATTTCCCTGTATAATAGTTCTTTGTAGAGAAGTCAAGGCGGTGGCTATTTCCGATCGGAGGTGGTGCTTATGGTGTTAAACCTTTAAAGCCCATAAATCCTAATGAAAGGAGTAGCCTAAGTGTCCGTTGCGGACGCTTTACAATTAATGCTGGCTTTCGGTACTTTTATCGTGGCCTTAATCGCATTAATTGTTGAGCTGATCAAAAGTCAGCAAAAAAAATAGCCGCCTTAGCTCTGGTCAGCTAGCGGTTATTAAATATCGTTAAAATCTGCCACCGTCTTTAACGGCTCTACATGGGAAGTCCTGTTCCAGCGGGGCTTCCTTTTTCTGTCTACATTATAGCATGACTATAGCTGACTTTCGACTATCTTTAATCAGCTTTCTAACAATTCCAATCATTGAAAAAGTAAAGCGTGAACGACAGACGAACCAGCGATTAATCATTCATAGCGATCGCGGAAGCCAGTTTACATCGCTTTACAATGGCTCAATTCATTTCCGATCGTGAATGAACGCATTTTGTTTAATAGAACCGTCCGGATTAAAAATATCGGTCCGTTTTAAGCGTATGACATCACTCACTCGCAGTAGTGTAGCTTTGCCAACCTGAAAAGTCATATAATTGCGCCGGTCAGCTTTAAAGTTATTGAGTAAAGTGTCTAGAACCTCTTTAAGAACGTCTGAATCTTTGATGGATAAGACAACTTGTTGCATATAAATGACCTCCTAGCGTGGCAGGAAAGGCAAGAACAGGACGAGCGAACCATTGGTGATCTGTTCTATATTATGGGAGAAGCCATGCCAGATTTGAATCTCACAGACGTATTGGTATGGTTCGCAAAAACTTTAAAAGAACTCATGGAAGATGAACCAATCATCCCGAAGGATCTTCTTGAGGGAGCCGTTAACCAATTCGTTAAGCGCTTACCACGATCCGTTACCAAACAGATTCAAGCGGCTTGAAATTAGCTAATTTAGTGAGCTACATTCCAACTGAACCACGTAATTAGGGACGCTTTGGGGTGATTATCTGCTTTTAAGTTTCAGTAGCTAAAGCGGACCGCCTAGTTTCTGTAATTTTCATCATGATTCCTCCGTTTCCCCTATCAACTATAAGTTAGCTTACCATGGGATCCTTTTTCCGTAACCTCTTTATTGATATATCAGGTCTCATCTTAGACATTTTTAGCCCAATCCCGCTGAATTGTACGTGTCGAACTCTCCCTTCAGCGATTTAACCTTATTAGAAACACCTTCTGCTAAACCGCCCCGCAAGCCAGAGGATAGGTTGCTTAAATCACCATCTTCCTCAAGGTTACTCTGGGTCTGTACCGCTATCATTGAGGCATTCTTCATGGTCGAACCGTACACTTTACCCGCAATCATCCGATAGCTTGGTGCCGTGACGGTTCTAATTTGCAATCGCTGTTGAAACTTACGAATTTCTTTTTCAATTGCGGCCGTTTCCTTCCCGGTTCCATGCTTGATTGAGTTAAACAACGCGCTTATTAAACTCCCTAAACTAGCCATCTGACGACTCCTTTCCCTTTAATTCAGTGATCTGGTCACTTAACTCTTGGCGGGATTGCTTATTCTTAACTTGAAAATCATCCCACTCTTCTTGGACTTCATTTGCTGACTTCCGATAGGTTTCGGAGAGTTCTTGGTCAGACTGCTCAAAATTATGTACCGCTTGTTGACGTAGGTCATCATCTTCATCGCCTATTACCGCCAACGTATCCTCCAAAATTTCATAAAACGACTGGTGAAGTTGTTGGTTTGTTTGGTCCATCGTTTCTTGAACTTGCTTGACCCGCCGTTCCTCGTTTAGGTAATCCTCCTCCAGCTGGCTTTGCTTTGCCTGTAAATCTTTAATTTCATCATAATAGTCAGTCATGATTTACCCTCGTTTTACTTTTGGCCCTTCAGTTTACTAGCTAATCCCAAACTGGCTCGCCCAAGCTTGGTCATCAGCTACCTTTTCTTTAATCTTATTGGTAAAGGCCGTGTCAAAACTATTGAAATCTTCCTGTACCCGGCTGATGGTATCCTGCTTCTGCTCGATTTGATCGGTGAATTTGGTGACTAAAGTTTCGTGAGTTGCTTGCCCAGAAGCTAGAGCCGATCGGCATTCCGCTGGGCTTAAATCCCGGCCAATTCGGTAGGCCGCGTTCTTGGCATCTGTCCACACCTTGGCTTGGTCAGTTTTACCTTCGTCATAAATCTTACTGATCGCCTCCAGGCCTTGGTTGGCATGATTGACAATCGCATCTTTGAGGTAGTAGGCCGCTACTGCTTCTAGGAAAATAACGGCTGAACCGCCAGCACCGGAACCGGACCCAAAGTAGTTGTTTAAGACCCCCAGCCTAGTAGATAGAGTTTCACGAGTTTGGTGGTACGCATTCATGAATTCCCGGTTCGCCTTTTCATTCACCGGTGTCCCTTTGGCCGTTAATAGATTCCCGCTCTTGTCGAACTTCCATTTGTCAATGCCATGGTAATTCATAATATTATTCAACCATGGGCCCTTATACGGTGAATTTACATAATCGGCACCTTTTGTCCCGTTACCAGTGATATTACCAACCAGATCAAAGGGGTTCCGGTAGTTTGTAAAATCCATCGGATGGGTTTCAATATATTTGCGCTCCTTAGCGGTTAACATATGACCGGCGTCTGGACCGTTAAAGGCAACGCTTGAAACCTTCCTCTTAACGGCCACATATGTTGATAAAGAACCGCCAAGGGAATGCCCACTCGTATTTGGCGCGACGGTACCCCCATTCTCTTTAACCGTCTTTGCAACTCGATCATAGAATTTAAGTGCATCGACTGATTGAGCCTCTCCCTTATCTTGGAAACTTACCGAAAGGGCCGCTAATGCTGGACTGGAGGTCCATTTGGCGACCTTTATAATATTTTGATTAACTTTTGGCTCAATATACTTATTTCTTCCTAAACCGATTGTTTCAATATCGGTTAGAACATCAGCCAGCTCTTTTACATTTGTACCCGCATACGCCACAGTTACATGGTTATAATCAACCTTCTTATTATGGACAGGGGCCACTGCGAAGGCTTGCATTCCATTAGTCGTATGATTATTTTGAACATCGATAACTTTATAATGGTGACCATCATATGTTTTTATAGGACTACCTTTTTTATATTTATTACTCCAGACATCATAGACCTTTTTATCAATAATATTATAGTCTTTATCCGTATATTCCATATTCGCCCTCCATTTATTCCCTCAGTTCATCATTTGATTTTTCAGTATACTTAATTTTCAAATTACTTAATGTTCTTGAATTATCTAAGTCTTCAATAACACCACTTTTATCTAAAAAATCTGGATCATAAGAATCAATTTCAGGACCGTTATCATCGAAGGATCGTTTATTGTCCGCTCCTACGAAAACTAAATCATTACAATTATTAATCTTCACTGGAACATAATAGTCACCACCACCAACTGAATTGGGTTTATATAATCTGCCAATTTCCATTGTTTTAATTCCCCTGTAGTGGTGAACAAGGTATTTTGCTACCTTTTCTTGCGTTTCACGTTGTTCATTCGCCACATTTGCCTGACTTTGTTTAACAGTTACGTACCTCACTGCAATACCTCCCACTAACAACACCATGATGATCCCAAAAATTAACCAACTTTTTTTATGCTTATTCATCTTGCCACCTCGTGATCAATTTAGCGCGTGTGATTTGCCATCCTACAAAGACATTTAACTCATCTTCCCCCACGATTGATTCGTGGTACCGCCCACCAGCATCTTGGAAACTTACCGAAAGGGCCGCTAATGCTGGACTGGAGGTCCATTTGGCGACCTTTATAATATTTTGATTAACTTTTGGCTCAATATACTTATTTCTTCCTAAACCGATTGTTTCAATATCGGTTAGAACATCATTAATACTTCCAGCTCCATCCGTCCCCGCAAATGACACGACAACATTGTTGTAATCTGGTTTCTTACCCTTAATTGGGGCTACGGCATAGGCTTTGAAACCATTGACTTTATTTTCATGTTGGTCAATAACTTTGTAAGTTGTTTTTGTTGTCTTAGTGGTTACATGCGCATCTATATTCTTTTTGGGATCAAGCGTTGAACTATTTTTAGCATCATACGCTCTTAGATCAATATCTCGGTAATCTGCATCGGTATATGCTATCATTCTCATCTTCCTTTACTTATATTCAATTTTCACATTTTTCAACGTCCTTGACTTATCATAATTTTTTTGAATACCTAAGATTTGTTCATAATTACCAAAGGAAACTAGAATCATAGGACCATCTTTATAAAATTCATCCCGTGTATCTTCACCAATACGTAGTTCTCGTTTGTTATTTACCGTAATGTCCATAGCATATGATCCACCACCGACAGCATTTGGTCTATCTAATTTGCCAACTTTTAACTCCTTAACACCCGAATAATTTTGTACCAACCATAAAGCCGCCTTCTCTTGCGCTCGTTTTTCTTCATTCGCCGCGTTAGCTTGACTCTGTTTAACCGTCATGTACCTCACTGTAATACCTCCCACTAACAACACCATGATGATCCCAAAAATTAACCAACTTTTTTTATGCTTATTCATCATCGTCCCACCTCGTGATCAATTTAGCGCGTGTGATTTGCCGTCCTACAAAGACGTTTAACTCATCTTCCCCCACAATTGATTCGTGGTACTGTCCACCGGCCTTGATTAATTGTTGGTCCATGATCCGGGAACTAATGGCCCCCGCCGGAATGTTCTTCTTCAAGGCCTTGGTTAAATTATTAAACGCCCGTGTAAACTCAAGCTGGTTCGTCTGGAAAATTAGGTAGATTCCGACCGTCCACGCCTGCTTTAAAATACTTTCAATATCTGGTTGTGGCATCGTTACCCGTGGCGACATCAGGTCAACTTTAGGAATGTATACATACAAATCGTCATAATTCCCCTGTTCACGGCGCTCACTGATCTCGGTTCGTAGCCACTCTAGATACCGTTGTAGTTCATCATTTGGCACCACTGTAACTTGTTCTCCCTCATAATCACCAAGGTGGTCATCGGGATCAATCATGTTTAATTCAACGTTCGGGTGCGCCTGCTGAATCATCCGAATATCATTTAGAATTACCTGTTCACTGACGTTCTCTTGGATGATGGTTTCTGTCATCAGTAAGTAGTAGTGCATTTGATTAGGGATAAAGCCCAACGCTAGGGTCGATTCTTTAGCCAACGCCAGTGGCAGGCCACCGTCTTCCAGCATCTTTTGAACACTTGGCTGCTGGTAGAAGTAATCCTTGGTAACCTCCCGTGGCAACATCGCCACCTTCTCCGGCACCTTCCCCTGCCAGCTTTCATTCATATCCTTCCCTAATTGTCGTAAGTCCTGGACAATCTTTAAGGAATCGTCATGTTCACTTGGTGTGTATACCTGAAAGGCTAACATTTCGCCGTCCACCTCCAATTGCCCCCGGCCCGGGATCGGGCTTTGCTTTAAGACTTCCCGGCCCAACATGTCCCGCGGGGCGTTATCATCAACCATGTATAAACCAATTCTTGTCGTGATGTTGGACGTAATCCCGACCCGGAAGGAGTTATACCGGTTGGCCGTCATAATTGTGTAAATTCCCAGGGCTTGCCCTTCCCGCAAAAGCTTGGTAATCACCAGGTCAATCCCGTTGCGTTGGTCATCATTTTCCACCACCGTGTCATAAGCATCGATCGCCACCACTGTCACTGGTAAGGATTCCCCCGTCAGTTCTTCATACTGAGCTAAATTAGAAACGCCCTTGTCCTGGAAGGTGGCTTGCCGGTCGTCGACTAACTTGGATAACTTCTTGAGGAGTTTGCCCAGCTTTTCTAAATTATCAAAGCCGGCAATATCCCCCACGTGGGGCAGACCCACCAATGGCAGAAGGCCATTCGTCCCAAAGTCCAAAAGATAAAATTGGACCTGTTCCGGATTATTGGCCTTGGCCAGGTTGGTGATGATCGTTTGTAAGGCGACGGACTTCCCGTAACCGGCCGACCCCACGATGAGCGTTGGGTTGAATTTAGCCAGGTCAAAGTCGAGTTGCTTCTGCTCTTGATGGGACGGGATATCAAGCTCCCCAAATGGCACGGTCAGGGTACGGTTCGTGGTCCAACTTTCTTGCCAATTGATATCCGGCCCCGCTAGGCTCTCCTTGAGCGGTGGTAACCACGGTTTCATCGGAATCTTAGCGTTGGCTTCCTTCGTATCTTTGGCAATCTCATCAACGACCGCTTCCAGTTGGGTTTGACCATCATTGACACTACCAGAGTCATCTTCCGATAGGTCCCGGGTCAAGAGTTCGGCTTGCCCCAGGTGGTTGATCAACCAGATCCGGTTATCCACTTGGTTGGCAGAATCATCATCGGGTTCGTAATCGGCACTAGAATAGGCACTCTGGAAGAGCTCGTAGATTTCGTTGTTCCCCACTTGCAGGTAGGCCCGTCCGACCTGGGTAATCGTGGCCGCATCCGGCGTGTGAATGATCTCTTTCGAGTCGGCCGGTTCCGATACCTTAAGGGCAATCTTGAACCGGGAGTTCGACCAGATTTGATCATTCACCACCCCACTGGGCTTTTGGGTCGCCAAGATCAAGTGGACCCCCAGCGACCGCCCAATCCGGGCCGTCGAGACTAACTCATCCATAAAGTCCGGCTCATTGGCCTTTAATTCCGCAAATTCATCCGAAATCAAGAACAGATGTGGTAAGGGTTCGTGGGGATACTGCTGGTCGTCCGGGTGTTGTTTACCTTCCTTGTACAGCTTGGTGTAGCCGTTGATGTTGTTAACGCCAAACTCACGGAAGTAGCGTTGCCGCCGTTGGAGTTCAGCGTGAATTGACTTAAGGGCCCGGTCAGTTGCCGCCCCGTCCAGGTTGGTGATCATACCCATTAAGTGCGGTAGTTTGGCAAAGAGGTTGGCCATGCCCCCACCCTTGTAGTCAATTGGCAAGAAGCCGACATCTTCAGGCGCAAAGTTTACCGCCAAGGACAGGATGTAGGATTGCAGTAACTCTGACTTCCCGGATCCGGTTGTCCCAGCGATCAAGCCGTGGGGCCCGTGGGCGCGTTCATGTAAGTTGAGGTCGACAATGTCATCTTTCCCCCGCATACCCAGTGGCACCGCTAAAGTCTTCGAGGTGTCGGCTTGGGCCCAGCGTTTGAGCACGTTGAGTTCTTCCACGTGCTTGACCCCGTACAAGTCGAGGAAGGTAATGCTGTCGGGGATTGAGTTCTTTTCGACTTCGATGTGGTTGAGGTTGGCTAACCGCTTAATCGAATCGTCCATTGAATACTTTTGCGGTGCCGGGTTGGGTTCAAAGTCCAGGTCCTGGTAGACGTGGTCTTGGTTGACCAGGGTGGCCAGCTTACTGGACCGATACTCGACTAAGGTCGTCACCGTTTCCGGCAGGGCGTTGGCCGTTTCCTTGGCCCAAATCACCGTTACCCCATACGGACTGAGGTCTTCGTTGAGGAATTCGTTTAAGTTATTACCATTGAGCCAGGTCTCATCTTGAATTGCCAAGACGAGATGCGGTTTGAATAAGTCCCCGTCCTTCATCGTGTGCTCTTGAACGGCTTGCCGGCGCTGGACCAGCAGTTGGTAAACCGAGTTCAGGACCATGTCGCGGGTCTGGGAATTGTAAACCAAGCCACGGAGGTTGATACCCGATAGCTGGAAGTGGGGTAACCACCGCCACTCGTGCCAGTGAGCCTGGTATTCCTGCTCGTTTAAGACCGCCACGAATTGAACATCGTGGTAAGAGTGTAAACTGGCAATCTGAAAGAGAATTGTCTGCAGGCTGGTCCGCAAGACCGCATCCGGACCAGCTAAGCCCAGGGTCGCTTGGCGCAGGGCTACCGGAATCGGCGCGTCGTGGAGGACCCGGAAGGGCTTAACGATTTGTTCTTCCACCCGCTTTTCTTCATCCGACCGGACCCGGCCGGCTTTCACGTCGTAATCGAGTTGATAGGAAGCCGGCACCGTTCCGTGGCCTAAGCTGACCGCCAAGAAGTCTTCGTGAACCATCATCCGTTCATATAAGCGCGAGTTGTAATGATGCATCCAACTCGATAACGTTTCAATGGTTGGGAAGTTGTAGGTCAGGGCCTTTTGTTGGCTGGTCCGGAGACGGTTAATCGTCCCCGCCGTGTCTAAGAGATAGTCCTGATAAGTGGCGGCCGCCCGCTCGTTTTTGGCCTTGATTTCCTTTTTTTGGGCGAAGTAATTGCTGACGGAGAAGCCGGAGGTTAACAGGGTAATTCCCCCCATACCAATCATCATGTAGGAGTTGTTCCCCATCAGGTAAGCCAAAAGGGCGTACATCACGATCATGCCGACCGGGGGCAGGATCATTTGCATAGTTGAGTTCTTGGGCATTTGCTGATCCTGGGGAACGTTAGCCACCTTGACCTTGGTTTCCGGTTGCCGCAAGAAGATCCGCGGGCTCCGCCGAAAGTCCGGGAAGTCCTCCGGATACTCCCGGGCGTCGGTACTTAAGGCAAAGTGCCCCAGGTTAATCTTAGCCCCTTTCCGCAGCGGGGTGATCTTCCAGAATTCTTCGCGCGGTTCAACTAAGATCCCGTCAAAATTCCAGATCTGCCCCTCTTGCCAGGGGTAGGTTTGGTGATCAACGGCCCGGTTGTTTACGTAAACCTTGGCCCCGTACGGAAAGACGTCAATCCGCCCCACCTTGCGATCAATCCGGGTTAACATCGGGGTTGGGAATTGAATGTCACTGAAGTACTTTTGAAAGACGTAGATATTCGTTGTGGCCTTAAAGGTGTAGGTGTGCAGGTCGGTCCGTTTGATCACGTACCAGTCCGGCCGTTCAGCCTCACTGATCGCCTCGGTTTCGTCATCTAGATAGACCCGGTCACCCTTAACGCTCGCGGTGTGCCCACCAATCTGGCCTTGTTCGTCCTTACTGAGGGCCAAGTGTTCGAATTGATCCCCCTGGTAAAAGAGGTCCCAGGCCACTTCCTTGGAATCCCGGAGCCGGTCATCAAAGCGGGCCGTGGGATTGTAACTTAATTCCTCAATTACTTTCGAATTCATTCTTCGACCCTCCTAACTTCTTAATGTAGGCGTTGATCTGCTTCCGGTAGTTGTTCAAGCGCTTTTGCTTAGTCGCCCCGTTCATCGTATCGTCATTCTTAGTCTCAGTGTACAGCTTAGCGTAAGCGTGGAGGATGTATTCGTTGTCCCCCATGTTCTTCGCTAAGGACAGGGCTCGTTGGTAATCGGCCCGACCGATGTAAATCCAGTAGTTTAACTGAATGGCGGCCGACTTTTGCGAGATATTTTTTAAGACCACTTTCTGTTGGTCGGCCGACAGGGAGTCCTGCTTGATGTAAGATACCGCCAGAATATAGCGAGCCGCTTGGGGCAGGGAGCGCGTCCCGTACCGCTTTAAATCACTAGTGACCTGGCTGTAATTAGCGACCTGGTAGTCGGCCTGGGCCTCAATAATTGCTGACTGCTTGGGAATCGTGTACAGGCCCCAGTATAAGGAGAGGCCAATCAGGATCACGGCGATAATGCTGGCGCCCCAGCTGACCCACTTCATCAGACTGTAGCGCCGGCGCTTAACCGTTACTTCGGTTTGGTGGTTGATCTGGACCTGGGTGTCGACCTGCTCGTTTAACCGTTGCTTGATTTCCGCCAGGGTGGTGGCCTTGGCTAACTCCTGGCCCAAGGTGGTCTTTAAGGCGACTTCCCCGGCCACCAGCTTGCCGTAATCCAGACTGGGGTCAATCATCCACAGGGCCAGGGCCCGCAGTTGCGCCACCCGTTGTTCTTCACTTTCCCGGTTGGGCGCCACCACTTCGTTAAAGCCCCGGTGCATCGCCACGATCTGATTACCAATCACGTAGAGGTTGCGCGGGTGGATGAAGGCTTGCCGGCCGTCTGGCGCCTGGTCAAACAGCCAATAGGTCTGCGGAATTAGGGCTAACACGGCTATGGGGGTCAACTGGGTCAGGTACTTCTTTAGTGAGATTGCTGTCTCCGGAATCGTGTAGGCCACTTGAACCTGGTCGTCACTTTGGTTTTGCAGGGTCCCGGCCAGGTAATGATCGTCAGCCGCCAAAAAGAGCGGGTATTCGGTCAGGTGCCCTTCTTGAAACTGGGCCGCCGTCAGGGTCACCACCCGTTGGCGCTGGTCATCGAGCTTGGAAACTTGGAGTTGAATGTATCCGTCGTTGTATGTTGGCATAGTTATACCTCGTGGCTGATTACCCGGAGCTGATCACCGTCGTTCAGGGGGTAATTCCCTAAGGCACTACGGCGATCCACGACGAGTCGCTTGTTCGTGATTGCTAAGGTGAAGCGGGGTGGTAAGCTGACCCGTAGGCCGGCTAAGGCGTCCGGTAGTTGGGTCGCTAAGTTGGTTAAGGTCATCTGCCGGGGAATTTGTAAGTCCCAGGTTTGACCGTGAAGTTGAATACTAATCCGCATTAAGGGCGTCGTTGCCATGTAAATCCTCCCATCTGCTTGTAGGAAGCGAATTGGCGGCCTAACCAGCCTCCGACCAGCAGAAACATCGTCATTAAAAGTCCAATTTCAATTACCTGGTGGTACTGCCCCCACCAGGATTCTGATTGATCGGCGGCCGTGTAGAGCTTGGGGGCTGTGTACTTGCCACCAAATACGTAGGTCGCTAACACCTGATCGTTGTGCTTGGTGACCGCAGCGCTCGTATCCTGGTGCTTGACAAAGGCCACTTGATCCGCCTTGGCTCCCACCTGGTTAGCCGCCTTCATTTCGGCCTGGTTCCTTTGTTCCCGCTCCCCAGCCCACAGGGTTTTGACCCCGTAGTCACGTTGGGTGCTGTTCGTTGACCGCCCGTTGTCATAGATCGTTTGTGAATCAACGGTTAGACTGCCATCACTGGCGGCTTGAGCGGGTAAGGGTAAGGCGAACGCCAGGCCAACCACCAAACCCACCAAGACTTTATTCATCGTTATCTTCATTATCTGAACCTCCCGCTGTTGGTTGGTTAGTCGCCATTTGCGTTGGCAGCGGCCGAATCACCAGGGCCCCCAGCGTGGCGATCAGAATCAAGATAATTAAGCCTAGGATCGTGGCCGCCCCGATCAAACCGCCGTTATACAGGGCCGAATATCCGGTTTGGATGTTTTGCAGTGGTGACCACTGGTACAGTAAGCGAATCAGGCTACCTGCCCGGGTTAACATACCTAAGAACGGTGATAACATCACGAACAGGCCGCCGACAATCCCCATCACGATTACCGCCGCCATCCGGCTGTAGCGGGCAATCATCATCACTAGGGTCGTTAAGGTGATCATGATCAAGGCCGCGTAGAGAATCCAGGAGACCCGGTCGGCTTGGCCCGCTAAGGAAGCTGTGCCGCCCCCTAAGGCCGCCCCGAGAACTAAGCCGGCTAGTAAGGTTAGGGCGACACTTGGCAGGTTCAACCACATCCGGGTGTGCTTAACCAGCGCGGTCGCCTGGGTTAATCGCCGCCCCGGCAAGAAGCGGTTGATCGCAATCCCGACCACCGTCGCCGCCAAGGCTCCGATTACAGTCATGAAGTAAGGCAGAATGGCGGTTTGCCGGGCGGTTGAGAATTGCCCGGCAGCCGTTAACGGATTAGACAAGAAGTTGTAAACCTGGGTGTTTTGGTTCTCCCCGTTGCGAGCGTTTTGCATAACCTGGTTGAAGTTGTTGGCGAAGGCCTGGTTGTTCCGGGCCGACCACCGGGCATCGTTGACGTTGTTGTCCAAGGTTGATTGAATCCCGTTGGTCGTGTTCTTCAACTGGTTGGTTGTCCTGGTCAGGTCCTTGACCGTGTCGGCTAGGGAGTTCTTCTGGTCACTACTGTTTTGCCCCAGGTCAGTCCCCTGTTGCTTGATCTGGTCTTGCAGGTCCTGGAACTGATCAGCTAGGGAAGTCGCACTGGTACTTGCATCATCGGTCGTGGTACTTGCGGTGGTTGCAGCTGGCGTGTCGGTACCGTTGTTGACCGCTTCTTGAGCCGCTAAGTACCACTGGAGAATATTGTTGACCTCGGTGGCGTAAGTCTTTTGGCCCTCACGATCCTGGTTTTGGTAGTTCGTGTTCTTTTCAACCTCGTCAATCTTGGTCAGCTGACTTTGGATGTCGGCGAAGGCCTGGGCTAACTTCTCTGCGGATTCCGTCGAAATTGAACTGGTTTCCTTGACGTTAGCCTTATTGAAGTTCTCCTTGATCTGATCAATCTCACTCTGGTAACTATCCAGGTTGGAATTACCACTGTAGCGCTGGCTAACTAGCTTGGCAGCACTGATCGTGGTCTTGATGTCCCGGTCCATGGCTTCATCCAGCGAGGTGTCCTTGGTGATGCCGACGGTTCCGTTGTTTTCGATTTTGTTATTCCACGTCCAGTTATATTCACCCTGCCCCGAATAAGTCACCGTTAAAGTGACGGCTTCAATCCCATTATTCTTGGGGAAGGTTATTGCCTTAGCGTTATTATCAATCGTGGCGGCGTTCTCAGTGGTGTCAGTTGAATTAAGATCCGCCGCCGCGATATCAACCTTGACCCCATCATCACTATGAAAGACGATGGTACTTTCCTCGTCATCCTTGAGATCGATTGGTCGCGCTAAGGTTACCACGTACTTGCGCCCGGCCACATTCCCCTCCTGGGTGGAAGTTGCGTTTTCACGCTTACCAAAGGTCGTCCCTGCTACGTCGTTATAGGTGTTTAAGACCGCCTTAGCGTGGGTGTAATCCGTCCAATCCGTGTCGCTTACCCCTTCCGGCTTTTCCGTGTACACCGGTAGGTCCTCCACCTGGGTTTGAATCAATTGGGCCAGTTGGGATTCCAAGGACTGGTTATTGAAGCTGGTCTGGATTAACTTGACGTTTTGGCTCACTGTGTTATCGGTGCTCAACCCGTAAGCCGTCACCAGCGAGTCACTCAGGTTAGTCAAAGTCTGCTTGTCATCGTCTAAAGCGTTAATCAGTGGCGACAGGTTGGTACTGGTATCGTCATCACTGGTATTAGCGTCCAGGGCGGCTTGGATTTCGTTGGTCGAGTAGTTGCCAAAGTTAAACTGATCCTGGAAGGCATTGGCACTCTTAGTCAAGCTAGCCATTTGATCGGTCAAGGTCTTTAATTGGTCGGCCGAACTGGTCTGCGACTGAGTTAAGGCCGTCCCTAAGTTACCTAAGTTATCTTGAATCTGGTCAGTGAAGGACTTGATCGTCGCCTCATCATTTTGACTGGACTGGCCCAGTGAACTGGCCGTGTCAAAGATGGAATTATACTGATCGGTCAGTTGGCTAAAGGGTGATTGCACTCCGCTGGTTAAACTAGCCACCTCACTGGAGCGGACGTTAGCCTGGTTGGCCATCGCTAGCTGGGCATTGCGGAGGTTTTGAATCAAAGAGGCAAAGTACATCCGTACAATCCGGTTGTTAAAGTAGGTCACTAGCTTGGTCACCTGGGCACTAATTTGTTGGTTGGTGACCTCGTTTTGCCCCTTGCGAACCTGGTAGTCAATTCCTGCCTTGGTGGGGTTAGTCGAATTCAGGTTCAATAACCGGCGGGAGAAGTCGCTCGGGATCATCACCACCACGTCATAGCTCCCGTTGGCCAGCCCAGCGTCGGCTTCATCGGCTGAAGCGGTCGTCCAATCCCGCTTGGTGTCTTGTTCAATCAGGGTCACAAAGTCCTTTCCCAGGTTGTAAGCCCGGCCGTTAAAGGTCGCCCCGTTATCGTTATTAACTAGGACGTACTTAACGTTACTCTTGCCCTTTTGCCCCGTTTCGCGCACAGCATTGGGGTTATGGGGGACTAGCCACACCAAGAGGGCAATCACTAACAGCCCACCCAGGATGACTCCCGCTAGTCCTATGTATCGCTTATTCAGTCGCTCCCGCCAGTTTCGCATCGCTCTTCCCCTTCCTGATTTAACAAAAAGGGCCCTCGTCTGGCACTTGACCAAGGCGAAGGCCCCTCCTTATTTAATTTCATGTCCAGTTTTCAACGGGCCTGAGAAACTAGTTCAAGCCAAATGCCGTCCGGTCCTGGTTGTCCCGGTCTTCGGCGGTGTTGGCGTAGTTGTTCAACTGTTGGTTGATCTGGGTTAACAGTTCAATCATTTGGTTAACGTTGGGCTTAAGTTGTTCAAACTGGTCCAGGTACCCTTGGAACGCCTGCCCTTGCCATTCCGCGGCCATATTGCCATTTTCCGTCGAAATGTTGTTCAGTTGCGTTTGAATTTCGTTGGCCGCCGTGCTGTAGACGTTGGCGGATGCCCGAAGCTGTTCCGGGGTAACGGAAATTGCTGCCATAATTTACCTCCTCTATGTACATCTGCTCCTATAATAAAGTATGAAATAGTTTGTACGCCTATTTTACTAAATCTTAAACTTAATTTCCATAATTTTTCAAAAGGAGAGACGGAAAATCACTGTCTTTACCTTTTATTACTAAGGACTAGAACTCCAGAAATATTGATAGATCCATAATTTCCTAGTAAAGTATTTTTAAAAAATAAAGGAGATATTATTAATGAATTCTAAAAAAATACAACAGATTACCATTCTATTTAGCGGGCTATTTCTTGGTTGGCTTGTCTTATCTAGTAAGGCTGACGCGGCGACCTATTACGTTGCTCAAGCTGGTGACACCCTTGATAAAATCGCCCAAGAAGCCGGGATTGACGTTAATAAGTTAGCGTCCGATAACAATTTAGTGACATCACGTCACTTAGAGGCGGGCCAAAAACTGTTAATTTCCACCCAAACTAATGGTCGATCCACCCCCACTTCTGCCCAAACTTCCACCACTAATCAGACTAGTGACGACGTTCAAGCCGCCTTAACGACCCTGGGTAATCAGGTTGGCAAAACCCTCTACAACGGTCAGTGTTACGGCCTCACCGCTTGGTACGTCGACCAACTCAAAGGCCCAACCATGATGGGCTCCGGTCATGAATACGCCCAAAACATTGGTGAAGACTACGATTGGGCCGCTTACGGCTGGACAGTTACCGAATATCCCACCATTGATCAAATTCACCCCGGTGATGTGATTTGTTGGGAAGCGGGCGGCTCCCTTAGCCCTGGAATCTACGGCCACACCGGAGTTGTTAAGTCCATCGACAATAACGGGAATATGGTCACTTACGAACAAAACGCCGGGGCTGGTCAGATTGCCTATCAATACAACCGGACTTATAACCAGACTCGAATCAAGTCCGTAATTCACAAAAATGGTTCAACCACTACCACCAACACTACGACAAACAACCCCAGTGACGGCCTCGCAACTAATGACGCCCAAGCCAAGGAATGGATTGCCCAACGCGAATCAAGCGGCTCCTACACCGCTCAGAACGGCCAGTACTACGGCCGTTACCAGCTTAACCTAAGCTACCTCAATGGTGACTTGTCCCCCGCCAACCAAGAAATCACCGCCAATCGCTACGTCCAGAATCGTTATGGTTCTTGGACCGCTGCCCAGCAATTCTGGCAAGTTAATGGATGGTATTAGTAGTTAAATTTGGTATAAGGCCCGATAGATAACTTCAGCTATAATTTACTTAAGGGTGACACTTGACCTTACAAGTGTATACCCCCATCTTCATGCCGGTTCCGGGTTTGGTGTTGCCGCTGCTTTTTCGTCATTTCCCACTCGGTCTCTTTTAAGCCGCGTGCCTGTTTTTGTCGTTCGTAATCTTCATCATGGGCATATAGGGCGGTCATGATTGCGTTACTAAAGGCTGTCTTTAAGTAGTAGCTTGGACTAACTGGCTTGTAATTTAGCGGTTGATAATGTCCCATATTTACTTTTCTATACTGGTCGTCCTTGGCCTGTTGCTCTTTTAACTGCTTTTGGATTTTCTCGATCTGACTGTTCTTAATCGTTGGATCGACTTTGCATTCACCCAAAAAGAGTTGTTTAGTGCCATCATGCTTTAAAACCCGTTGTAGGTGATGATTTTCTAACTGATCTAAGCTCAGCTGTCCCGATAGATAAGCTAGTCCTTGCAGATGCTCTTGGGTATTGAATACCCTTGGTGGATTTTCCTGCCACTGTGCGATTGTTTCAACCTTACATGGTTTTAAAGCTGGATCATAGTACATCACTGCTGTATAGGCCTGTTCCTGTTTAATCATTGGTAATTCATTAAAATCGCCGTTAGGAAAGGCTCTTCTTAAAACTTCCTGGTATTGGGTTTGAATAACTTGCTTCACAGCCATAATTGTTCGCAAATCTTTGACTGCGCGAGTAATCTTTTGCTGCTCGGTTGGTGAATACTTTTCTAGTAGACCTTGATCAACGTGTTCTAGACTTTCTAAGCTATCATCATGAATCATCAGCGTATATTTCAGTTCGATTTTGACTTCCTTTTCTTGTTGCATTAATAACTTCCAGCCAACGTACGGCCGTTTGGTAAAGGTCAATAATTGTTGGGTCAACAAATCATCACGAATGTTCATTAAACGTTCGTTTAATTCACTGCCTTTAAAAATCGTTTGTTCGCTATCGGTTTCCTTAATTAATTCTCGTCTTTCAGCTTGCGTGGTCTGTTCAAAATTAAGCTCTGGATAAAGTTTTTTCGTCGTGCGATCAACCACTTTATTTAAGAGCTCATCTGCTTTTTTGAGTGAGCTTTCTTGTTGGTTAATTGTCAATAATTGTTTAGTCACATCTTCACCAACCGCATGTTTAATTAAGGTGCTGTTTTTCCAATTAAATAGCATGCGCCGCTTATCATCTAAACTTTCCAAACTAATATAAGTTTTCAGTTCGTGGCTTAACTCTTTGACCACTTTTTTCTCGTTAAACGAGAAGTGTTTACTTAGGCTATCCAAGTGACCTCGATTAATTACTTTTTCCTGCATATTTTTATAGCCAGCTTTGGTCTTACGATATTTCTTAACTTGTTGGTTAAATGCCTTTCTTTCATGCCGCTTACTATTGATTCCCTCATGTTGAGTTGGAACTTCATCTATTCCTTGATTTTCAAAGGATTTTTCACTAATTCGATCCGGAATGTTTTTTTGTGCTAATAACTGATTAACACTCAACGCCCAATTTTTTCGCCACTCATTAATTTTTTCTTTTTTATCCCAATCAACCAACCAAATTTTTCTTTGTTTTGGAAACCCGCTTTTGGTTAAAAGTTGCTTGCCATTTTCATCTTTAATGTACTGCGTCTTTGCTTTTAATCCCCAACTACCATCGGGGTTAAATGGGCGGTTCGTTAACATCACATGTGCGTGCGGATTATCTTGGTGATCACGATGAATTGCTACGTCAGCTACCATACCTTGATCGACAAAATTTTCCTGCACATATTTTGTCAGTAATTCTTTCTGTTCGGATTCACTTAATTCTACCGGTAAAGCCACGTTAAATTCTTTTGCATACCGTGAGTTTGATTTACGATCTTTCTTTTCAACTTCATTCCATAATTGTTCTCGATTACTGGCCCATTCTGGTGCGTTTTTTGGGGTTAAAATAAAGCTTTCCGGCATAACCGAGCGGGCATAAAAGTAGTAGCGTCCCTCCTTATCATCAAATAATTTTTCACCGCTTCGATAAGCGGCACTGGCAATCGCACTTCGTCCTTTTCCAGCACTAATATTACTAAAACTCATATGAAAAATTGCCATGTTAGTCACCTCTTTGCTTTGATTCTATGGGCTTGACTTTGTTGTCGCCATCGGCGACTTCTAATACAGGATTTTTGGGTTAGCACAACATAGAATTTATTCTATGTGTAAGTGCGCATTGTCCTCACTTCGTTCGGACTTCTGACTTCTTTTCTACTCCACTATTGTATTATACATATTTCTGATTCTCAATAGTTATGCTTTGACTACCTCTTTACTTTTGTGATATATTTGACCTATCTAAATATATTTATTCTTACAGGGAGATTTTGTTATGCCTACTTCTTTAGAGCTTCAAGAAGCTAAATTGAAAGACCTTAATCAACGTATTAAAAATGAAAAGCTTAAAATTGATCAACGGTTGGGTCACCAACTTATCAAGCAAGCTAATCTTGACTATGGGAAATTATCTATGCAAGAGATTAAGTCCTTATCAGTAAAGCTTGCGGAGTTTTTAAATCAAGAAAATCAATCTACTTCTACTCTTAATTCTGATAATTAATTTTCGTTTTTAGATGGTGTTTTATATGACTACTCAAATGCAAAAAATGCTTAACCAGCAAAAACGCTTAGAAGCAAAAATTGAACGGCAAGATTTTAAATTACGGCAGAATAAATATTACGAAAATCAACGTGCTCGAAAAGCTCGTACTCGTCGTTTAATTCAAAAAGGAGCACTTCTAGAAAAATACTTCCAAGCAGAAAATTTGTCGGTTGAACAAACCGAAGAGCTTTTAAAAATTTTTGCCAATTACGTTAATGCGCATAAACCTAATAAGCTAAAAAACGATCAGCCTAATAACTAGGTCGATCGTTTTTGTTTTCTGGGTCTTCTTTAGGCTTAACTTCTGGATTCTTTTCAGCAAATTCTTTTAATTGTTCCTGCACCCTACCGCTGATCTCTTTTTTTAGTTCTGTTGTTTTTTCTACTAAATCGAGGTACTGCGGTGTGGTCGTATGATGATTAATCTCCATTTTATTAATAACACTATCTATGCTGTTAAGCAGGGTATTATTATCTAGCTTTCTGTTAAGAATCTCGGTAATAATCTTTTTGGGGCTTTCGTTCAAATTTTCTAGGCTAGAATATAATTTGTTACCCTTTCGGTCATATAGTCTGATCTCTTTAAATAACCTCTGTTTATACAGAAAATCTAAATTGTCAGGTAGCTGCCTGACAACGACATCATGAGCTTCTTTGGTAGTCGCTCTAGCAGTTCTAGGTGATAAACTAAATTGATCCTCATAGCGTGCCAAAGTCCCTAGATATGATTCAATTCTCGGAACTGCCATAACGTATAAACTCGCTTCGTAACCCCTGTTCTGTAACTTAGTTACAGTGGCCATTGGTACTTCAACTGTTCTTAACGTACCTTCGATAATTAAATCAAATTTTTTATCACTCAGATAATCAATTAAAGACTCAGTCATTTGGTTAGAAAACGGGGTTACATATTTTACAACATCTTTTCCGTATTTTTGCTCTAATTGTTTATACTTTGGGTGTAGCCACTTAAAAGTATCGTTATCAATCGTAATAGCGTTGGGATCTTCGGCTTTGATGAGTTGATGCAAGCCTGACTTTCCCGCTCCCGGTTGCCCGCCCAGTAAATAAGCTTTGGGGCTTTCCTGTGCTTGCTTGTTTTTGGTTAATTGCTCGATTTCAATCTGTAATTTCGCTTCAAATTGATAATCGGTATAGCTGGCTAGTTCGTCCATAACTAAGCAACTTTACTTTTCGTTGGCAGACTATCAATAAAGTTATTCATTGCTTGCCAGTAAGCTTGAATTGTCTCTAACTCTCCCAAGGAATGCGCGTCCATAATTACTAACTTAGCATCTCCTAACTGGTGCATCAGTTTAACCAGAAAATGACTTTCATCGTGAATATTTAATTCTTGGTCAACGACCAAATTGACTACTTTAGCATAAATGCTGCTGGCAAATTCGGTTAGAATTTCCTTTTTGTAAGTTTGTTGATAGTCTAATTTCATGTTGGTACCTCCTTAAGTTTTGACTATTTTTTTACTTCTTATATGCGAGTTGCTGGGATTAAGTATTAAAAGTCAAACATAGTTACTTTCCCCTTTATTTTAGCCTGCTTTGAGCTAAAAACCAATTAAGGCGTCTGTTAGCACTTTGACCTTCTCCTCACGTTTGGTTGTGTCCACAGAGATGCCCAGCTCCTCTTCTTAGCAGTTGTTTAGCCGCTTTAGTATAATTATACCCCAAGCAATTAAAATCGCTTATACGAGCTTATATGACATCTAGAAGTTATCTGGGTGTGTTGCCCGGTATTTTTCATTGGCTTGTTTGTTCCACCAAACGCCAAACAGGTTTTGCATAGTGCCGTACAAGTAGTTTTCAGCATTTTTAACTGGCTTATGTTTCTCATTACTTCTAAGGGCGTTAAAGTACCGTCTTGAAGTGCTGGTAATGCGCTTCCGTAAATCCTTATCAGGATCAGGATTATGCGCGGCTTGCTGCCAAAGTTTCTCAATATCAATTGCCCAGGGGTCAGCCAACAATTGCTCAATTTTTTCAACTTCTTGGCTTGGTTTGGTCATTTAAAAAGCTCCTATGCCATTTTTGAAAGACGTTTGGATCCCAGAAATCCTCGTTGTCAGCGTCCTGCTCCTTGGGGTGTTTGGCCGCGTATTCTCTAGCCGCTTGCTTGTTCCACCAAATCCCAAATAGATTTTGCATGGTGCCGTATAGGTAATTCTCAACGTCTTTGATATGTTTCTCATTACTTCTCAGGGCGTTAAAGTATCGTCTTAAAGTCTTGGTCATCAAGGGCTTTAGCTCTTCATCGTCTAGTGGAATATAGACCCCAATGTCCCGGTGGTCTTTTTCAACTTTGTATTTGGCATTGAGAATAATACCGATAAAGCGCCGCATTTGTTGCGGAGTTCGGCACCAAAAGCTAAGTAATTGAACCGCTTCGGGTTCTAAGAAAACGGGTAAGCCACTGTCTTCATCAGTTAAAAAGTCATTAGCATGCTTAACCAAATCATGGTTTTGTTGTTCAATTTCAGCTGGTGAGAAATTGGTTGTGGAAAAGTCCAACTTTTGAGTATCTATATTGTATCTATTAGTATCTAATACTTGTTCTTTATCTAGATTGTGTGTGATTTTCACATTTCCGCTTGTAGCAAGGGTTTGACCGGTCTCGTTAACGGACTTATGCGGAAGTGTGATTTTCACATTTCCGCTTGTAGCAAGGGTTTGAGCGGTCTCCTGCGGAAGTGTGATTTTCACATTTCCGCTTGTAGCAAGGGTTTGAGGCTCTTTTTGGGCATATTCACCGCGTAAATAGACATCGGTTGCTTTCACATCGAGCTTGGACAGATATAAGCGATTCGGTTCATTCTTTTTTGTTTTTGGGTTAAAGCCCATTCGCTTCTGCATTAACAAATGAGCGGTTTCGAGTTCTTTTTTTAGTTTGACGACTTTTTGATTATGGCAATTGAATAAATTTTCGAGTTCTTGATTGGTAAAAATAAAATAGACGTGTCCTTCTTCATCAACCCAGTTGTTGCGCAAAGAATACTCGAGCCGATCTTTCAGTACCATATAAGCCAATTTAGCGTCACTGCTTAAATGTTTGTATTGCTCGCCATACATTAATACCTTAGGAAACTGGAAAAACAAGGCTCCATATACGTTATCGGCTTCATAGTAATTGAAATCTGTTGATTTTGTCATAATAAAGACTCCCTTTCTTGACTGACACACACTGCCTCAAAAGAGAGTTGCTAAAACATTTAATTTGCTTTAAAATACAAATCTGATATGCTCTAACTGAATTACAAAGCTTTCATTGGTCTGGTGGCTTTGTAACTTTACCAGCATGTGTCTGATTGTGAGTTGCCCACTCGGCAACTTTTTTAGTTTCTAACAACAAAAATGGACTAAATAGCTTCAGTTAGCTACTTAGTCCATTGAGTTTAATTTGGTTTTAACTATCCTGCACTTGTCCCCTGGGACTGGTTTGCGGTATAATTAACCTACAAATTAAGAACAACGTTCAGTCGATTTTAACTTGCCGGTGAAAATCGACTGAACCTAAGTAGCTCTCTGTCAGCTACTTGCTAAACAAAAAATCTCTGATTCCTCGTGAATCGGGGATTTTTTGTTTAGCTTGATCTGTTATTCGGTTGTTAAATTAATCTTAGTCTAGCATAGCGTTCACCTACCGGCAACTTTATTTGGTTCTGTATACTTTGCCGGCTTTCGGTTGAAACCAGTAAGTTAAATATCCTTATCTGAAAAGGCGCTGAATCCTCCTCGCAGCCGTTCCTTGGAACTGACAGATGATTCTGGCTTATTTTCGGGCGTTTCTGAGGCTTTTAAGTTGTCTTTGACATAAGGATCCCCTGAAGCCTTCAAACGCTCTATTTCGTGAATTAAGGCGGTTTTAACCAGGGTTGTTTTGGGAATTAGTGATTGGTCAAAATAGTCTAAAATCTCTTTATCGACAATTTTTTCGGGGTTTAAGCGGACATTTAAGGTCTTAACTTTTGTCATGCTTATTCACCCTCCTTCTCTTGTGCTTGCTGGCTTAATCCGTACTTGTAAAAGCCGTTGACGTTAGCAACTTCAGTATCTTTAACAATGACCGCATTAGTAAACGTTGTCTTCAGAATCTTTTGGTTAATTAAGTTGGCGCCGCCACCAGTGAAGAACAACGTATCAATGCTATCAAGGTTCTTTAAAGTTGAAGTCACATTGGCCACTAACCGGCGGGTAAAGCGATCACTTTCCCTGCCAACCAATTCAGTAATGTCATCTTGCCGGTTCTTCGAAAAGCGGTAGCTCCATTGGTGTTGCTGATTGCCGTGACGCAATTCTTTTTCTAACTGATAAAGGCTAACGTCGCCTTCAATTCGACTGGCAATTGCTTCGTATAGATCATTTACGCCGGTGTTAAATTGCTGACGGTTTTTGCCGCTAAGTTCAAAATTTAAAATCGTATCAATCAAAATTGTGCCACCACCAACGTCAACAATGCCTACCTTTTCATCTAACAGCGCCTTATTTTTGATGAAGCCCTGGCTATCTAGTAATTCGTTATAGAGCGTACCGATTGGCTGTGGCAAGATATACACCTTGCGAACTCTGACGGTCACAATTTGATCGTCAATTGTTACTTGGTGTTGCCCCTCCAAGACCTTTAGCAACGATTTCAAACGTTCGTGGTCGGCATAGTCACCAGTAGGCAAACCCGCTGTAACAACGACTTCTAAGACTTGGTTGTTAGCAATTTTAAAATCACTTGCTAATAAACCTAAAGCAAAGTTAGCCAGTAGCTTGAAAGCTTCGCTGTTATAACGATCCCCGTACATAATCGTGTCGGCCAGATACTCATCAAGATGTAAACCGTCAATACCTCGCCCCCAAACATACTTATCGTCACTGAATGGGACTGAATAAGTGTGCAGATCGTTATTGGTGGCTGAACTACCAACTGACATTGGCATATCAGCCTGGTTTAAATAACGTGATGGCAAAACATATTCAGATTTGCTACTTTTTAATTTGGTTTGCTTATTACCTAAATCTAAACTGAAAATTTCCATAGGCTGCTCTCCTTATTTTGCACTGCATTGCATTACTTTTATACAAATATATAGTAACACTTAGCTTTATTAATGTAAACCCAAAAGAAGCTAAGCTAACACGTATAATTTAAATGCATTACAAAATGTGACTTTTAATGTTGCAAAATAAGTGATAAGTCTTACTTAAGTGACCACCAATGTTTTTTCTTGGGTTGGCCGTCGAGTTGCTTAGTTTCGGGTTTGATTTCCGTGAGCCGTAATTGTTGTTCATGCTCTAATAATGTCTGCTGCTTTTCCAACAGCTTATGCAGTTGGCCAATTTGATCTTTGTAGTTTTTTTACTGGAATAATCTAATAAGTACATAGATAATTTTAGTTAGTACATCAAATGTCACATTATGGTTGCGATCGGACCTAGTAATGGTTGATGTTAAAGATGCTGAATTCATTAGGATAGAACAATTTTAATTAGAGATCGTTTGTCGTAATTATGTCTAGTCTATATGCAGACTATCTGCTAATTGGCGAGCAGCCAACAACATCACGTCCTTAATTTGTTCTGGTGGCTCAGGATTACCTTGGCCTAACCAGACACGTAGAATATTGGTAAGACCACCTAGTTGAAAAGCTATCACATAATTCACTTGGGTAGGAGTGCCCTGAACATGCCAGGGAGCCGCAAACTGTTGATAACGTGGGATTGCTTTTTGCTGCCAAATTTCATTCATGTGATCAAATAAGCCCTGTCGGATCAATAATTGAATTAAATCTCGTTTTTGCCACCAAAAATTTAAAAAAATGTCAAAAGTAGTTTTTAGCATCATTTCCCCTACCTGCGGTTTCTGTTGGAACAATTGTTCAAAGTACTGATCGAACAACTGATCACACAAATAATTAATAACCGCTTCTTTATTTTTAAAAGAGTGATAGAACGTCTTTCGAGATAATTCGGCGGTTTGAGCAATTTCAGTAATAGAAATATCCTGAAAATTCTCTTTTGTCATTAAATTTATAAGGGCGTCACATAACCATTGCTTAGACTGCTCAACCATACGCTGCTTTCCGTTCATTTTATTAACATCTCCTTTACTATCGGTAACAAATTATAGCAATCTGTAGCACTTAGCCAATAAGGATTGTTTTAATGCTTAGGACTAATTATACTAGAAGTCGCAAATAAAGGTAACAAATGTTTCCTTTATATTCATCTGTTACTGAAAGGAGCACTTGATAGATGTCAAAAGCTACTAAAATTATCAGTCTTATCGGGTTAACCATTGCGATGTTTATGGGCACCTTAGACAAAATAAGGAAGCAGTCTCTCAACAGATTATTGAACAGCATCACGAGCCAACATTGAAAGAAAGAAAAAATTAAATTAATGATCAAATACTAATAAGGGGAGAATTAAATGATTAAGTTTTCTAATATCAATAAAGAATATCAGGTTGGTAATCAGGTTGTAAAAGCACTTAGTCAAGTTAACTTTGAAATTGAGCCTCACCAACTTACTGTAATTTTAGGACCATCTGGGTCTGGTAAAAGCACTCTTTTAAACATTTTAGGTGGTATGGATCGACCGACAAAAGGGGATATCAGTTTTAATGATCGACAGATTAATAAGCTGAATGACCACGATTTAACATCATATCGGCGAGAAGTAGTCGGTTTTGTTTTTCAATTCTACAATTTAATTCCAAGTCTAACGGCATTAGAAA
>OAWU01000357.1_pt1 | contig 32279 bp, 25 predicted proteins | sample 1477041 | NCBI WGS metagenome assembly OAWU01 (sample SAMEA2580266, study PRJEB22360) | human gut metagenome | biome: human gut; feature: human-associated habitat; material: faeces | place: Denmark | collected 2008/2010
ACGCCGAAATGACGCTTAAATCCTGATTCCACTAAATCACCTAATTGACCAAATAAACTTAAAATCAATGTCACTCCAAGTAATATCCATACATTCATATTGAAATCTACAAAATATAACATTGCAAGAGGCACTATCAAACTACAGAACAAGCCACCTATGAATCCTTCGATTGTCTTATTCGGACTTATTACTGGCCAAAGCTTATGTTTGCCCATCATTTTACCAAATAAGTAAGCCCCTGTATCTGTAAGCCAAACAATTAAAAAGGCATATAATATGTAATGTAATCCTTCTGATCTCGTTTCATAAAAGAACATAAAACCAATGCCTACATAAGCCACAGACATTAAGCAAAATGCAGCATCCATAAAACTAAATCTGTTTTTAGATAAGACAGTATAACTTAATACAATAAAGCTCATTGCAATTAAACTTTTTAATTGAATTACTTGTACCCATGGCCCTGCATGTTGTGGCAACATAATGATGATAAGACCAACTGCACTAATTAAACCAGGAACTGAAACAAATTTAATCATATTCATATTCAACAATTCTTTTAATGCAATCAATGCTAATATATTAGCAAATATCATTAACACAAGGCCGCCTTTTAACAAGATAGGCAAGAATACGATTAAGGCAATAATAGCTGTCAGCGTTCTAACTTTCATACTATACTACTCCTCACTCAATCCGCCAAAGCGTCTTTGACGTGACTGATAAATTTTTATACATTTAATTAATTCATCTTCGTCAAAGTCAGGCCATAATTTTTGATTAAAGATAAATTCACTATACGAAACTTGCCAAATCAAGAAATTACTTATTCTTTGTTCTCCTGAAGTACGAATTAACAACTCTGGATCAGGATAGTCTTTTGTCATTAAATGATTGTTTATATATGTTTCATCTATGATATCACTATTTAAACCTTGTTGATGAAGCTCGTCAAACATATTTTTAATACTATGAACAAGTTCTGCTCTGCCACCATAATTAATTGCAAATATTAATTTTAAGCCGGTATTATTAGCTGTCTTTTCTTTAGCATTATTAATTGCTTCTATCGTTGATTTTGGCAACTTATCAGTAAATCCAATTGTTTCAACTTTGACATTTTTTTCAATTAGTTCCGGTAAGAATGTCTTTAAGAAATTGACAGGCAAATTCATAATATAATTTACTTCACTTTCAGGTCTTGACCAATTTTCAGTGGAAAAGGCATATAAAGTTAAGTACTTAACACCAATATCACTAGCTATCCTAGTAATTTTTTTTATTGTTTGCATACCTTCGTAATGGCCTTTAATTCTAGGCATTTTTCGCTTCTTAGCCCATCGCCCATTACCATCCATAATAATAGCGATATGTTCAGGTATATTAGACGAGTCTAATTCTTCATTATAATTATTTATAGTGTTCTTTTTATTTATTAGCTTTTTAAACATGGTCTTTCCTCCGAGCCTGATCATCTCTGTCATATAGTATAAGTTACTAAACAATCATTATCATTTTATCATACTCATTTAATGCATTGAATAAGCAAATAAAAAAACTGTACCAAAGTCTGACTCGGTACAGTTTACACCAGAAATGTGACATACATACTGAGGTTAAAAATTACATAACTTTATTATAGCAATATACCTAATGCCTATTATTTATAAAGTATATGTTTAATTAACTTGTTTAAACACCATTTTTATGCTCATTGTGAATTTAAATTATCACATGCATCTTTGATTTAATTAAACATGCCCATTTTAAATGTTACATTATCGTTTAATACTGGCATTTTAATATGTCATTGTATATTAGTTTTATACTGACATAATATCTTTTTCTTTATCAGCAATCATTTGATCAATTTCTTTTATTGAATTGTCTGTTGCTTTCTGAACATCTTCAGTACCACTTCTCAACTCATCTTCAGTAATGTCGCCATTTTTTTCATCTTTTTTCAACTGATCATTCATATCACGACGAATATTTCGAACAGATACTTTAGCTTCTTCACCAATTTTCTTAACATCTTTAACGCGCTCTTTTCTACGCTCTTCTGTTAAGGCAGGTACTGCAATACGTATCACTTCACCATCACTTGTTGGGTTGACACCTAAGTTAGCCGCTATTATCGCTTTTTCGATGTCAGCTACAGAAGTTTTGTCGTATGGAGAAATAACAAGTAAACGTGCTTCTGGAACATTGATGCTTGCTAATTGTTGTACAGGTGTTGGTGCACCATAGTAATCAACTGTTACGCCGTTTAATAAATTTGAATTAGCTCTTCCTGCACTGATATTAGCTAATTCACGTGATAAGCTTTCGATTGATTTTTGCATTCTTGATTTAGTTTCATTAATAATGTCACTCATTATTTTACACCTCTAAATTTATTTTGTAATTAACGTACCTATCTTTTCACCCATAACAGCACGTTTAATATTTCCTTCTTCCATAATAGAGAAAACAGTTAACGGAATGTTATTATCCATACAGAATGAGGATGCTGTTGAATCCATTACTTGTAAACCTTCTTGAAGCATTTGAATATGCGTTAAATGTTCATATTTTACCGCATCTTTGTTTACTTTAGGATCTGCAGAATATACACCATCTACATTATTTTTGCCCATTAAAATAACATCTGCTTCAACTTCTGCAGCACGTAATGCCGCTGTAGTATCTGTAGAGAAGTATGGGTTTCCAATACCTGCAGCAAAAATAACTACGCGTTTCTTTTCTAAGTGTCTAATTGCACGACGACGAATATAAGGTTCAGCCACTTGCTTCATTTCAATAGATGTTAATACTCGTGTATCACAATCCAATTGTTCTAAACTATCTTGTAATGCTAAGGCATTCATTACAGTTGCAAGCATACCCATGTAATCAGCAGTTCCACGGTCCATACCTAAGTCACTACCTGTTTTACCTCTCCAAATGTTTCCGCCACCAACGATTACTGCGATTTCACAGTCCATTTTAGCAACTTCAGCCACTTGCTCAGCAACACTTTTAATAATTACTGGATTTATGCCAAATCCTTTTTCTCCAGCTAACGCTTCACCACTTAGTTTCAAAACTACACGTTTATATTTAGAAATTTGAGCCATTTTCTTATCCTCTCTATCGTGAATATATGTAACATATACAAGTAAAGAAGACACAGTTGTCGTTTTATTAGAATGATTTACATTTTAATAAAGCAACATTAAAGGTGTCTTCTTCCTTGTTTTACTTTATGACAGATTATTTCATTTGTCCTTTAACTTCATCCGCAAAGTTTTCTTCGCGTTTTTCCATACCTTCGCCTACTTCATAGCGTACGAAGTCAACAAGTTTTCCACCTTTTGTTTTTAAGAAAGCTTCAACTGTTACATCAGGGTTTTTAACGAAGTCTTGATCTACAGCACAAATTTCTTGTAAGTATTTACGTAAACGTCCTTCCACCATTTTTTCAACGATGTTTTCTGGTTTACCTTCATTTAATGCTTGTTGTTTTAAAACTTCTCTTTCGTGGTTGATTTCTTCTTCGCTAACTTGTTCAGAAGAAACATATTTAGGGTTGATTGCAGCGATATGCATAGCAACGTCTCTTGCTGCTTCTTCGTCAGTTGAACCTTCAACAACTGTTAATACACCAATGCGTCCACCCATGTGTAAGTAAGCGCCGAAAGCATCGTTATCAGTTTTAGTTCTGATAGCAAAACGACGAACACTTAATTTTTCACCGATTGTTGAAATTGCTTCTTTAATTCTTTCATCAACTGATTTACCATTTGGTAAAGTTGTTTCCATTAAAGCTTCAACAGTTTCAGCTTTTGTATCTAATACTTGATTAGCGATTTCTTTAACTAACTCTTGGAATCCTTCGTTACGAGCAACAAAGTCTGTTTCAGAGTTGATTTCAACGATAACTGCGTCGTTACCTTTAGTTTCTACATGTACTAAACCTTCAGCCGCAATACGGTCTGCTTTTTTAGCTGCTTTAGCAATACCTTTTTCACGTAGGTAATCAATCGCTTTATCGATGTCACCATCAGTTTCAGTTAGCGCTTTTTTACAATCCATCATACCCGCGCCAGTTTTTTCACGTAATTCTTTAACAAGTTTTGCTGAAATAGTTGCCATTCATTATTCCTCCAATAAGTTATCATTTTATATATTATGATTTTAGCATTATTATAGGCAAGATTGCCAATACTCTAATTGAATATTTGTAATTTGCCTCGATTTTCTTTTTAAAAAAGGTGATAAGCATTAATATCTTATCACCCATTTAAACTATATCTAAGTCAGATTCAACAGTTGATTATTCTTCAGTTGCTTCTGTTTCTTCTGATTTTTCTTTTTCATCTAAATCGATGTTTTGTTCTGCAGCTACTTCTTCATTAGAAACGCCTTGTTGACCTTCTAAGATTGCATCTGCCATTTTAGCAGTTAATAATTTAACCGCACGGATAGCATCGTCGTTTGCTGGGATAACGTAGTCAATTTCGTCAGGATCACAGTTAGTGTCAACGATACCTACGATAGGAATATTTAATTTACGAGCTTCAGCAATTGCATTACGCTCTTTACGTGGGTCAACTACGAATAATGCTTGAGGCATTGATTTCATATCACGAATTCCGCCTAAGAATTTGATTAAACGGTCGTATTCTTTTTTAAGTTCTACTACTTCTTTTTTAGGTAATACTTCGAATAAACCATCTTCTTCCATTTTTTCAATTTCAGAAATACGTTTGATTCGTTTTGAGATCGTTTTATAGTTAGTTAATAATCCACCTAACCATCTTTGGTTAATGTAGAATTGACCAGCACGTTCTGCTTCAGATTTAACTGATTCTTGTGCTTGTTTTTTAGTTCCTACGAATAAGACTTGTCCACCATCTTCTGAAACTTGTTTCAAGAAGTTGTATGCCTCGTCTACTTTTTTCACTGTTTTTTGTAAGTCGATGATATAAATACCATTTCTCTCAGTGAAGATATATTTTTTCATTTTTGGGTTCCAACGACGTGTTTGGTGACCGAAGTGAACACCCGCTTCTAGTAATTGTTTCATTGAAATTACTGCCATTATAAATTCCTCCTATTGGTTAATTACCTCCATAGCAAACTATTGTAAAGACAATATACAAATATTGCACCCTTTACACAATCACGTTTGATATGTGTGTATTGGCTTTATAGCCGAAAATAAATATAACATAATGCCGTGTCTAAAGCAAATGTTTTTCAAGAATTTTTTCATAAATTTAAAGGTAATTCTATCATGTTAATGTGGAATATCAATTTGATTGAAAATTAGACAAAAATAAAGAAATGACTTCAACATAATCATCAAAGTCATTTCGTTGACTACCGCCAAGATAACATCGTCACGACTAGGACATTGAATTATGTCCCAGACTCATCGACTTATTTACTTTTTTCTAATTCATCTAAGAATTTTTCTTTTTTAACTTTAATGAAAGTACCTTTCATTCCTAAAGAACGTGATTCAATTACACCAGCACTTTCTAATTTACGTAGTGCATTTACAATTACAGATCTAGTAATACCAACTCTATCTGCAACTTTTGATGCGATTAATAGGCCTTCCGTACCGCCAAGTTCTTCAAAGATATGTTCAATCGCTTCTTTTTCAGAATAAGATAATGAATTAATTGCCATTGTAATAGCAGCTTTATCGCGCGCTTCTTTTTCTACTTCACTATGCTTCTCACGTAAGATTTCCATACCAATAACTGTAGCAGCATATTCACCTAGTACCAAATCATTTTCATTAAAATCATCATGTACTCGACCAAGTACTAATGTACCTAATCTTTCTCCTCCACCTAAAATTGGGAAGATAGTTGTACGACTATCTATGAATAATTCTCTGTTTTCAGGTGGAAAAACTGTTAATACATTGTCGATATCAATATTTGATTCTGTTTGTTTAACTTCCATTAATCGTTCTGTATATTCACTTGGGATATGTCTTTCTTCCAACATTTGAATAATTCTTTGACTTTTTAATAATTCATTTAGACTCGACCCTAAAATTTTACCTCGACGCGATACAATAAATACATTTGTTACAGTTACGCTACTAATCGTTTGTGCTACATCTTTAAAATCAACCGCAATACCTTTGTGTTTTTGAAGTAACGTGTTTAACTCTCTCGTTTTAGATAATAAGCTCATGAATTTTTCTCCTTTTGTATATTTTTATAGAATAAATGCACTTAAATCTTTATTTGTTGAAATTGATTTTAATTTATCATCAACATATTGTGGGGTAATATCTACAACTGCATTCGGCATACTTGGTGCTTCGAATGATAAATCTTCTAGCATCTTTTCTAAAATTGTATGAAGTCGACGTGCACCAATATTGTCTGTATCTTGATTTACTTGATAGGCAATCTCAGCTAAGCGAGTAATTGCTTCATCGGTAAAGTTTACAGTAACTTCTTCTGTTTGAAGCAATGCTTCATATTGTTTAATTAATGACAATTTTGGTTCTGTCAAAATTCTTACAAAATCTTCTACCGATAAACTATCAAGTTCAACTCTAATCGGAAAACGACCTTGCAATTCTGGTATCAAGTCACTCGGCTTAGATACATGGAAAGCTCCAGCACCTATAAACAGCATATGTTCAGTATTCACAGTACCATATTTGGTTTGAATAACGCTACCTTCAAGTATAGGTAAAATATCTCTTTGAACACCTTGTCTTGAGACATCTTGACCACTATTATGATTATTCGTCGCAACTTTGTCGATTTCATCTATAAAGATGATACCCATTTGTTCTGCTAATTCAAGCGCTTCTTGGTTAGCGCTTTCTTGATCAATTAGTTCATCCGCATAACTATCAGCTAAGATTTTCCTTGCCGTCTCAACAGCAACTTCTCGCTCAACTTTCTTTTTAGGCATTAATTGATTCATCATCTCTTGCATTTGCTGATTTTGATTTGTACCTAGCATACCTAAAGCACCAGGATCTTGTTCGACTTTAATTCTTACCTTTTCTTTTTCAAGTTTGCCTTCTTCTAGCTGTCTCTTAATTTCAGAACGTTTTGTTTTAATTTCCTCAGTAGGTGGTTCTTCTTCATCTTCGTTATTTTGTCCGAAATTTGGAATTGCACCTCCGAAAAGTGACTCTAAAGGATTATTCGTTTGAGACGCTTTCTTTTTCATACTTGGAACTAATAACTTAACAAGTTTTTCATTGGCCTTAGCTGTTGCTTCATCTTGTACCAATGATTTTTTCTGCGCCTTGACTAATCTTACTGAAACATCAACAAGATCTCTAACCATACTTTCAACATCTCGTCCTACATAACCTACCTCAGTAAATTTAGTAGCTTCTACTTTTATAAATGGCGCGCCGACAACTTTGGCCATTCTTCTTGCAATTTCAGTTTTACCAACGCCGGTTGGTCCAATCATCAAAATATTTTTAGGTGAAATTTCTTGCTTTGATTCCTCATCTAATAAACTTCTTCTGTATCGATTACGTAGGGCAATTGCCACTTTACGTTTAGCATCATTTTGTCCAACGATGTATTCATTTAATTTAGATACGATTTCTTTTGGAGTTAATCTTATTCCAGCTGTATCCATTAATTTCATTCCTCCGTCTTTTAACTAAAATTAATTGCTCGTAATTATTTATCGTGCTCTGATTATTATAGTGTTTCGACAACAATATTATCGTTGGTAAAGACACAAATATCAGCCGCTACTTTCAAGCTCTCATATGCCATTTCTTCAGCAGACAAATGCGATGCATGGCGTTTCAATGCACGTCCTGCGCTTAATGCGTAGTTGCCTCCTGATCCAATAGCGATAAGGTCATCATCTGGGGCAATAACTTCGCCAGTTCCACTGACAACTAAAATAGCATCTTTATCCATTACAATTAGCATAGCTTCTAATTGACGTAATTGTTTATCGCCTCGCCATTCTTGTGCCAATTCAACAGCAGCTCTTTCTAAGTTACCACTAAACTGTTGTAATTTTGTTTCGAATTTTTCAAATAACGTAAACGCATCTGCTACACTACCTGCGAAACCAGCTAACACTTTACCTTCATATAAACGTCGCACTTTTCTTGCCGTTTGTTTCATGATGACTTGTTGACCAAGCGTTACTTGCCCATCTCCAGCCATAGCTGCTTTCCCATTATGTCTTACAGCATAAATTGTTGTTGCATGTAATGTTGTATTACTCATGTTTCATTCTCCTTTTTCGCTCGAGGATGTGCATTTAGATACACTTTTCTTAATTGTTGGTTAGATACGTGTGTATATTTACCAGTTGTTGACAAATTAACATGACCTAATAACGATTGTACTGTTCTTAGGTCTGCACCTTGATTCAATAAATGCGTTGCAAATGTATGTCTGAGCTTGTGGGGATGAATCTCACTCACGCCTGCTGTTCGTTTAACAATATCATTTAAAACATATCGTACACCGCGTTCAGTGATTGCTTCACCCTTCATATTTACAATAAGAAAATCATGATTGCATGACTGAATTGGTTTGAAATGTTCTAAATAATTTTCGATGCTTTGTCTACAATAAGCACCAAACGGTACAAAACGCTCTTTGCTCCCTTTTCCTAATACGGTAACACCATTCGCGTAAAAATCTATATCTTGTTTTTTAATATTCACTAATTCCGAAACACGGATGCCTGTAGCATACAACAATTCAAGAATAACTCGATCCCGTAAATTTTTTGAAGTGTCCTCTTCTACAGTTTTGAATAACGCTTCCATTTCTTCTTCGTAAAAGAATTGCGGAAGATATTTTTCTTTTTTCGGATGCACTAATTGAACAAATGGATTAATAATGTTCTCATCAAGCGTCATCCAATATTCATAGAAAGTTCTTAACGTTGAGATTTTACGAGAAACAGATGTTCTTTTCAAATGATTTGAATATAAATAGCTCAAATAATTTCTAGCATCTCTGTATTCAAAAGTATTCAACTCTAAATGTTCTTGTTCTAAAAATTGATTAAACTGAATTAAGTCATCTTGATATGATTTCAATGTGTGTTCCGAAAAATTCCGTTCAACTTTCAATGTATTTAAAAACGCATCTTGAATATGATTCAATACATTTACCCTCCATCAATAAGAATTGTAGCATATACAGCAAAGGGCTTACAGTAATTTGATAATCAATTCTAAATCTTTTGAGAATTAAATAATTGTAACTAATCGGAAAACCTGTTAATTAGAATACCTCTTTTTTAAATTAATTACTAAAAGTCTTTATTAATAGCCTTGCCATTTATTATTTCATTGCCTTTTAAATAAAGTTTATTTAAAACATTCTCTTACATGTTACATCAATCAACTTATTGCGTGTTATTTATTTAGATATTTTTTGAATGCGAATTCTAAATTGTCAGAAATACGTAACAATTCCAAAATTAAAAAGACTAGGATAAGTATTTTCCATTTAGAAAGTCATTACTTACTCGTTGATGACTTAAGAATGAATAGCATATCTAGTCTTTCTAACTATTTTATAAAGTTTTTTTGAAATTTTCTAAGTAATCCAAAGCTCTATTAGCTTGTGCTTCATAGCGTTCTTTTTTATCTTTAATTCTAGTTTCTAAAGATGGTAATAACCCGAAGTTAGCATTCATAGGTTGGAAATTCTTATTATTTTTAGCATGAGAAATATAGTAAGCCATACTTCCAATCATCGTTTCTCTAGGAAATACTACCTCACCTTTGCCTAATATTTTATGCGCAAGATTGATACCTGCAACTAAGCCGCTAGCTGCGCTTTCTACATAACCTTCAACACCAGTCATTTGTCCCGCAAACTGTATGTTTGGTTGTGAAATCAATTCATATTTCTCGTTTAATACGTCCGGTGAGTTAATGAAGGTATTTCTATGCATCACACCATATCTAACAATATCAACATTTTCTAAACCTGGAATTAATTTAATAACTTCTTTTTGAGCTCCCCATTTTAAATGCGTTTGGAAGCCGACAATATTGTAGAGTGTGCCAGCAGCATCATCTTGTCTTAATTGAACCACTGCATAAGGACGTTTCCCAGTCTTTGGATCTTCTAATCCTACTGGTTTCATTGGTCCAAATAGTAATGTCTTGCGTCCGCGTTCTGCCATTACTTCAAAAGGCATACAACCCTCGAAATATTTTTCTTTTTCAAATGAATTTACAGGCGCAACTTCAGCTTCTAATACTGCATCATAAAAGCGATTAAATTCATCCTCAGTCATAGGACAGTTTAAATATGCAGCTTCACCTTTATCATAACGGGACTTTAAGTAAACTTTATCCATATCAATAGATTCTTTTTCAATAATTGGAGCAGCCGCATCATAGAAATAAAGTTGATCTTTACCAGTAATGTCCACTATTTCTTGCGCAAGGGTTTCTGTAGTAAGTGGTCCTGTTGCGATAATTGTGTATCCATCTGGAATGGCATTAATTTCTTCATTAATAACTGTGATATTTTCATGATTTTTAAGTACTTCAGTTATATAACCTGAAAAATCGTGTCTATCAACTGCTAATGCACCACCAGCTGGAACTCGTGCCTTATCAGCCGCTTCAATAATTATAGAATTCAATCTTCTCATTTCTTCTTTTAAAACACCCACACCATTAGTTAAAGCATTTCCGCGTAATGAATTGGAACATACAAGTTCCGCAAATTTATCAGTATGGTGCGCTGGTGTTTGTTTAACAGGTCTCATCTCTATTAGATTAACTTTAATTCCTCTTTCAGCTAATTGATATGCCGCTTCTGAACCGGCAAGACCAGCACCTATTACATTTACAGTTTGAGTCATTTCTATACTCCTTTTATTGTCATTTATGTCTTTTAATTATGTTGTTATGTTTATATTATCCGCACTTATTTAGATTAATCCATTACTATCTTTAAAATAAGATTCACTAATGATTCTATTTAACAACCTTAAAATGTATCTAGGAAATAAAAATATTATTTCTGCGCTGCCTCTTTATAATCGCAATTTGAACATATTACTTGTGTTGTCTTGCCTTTTTTATTTTCAACAAGATATTGGTTACATTTTGGACAATCTCTTCCAATCGGCTTATCCCAAGAGATAAAGTCGCATTCAGGATATTTCGAACATCCATAAAAGACACGATTCTTTTTAGATTTTCTTTCTACGACGTCACCATCATTACATTTTGGACATTTAACACCAATAGACTTAACTATCGCTTTTGTATTACGACAATCCGGGAAGTTTGAGCAAGCCATGAACTTACCATAGCGTCCCATTTTTATAACCATAGGAGAACCACAAACTTCACAGTCTTCACCGGCTGGCTCATCTTTGATTTCAATCTTTTCCATCTCTTCTTCAGCACGTTCAACATCTTGTTTAAAGCTACTAAAGAAACCGTCTATTACTTTTCTCCATGTAATGTCGCCTTCTGCAATCTTATCAAGTAACGTTTCCATATTCACTGTGAATTCCACATCAATAATCTCTGGGAAGTATTCTTTCACTTGTTCATGAACTATTTCTCCCAACTCAGTAGGAACAAAACGCTTACTTTCTAATTTGACATAGTTACGCTTTTGAATCGTATCTATTGTCGGTGCATAGGTTGATGGTCGCCCAATTTTCAATTCTTCTAGTGTTTTTACTAATCTCGCCTCAGTATATCTTGGAGGTGGTTGTGTATAGTGTTGAGATGGTTCAATTTGAGTTGCTGTGACTTTATCACCTTGCTCTAATTTAGGCAGTTTATTTTCCTTTTCGCTATCACTATCATCTTTAGTTTCTACATAAAGTGTCATAAATCCTTTAAACTTGATTGTTTGACCATTCGCTCTAAATTTAATGTCACCTTGTGTTATGTCTAATGAGACTGTATCAAGTATTGCTGGAGCCATTTGACTAGCAACAAATCGTTCCCAAATTAATTTGTATAATCGGTATTGGTCTTTCGTCAAAAATGACTTCATATCATCTGGCGTACGCATAGTACTTGAAGGTCTAATAGCCTCATGGGCATCTTGGTCACCTTGTTTCCCTGATGCTTTACGTTTAGAAGTGTAAGATTCACCGTATTTATCAGTTATATACTGTTTTGCTTCAGCTTTGGCAGTATCTGAAATACGTGTAGAATCGGTTCTCATATATGTTATTAAACCAATCGTACCTTGTTTTTTCAAATCTATACCTTCATATAATTGTTGTGCGACCATCATTGTTTTTCTTGCTTTAAAGTTTAATTTACGTGCCGCCTCTTGTTGTAATGTGGAAGTTGTAAATGGGTTTGCTGGATTACGCGTTTTTTCTTTTTTAGTCACGTTTGTAATTTCGAATTGATCTCCATCTAATGCAGCTGTAATTTTCTCAACATCTTTTTTCGTTTTTAGTTTAAAAGGTTTATTTTTATAATGAAGGAATTTAGCATTGAATTTTGATTTTTTGTATCTAAATTCTCCTTCAATAGTCCAATATTCTTCTGGTTTAAAGTTTCGAATTTCATTTTCACGGTCAATGACTAAACGAAGTGCAACAGATTGAACTCGACCCGCTGACAAACCTTTTTTTACTTTTTTCCATAGAACTGGCGAGATGTTATAGCCAACCAATCTATCTAATATTCGACGCGCTTGTTGTGCATCGACTAAGTTCATTTCAATTTCTCTAGGATTTTTAAAACTTTCTTTAACAGCGTCTTTAGTTATTTCGTTGAAAACAACGCGATTTTCTTTAGAATCTTCAAGCTCTAAAATTTTTGATAAATGCCAAGCAATTGCTTCACCTTCACGGTCGGGGTCACTTGCGAGAAAGACGTTTTTCGCTTTTTTTGCATGTTTTTTCAATTCTTTTACAACAGGACCTTTTCCGCGTATTGTTATATATTTTGGTTCGTAATTATCTTCAGTGTCGACACCCATTTGACTTCTTGGTAAGTCTCTGACGTGTCCCATTGAAGCTATAACTTTATATTTCTTACCTAAATACTTTTCAATGGTTTTTGCTTTTGCAGGCGATTCAACAATGACTAAATTATCTGCCAATGTCATTTCCCCCTCGCTAATCTAATTACTAAAGATAAATGATAAACGCTTAATTTTGCTTTTGTCAACGTTTTATATCTAAACAAATCATTTTCCCTGTCTATTTTTTATAGATTTTATTAAAAAATAAATTACAAAGGGTAACAAAAGAAATATGAAGCAACTCGTTATTTTTAGTTTTAAATATAGTAGTCTTCAAATATATCATTAGCGTTTAATACTACCTTAGCACCTTCTTGGATACGTAATAAATTACCTTTTGTCATAGGATTAAACATAGATCCAGGTAAAACATAAACATTTCTATTTTGCTCTAATGCAAAATCTATCGTGATGTGACTGCCACTTTGTTCCTTAGCCTCAGTAATTAAAACCCCTTTTGACAAACCGCTGATAATTCTATTGCGCTCAGGAAATCTATATTTAGCGATTGGTGTATGTGGTGGATATTCGGATATAACTAAACCTTTTTCTTCTATTTTATTTCTTAATGCTAATGTACTTTTGGGATAATGTGTTTGATGGCCAAAGGCTAAAACTGCAATTGTAGGGAGATTGTATTTTAAAGCTATTTGATGTGCCATTGCATCAGCTCCTTGAGCAAGGCCGGAAACAATTGTTAAATATTTGCTTTTATCATTTGATAATAAAAATTCTAAAGACTGTTGGGTATAACTTGTAGAATCTCTTGCACCTACTACTGCCAAATGATGCATATTATTTATTAATTTGATGTTCCCTTTATAGAAAAGAAGTAATGGAAATTGATATATTTCTTTTAATAGCACTGGGTATTCAGAATCCAACTTACTTTTAATTTCTGCAGTTCTTTAATAATATCGTTATGATCAAGTTTTATAAAAGCATAGTATTTACGTAATAAATGAACATTTTCTTCCCTATTCACCCATTCACATAAATAACTATCTTTTTTTCTTCCCTCCTCTTTAATTACATTAGGATATGCCATTAAAAATTGATGAATTTGTTTAGTCGAAAAGTGTGCCCAGTATAACTTAAGCAAAAATAGTTTAATCAATAAATCAACTCCTTTTTGTAATCATACAAAATCATATTCTATTTTTGTTTTACATTTCTAATACAAAAACATTGTCGATGTAATGTTATTTTAAGGAGTAAAAATACTGACTTAAAAAGTGAAAAGTATGTTGGAAAGAATTTAAAATTTCAATTTCCAACATACTTTATAATTAAACCTTATAAATAAGTTTTGCAAATTTATATAGAATTGGTCTTACTGGTTTGATGAAATCACCAATTAATTCTTCAACATGTGCATTAAAACCCTTTTTAAATTGTTGAACACCAAAATCATCCGCCTCATTACTAAAGACGCCTGTTATTCCATAAAAATTATACCTATTAATATTATGTGATTTTGCATATTTTATCATATGCCATTGTAGATGATATGCACCCATATACTGATTATATTTCGGATTTGATCCACTTGATAGATAATAAACTTCATCATCAGTACATATAAATAAAGCAGCAGCTAAATCCAAAACAGGTCCATCTTCTAATATTAGTTCTTCGGTTTTACTAATTCTATTATTAATACTAGATAATTGCATATTTAACTGATTTAATTTTGATTTATTCTTTTTAGAATTTGGATTTTCATTTAATGCTCTGTTCACAGTCATCATTTCATTTTCGATTTTCAATAATTGTATTTTTAATTTATCTTGATATTCATTAAGATTTATACAAGCTATCTTTAACATTGCCTTATCTTTATATATTTCTTGCATTCGTTTAAAATAATCTTCATTCATGAAATGAAAACCATGTTTTTCTTCAGCCATTTGAAACAATTTATAAAATCGATTTGTTTCTTCAATAGATAAATCTTCAACCTTAACACCAATCTCAATAGTCTTTTTTATATTTCTTCTAGTTTGGTATTCCATTTCTTTTAAAAGTTGATTCTCATCTTTATCTTTTAAATCCAATACAGAAATCCACCTAATTTGACTTTTATTTGAATATCCTGTTGTATAACCTTGATGGAGATACCCAATTTTCCCTAGCATCTTTACTATCACTGAATTATTATAATTCTTTATTATCCTACCATTTGCATCTCTTAAATTCTCTATTAAATATGGATCAACAAGAATAAATACTCCTCTATTTTTATAAATGAATTTAGATAATTCTTTAAAAAAGTAACAAACTAATTTAGCATCGAAATAATCAAGTAAAGGACCTCTATGAGAGTAGAAATATTTGTAGAATTTAAAAATTCGTGCCTCTGTTAATAAACATGCAGCTATAACTTCATTTTTATCATTCTTCACTCCCACAATATGTGCTTCATGATTTATTTTATTTCTATAATTATATAATTCTATAGACTGTGTATAATGTTTGAAGTGCTTTTTGGTGTAGTTGGTAAATTCTTCTTCACTTAAAGTTGAAAATTTCATATTTCAATGTCCTGCCTTCGATTTAAATTATGCTTTTTTAAATGGTCTAATAAAAATCATATCATTTTCATAATTATGAACAACTTTATGTGCAACCTCTGCTTTACGCCATCCACCATTATTCCAGTTTTGATCTAAACTTTGGAACTTCATTAATTTTCCATCATAATCACCATTTAAGACAATAGCTGTATGACCATATCCTCCACCAAATCTTCCGCTAAAAACCACTAAGTCCCCAGGTTCAGCTTTGAAAGTTGGTGTGTTGTGATAAATTTTAGCTTCACTATTAAAATTATTTGCATATGGTATATCTTTAGCTCCATATCCTTTTAATCCATGACCATAAAGATGATTCCAATATACATTAACTAAATCGAAACATTGCCATCCATAACTACCGTCGAAATCCCATCCTCTATTCTCTAATGTTTTCAAATAATTTAATGTACTGCTATTACTATTACTTTTATTATTTGAAGACACTGTTTTTGGTTTTGGTTCTACTAATGGTGTCATTGGCACTTTTAATTTTTGACCAATAAATATTAAATTAGGATTTGCTATATTATTTGTATTTTGAATATTTGAAACTGTAGTTTTGTATTTTAATGCTATAGCACTAAGTGTGTCTCCTTTTTTTACAGTATAGATTTGTGTTTTTGGAGCTTCTCTAAAACTGTAGTAACCAAAGTAATTATTAGTAACTTTATTCATTTTCTTCTGATTAGAATTTTGAACTTCTAAGTTTGCAATTTTAATTTCTTTAGTAGGTTCATTGTTATTAACAACTAGATTGTTACCTTGGCTTGAGTTTTTCGGAGTATTTGAAATCTTTATATCTTGATTAATTTCATTTCCATTTGAAATTGCTGATTTGTTGTCTAACTTTAAACTTGTGTCCGATGTTTTAACAGCACCTTCATTTTTTATTTTGTCATTTGTCGTATTTTTATTAGCATTTAACTCTGATTTCGCGAATACATTTTGCTCATACCCTCTTGTAAAATCTTTAGATTTATCAATTTCATCTGCATATGCTTTGTTCGACATACCCAATGCCAAAAACATACCTATTGAAATTGACAAAATTCCAATACTAACTTTTCTAATTGAATAGCGTACTTTACTTTGTTGTTTATTCATGATGTAACACTCCTCGCAATAATATATAAATATTATAACATAGTGCACTATATGTTTTAATAAAAATTTGCTTTGTTTTATAAAGCTATTGAAGGAGGTAAAATAATTAACTTGTCTTTCCAAAATATGAAAAGTGTACTAAAATTCATCGCACGACAAATAGCCCATTTCCGATACTTTTATAAAGTACGGAATGGGCTATAGCCATTTATATCATCTTTTAACTTTATTTATTAACAGTTAATAATGCTTCATAAATACCTGCTTCTTTAGCAGCTTCAATTAATGTTGAACCAATTTCTGAAGGTGTTGCCGCTGTTTTCACACCACAACTATTTAATGTTTTAATTTTCTCTTCAGCAGTACCTTTACCACCTGAAATGATTGCACCAGCATGTCCCATACGTTTTCCAGGAGGTGCTGTTTGTCCACCGATAAAGCCTACAACTGGTTTTGTCATATTCGCTTTAATCCATTCAGCTGCTTCTTCTTCAGCTGTACCACCGATTTCACCAATCATAACAACTGCTTTCGTTTCGTCATCTTCATTGAATGCTTTTAAAACATCAATAAAGTTTGTTCCGTTGACTGGGTCTCCACCAATACCAACAGCTGTAGTTTGACCAATACCTTCTTCAGTCAATTGGTGCACTGCTTCATATGTTAGTGTACCTGAACGTGATACTACACCAACATGACCTTTTTTGTGAATATAGCCAGGCATAATACCAATTTTACATTCATCTGCTGTAATCACACCTGGACAGTTTGGACCAACTAAACGTGTTTTTCTACCTTGTAAGTAGCGTTTAACTTTAACCATGTCTAATACAGGAATATGTTCAGTGATACAAATAACCATATCTAAGTCTGCATCAGCTGCTTCTAAAATTGAGTCTGCAGCAAATGGTGCTGGAACGTAAATGACTGAAACCGTTGCCCCGGTTTCATTTTTAGCTTCTTCAACAGTGTTGAAAACAGGAACGCCTTCAACAACTTGACCACCTTTACCAGGCGTCACACCTGCTACTATTTTCGTACCATAATCAAGCATTTGTTTTGTATGGAAAAGGGCAGTAGACCCTGTAATACCTTGTACCATTACTTTAGTATTCTTATCTATAAATACACTCATCTTAGTGCTCCCATCCTTTCCTTATGCTTCTTTGACTAGTTTAACAATTTTTTGTGCACCTTCAGCCATTGTTGCTGCTGGTTCAATTGCTAATCCTGAGTCTTTTAAGATTTTTTTACCTAACTCAACATTTGTACCTTCTAAGCGTACAACTAGTGGTAAAGTTAAATCTACTTCTTTTACAGCTTCAACGATACCTTCTGCGATAACATCACATTTCATAATGCCACCGAAAATATTTACAAAAATACCTTTAACATTTTCATCACCTAAAATGATTTTAAATGCTTCAGTTACTTTTTCTCTAGTAGCGCTTCCGCCTGCATCTAAGAAATTGGCTGGGTTTCCACCGAAATGATTAATCGTATCCATTGTTGCCATGGCTAAACCTGCACCATTAACCATACATCCGATATCACCATCTAATGCAATGTATGATAAATCATGTTTAGACGCCTCAATCTCTTTCGGATCTTCTTCTTCTAAATCACGTAATTCTACAACATCTTTATGTCTGAATAATGCATTATCATCAAAATTAATTTTAGCATCTAATGCCAATACATCACCATCAGCTGTTATAACTAATGGGTTGATTTCTACGATTGAACAATCTTTTTCAATGAATACATTATAAAGTGCTAATAAGAATTTAGCTGCTTTGTTAACAGATTCTTTAGGAATATTAATATTAAACGCAATTCGTCTTGCTTGGAATGGTGAAAGTCCGATTACTGGATCGATAGTTTCTTTGAAGATCTTTTCAGGAGTCTTCGCAGCAACTTCTTCAATCTCAGTGCCCCCTTCTTCAGACGCCATCAATGTTACTTGGTCAGTCGCACGATCAATAACGAATCCAACGTAATATTCTTTTTGAATAGCACAACCTTCTTCGATATATAAACGCTTAATTTCTTTACCTTCTGGACCAGTTTGATGTGTCACCAAAGTTTTCCCTAATAATTCTTTTGCATATGTTTCTACCTCAGATAAAGATTTAGCAATTTTTACTCCGCCTGCTTTACCTCTACCTCCAGCATGAATTTGTGCTTTTACAACATAAACATCAGAATTTAATTCTTTTGCTTTCTCCACCGCTTCTTCAGCAGTAAATGCTACTCGTCCTTCTGGAACTGCAACGCCCATTGAACGAAATATTTCTTTACCTTGATACTCGTGGATATTCATCTTCCATCCTCCTGTTACTTAGGTTAAGTTCCCTTACAATTATAAAAAATGTAAGCGCTATTGTAAACTTAAATGCTACTTTTTTATCATTTAATTGAATTTTACGATTTACAGTAACGATTTTATAGGTTCAAAGCTTTTTCTATGCTCTTTCATAATGCCAATATCATCGATTGCTAGTAAATGTTGTTTGGTACCATAACCCGCGTTTTTTTCAAAACCGTATTCAGGATAATTTTTAGATAACTGTGTCATATAATCATCACGAAAAACCTTTGCCATGATACTTGCAGCTGCAATGGACACACTTCTTGCATCACCCTTGATTAAAGATACTTGAGGCAGTGCATTATCAAGCGTCATAGCGTCTATCAATAAATGCGTTGGTTGTACTGATAATCCATCAATAGCTCGCTGCATGGCGATTTGAGTAGCTTTATAAATATTAAATTCATCTATTTCTTCAGCTGTCGCGATCCCATATGCAAAAGCAGTAACTTCATTTTTTAGTGCTTCATTTAATTCTAGACGTTTCGTAACAGGTACTTTTTTCGAGTCATCAAGACCCAAATAATTGTGATTTGAATTTAAAATTGTTGCGCATGCAACGACTGGACCTGCTAAAGGTCCTCTTCCAACTTCATCAATACCACAAATAATAGCATTAGGATTCTCTTTTAATATTTCATTTTCAAAGTAAGTCATTTCAACATATTTTTCTTTTAAAGCTTGTTCTTTTTCTAACGCTTTTCTTCGTCTGGCTATGGCATTTTGTACACCTTTTCGCTCATCTAAAAAGCATTCATGATTTTCTAATTCTTCTATTGTATTAACCGCATTAATCAACTGCGTTACTTCTTTAATTGTTAGCGTCATTTGCTAATTCCTCAGTCATATCTTTAAAAATATCAAAACAATAATTTCCTATTTTAGCATTTCGAATATCGTAAATAATCAATTCAATGACTGCCTCGTAATCAATTTCATTACCACGTCGAATTAAGCCACGCTTTTTCCCTATCGCATCAAACCACGCTAAGATTTCTGCATCTTCAGGAACTTCGATTTTATAATGTGCTTTTAAGCGCGCTAAATCATTTTGAATTAAAAAGTTCAGACCATAGATGGCAACTTCATCTAAGTGCACAATACTATCTTTTATCGCACCAGTTAAACTCAACTTCTTACCGACTTCTTCATCTTCAAATTTAGGCCAAAGTATCCCTGGTGTGTCTAATAGTTGTAATGCATTACCAACTTTAATCCATTGTTGTTGTTTGGTCACACCTGGTTTATTACCAGTCTGTGCAATACTACGCTTTGCCAGTTTATTTATTAATGTGGATTTACCAACATTTGGAATTCCAACAATCATCGCTCTAATCGCTCTTGGCTTAAGTCCTTTTGCTTTTTCACGTTCAAATTTTTCAGCAGTCGCCTTAATTGCTGCAGCTTCCACTTTCTTTAAATTTTTACCGTGCTTAGCATCCACTGATACAGGATAGTATCCTTTATCAATAAAAAATTGTTCCCATTTTGACATCTCATTTAAATTAGACATATCTTTTTTATTTAATATAACAACACGTGGTTTTTGGTTAATAACTTCATCTATCATAGGGTTTCTTGAACTATATGGAATTCTTGCATCTACTAGTTCAAACACTACATCTACTTTTTTTAATTGTTCACTTACTTCTCTTTTGGCTTTCGCCATATGTCCTGGATACCATTGAATAACCATTCAATTCACCTTACTTTCGTCAATTCTTTTCTCATTATTAAAATCTATAACCTGTTAATTATAGAACAAATTCATTAATTCAACTATATTTATTTTAACATTGTCACACTTCTTAACAATGCTTTAGATTCAGGTATAAGTGATTATTCCAAGTTTTCTCTAATTAAAAATTTTCATTTAATAAATCTAAGCTGCTTATTAGGTGACATTCATCTTTATCAGTATGACATTTTTATTATTCAATATATTTGTTTAATGATAAACTGAAAATGATCCAAAGTTTAAGTAACTATGATAAGGTATCTGTTCCACAGTCATCTTCGTCTTTACCTATCAAGAACCTCATTAACTTTAGTTTCAGTTAAACTTAATTTTAAATTTGAAAGTTGAGGATAATGTTGTGTTAAAAAAGTGGCTAAATTCAAACGTCAAACAATTCTTTGTTATAACTTTCATTAGTGTAATATTAACGCTTATTTTATTTTCTACTCATATCTATGATTATATTGTGAATGGTACTGTTTTTAGTGGGGCTGGAGATGGATTCCGTCAAATGATGCCATTTCAAATGTATTTGTATGAACATCTAAGTAGTTTTTCTAGTTTATATGATGCATCGTTTGGATTAGGTGGCGATTATATGAAAGGACTATCATATTATTATTCGCTGTCACCTTTAATGTGGCTAAATTTTCTATTCATTAAAATAGGAGAAACGGTTGGTATATTTAATCCGACAGCAATACATTTTTGGCCGACAAACCAACTTATTATGGCTATGATACGAGCTATCATAACATTTGTCGTGACCTTCTACTTATTTAAAATATTACACTTTAAACGCTCAACAAATATGATCGCTACGATTTTATACGGCATGTCAACTGTCGTTATATACTTTAATTTTACTTGGTCATTTTATGGAAATTTATTATATTTATTACCATTATCGATTCTTGGTTTGGAAAGATATTTTCAACAACGCAAAATCGGTATATTCATTGTTGCGATAGCCTTAACACTATTTAGCAATTTTTATTTCAGTTATTATCAAGCTATTATTATAGGTTGCTACTATTTATATCGACTCATTTTCACTTACAAATATGACATTGTCTCTAGAACACAAAAATTAATTTGCGTCATATCTGCTACAGTTTTGAGTGTGTTATCAAGTGTATTTGGTTTATTCACTGGCATTTCTGCGTTTTTGGAAAATGACAGAAAGCAAAATCCCAATGTTGATATACCGTTTTTGACACCACTTGATTATCATTATTTTTTCTTTAGCGATGGATTTTATATTACGATTTCAATTCTTACTATCGTTGCATTATTGTCATTCAAACTGTATCGTTTTTACTTTTATAGACTTTTCGCAATAGTAACATGGATATTATTTATAGGTTCATTATCACAGTATTTCGACAGTGCTTTTAATGGTTTTTCATTTCCAGAAAGGCGTTGGGTGTATATCTTAGCACTATCATCAAGCGCTCTTTGCGGATTGTTTATTCAACACTTATCAACATTAAATATGAAATATTATTTAATCAGAACAATACCCGTATGCATCATCGCATTACTTTATGTATTACTATCACCGACACACCCACTTGCACTTATAGTAGGTATTATCCTGCTAATGGTGCTTGCCGTTATTTTAAAATTTAGTTTATGGCGTTATAAAAAATTAACCGTTGCAATATTAGTATTAATCGTTATGATTCAACAAATCGTCATTTTAGATAACAACAAAAATATGGCAATCAAACCTTATCAACAATCAATATCAACGTTGAAACAACATGATTATCATAGTAACTATGTAAACCAGCTTATAAAAAAGATAAATGAAAATGCAACTGGTCCATTTAATCGCATTGATTATATGTCAGACTATGCATTAAATTCACCATTTATATATCATTATAATGGCATTTCATTATATTCTAGTATTTTTAATGGAGACATATTAAAATATTATGACAAGACACTCCAAATTAATATGCCAATCGATAAAAACAGCACTTATAGATTACTTGGCAATCGTCAAAATTTACTATCACTTTGGAATGTTAATGATCGAATTAGAGTGAATCATGATGACAACTTACCATATGGATTTAAAATTAAGTCTGAACACAAAGACAATAAAGTTCGTTGGATTCATTCTAAAAATACCATCCATTATCCAAGTGCACATATTACAAATAAGGTCTTTTCCAATAAAGAATTAAAATCTCCATTAGATAAAGAACAAGCAATGTTGCAAGGGATTGTTTCTAACAATACTAAAGATGTTAATACACATTTTAAAGCCAATAAAAATTTACTATCAGATTCAACAATTAAATTAAATAGTGCAGCCTGGCAATCTCCTACAAAACATTTATTACAAGTTAAACAAAATAATGGTGGTCTAACTGTACAGTTGCCAAAATCAGTTTCTAATCAATTTAAAGATTTGTATTTTGAAATGGATTTAGAATTACTTTCGCCGGATAAAGCTCATGATGTTAAAGTGAATGAATATACACAAGAAAGAAATAAACTCACTTATAAATATCGACGCTTTGTAACACCCGTAACGATACGCATTAAAGCTTCAGATAGAATTAGATTATCATTGCCTAAAGGTAAGTATCGCGTAAATTTAAAAGGGATATACGGCGAAGATTATACCACGCTTAAAGACGCTTCAAATTCATTAGAGGCTGTCAAAGTTAGTAAGACAAAGCAAGGTTATACTATTACTAAAAATAAAAATTCATCTGGGTATATTGTTTTGCCAACAGCATATAATCAAGGTATGAAAGCGACATCAGGTGATCAAAGTCTTAAAGTTGAACAAGTAAATGGTATTATGACCGGCATTAAAGCACCTAAAAATATAACAAAGATTCAATTGAGCTATGCCCCACCATACTATTATTTACTTATAACAATTACTATATTTGGCATTATATGTATTATTTTCACGAGATGGGCAAGACAAAAATAATGTTGCTACGCATATATTTAATAAATCTACTAAGTCCTTTTCAATGGCACTTAGTAGATTTTTGTTTATATAACCATTTTGAGCAAACACGTTATGAATAAAGAAGGGAAAAACAATTACATTATCAGCTTTACTTTACCTAAACAGCAAAAAAAGCCATCTATATCACTCCATAAAAGTGACCTAGATGGCTTTGTTGTTTGAGTCGAATATGACTCATACATAGCTTTGTTTAAATGCTGATTAACGAATTTCTTGGATTCTAGCAGCTTTACCACGTAAACTACGTAAGTAATATAATTTAGCACGACGTACTTTACCACGACGTTTAACTTCGATTTTTTCAATTTTTGGTGTGTGTAATGGGAATGTACGTTCCACGCCAACACCTGATGAAATTTTACGAACTGTAAACGTTTCAGAAACGCCACCGCCACGACGTTTAATTACAACGCCTTCGAATACTTGGATACGCTCACGAGTACCCTCAATGATACGTACGTGTACACGTAAAGTATCACCAGGACGGAAACTTGGTAAGTCTGTACGCAATTGTGATTTAGTTACTGCTTCGATTAATTTGTGATTTGTCATTATAAATTCTCCTCTTCAACCTATGTTCTTGCCTCGACAAATATATAGCAGCGGATCATAGTGATTTTTGTGTTTCCACACTCAGAATATGTTAGCACAATACTAACCTTTTTTCAATCCTATTTTATATCTTTCTAATATTTGCTTATCTTCATTAGTTAATGGATATTTTTCAATTAAGTCAGGTCTTTTATTATATGTGCGGATCAACTTTTGCTCATGTCTCCATGCATCAATATTGGCATGATTTCCAGACAATAAAACATCTGGAACTGTTAGACCCTTAAATTCACGCGGACGTGTATATTGCGGAAACTCTAATAACCCATCTGAAAATGAATCGTCTTGATGTGACTGTTCATTACCTAAAACACCTGGAATCAGTCTAACAATAGCATCAGTCATTGTCATTGCCGGTAACTCACCGCCAGTTAACACATAGTCACCCATTGATATTTCATCTGTGACAAGATGTGTTCGGATACGTTCATCGTAACCTTCATAATGTCCGCATATGAAAACGATGTGGTCAGCCTTGCTTAATTCAACAGCTTTCTGATGTGAAAATGGCTCGCCTTGTGGACACATTAAAATAACGCGTGTTTGTTCTGTGACATCTAAGTCTTCCATCGCATTAAAAACAGGTTCAGGCTTTAACACCATACCTTGTCCGCCACCATACGGATAATCATCTACTTGGTTGTGCTTGTTAATTGCATAATCTCTAAAATTAACCGTATTGATTTGTAATTTATTGTTTTCTTGGGCACGTTTCATAATTGAATGATTTAAAACACCATCAAACATTTCAGGAAATAAAGTTAAATAATCAATTTTCATTAATCCAACAATCCTTCCATTGGCGTGATGATAATTTTTTTATTTTCAACATCCACTTCTTTTACAACATCAGCAATATAAGGAATCAAATATTCTTTAGATCCTTTAATCACCCACACATCATTCGCACCTGTTTCAAATATATTAATTACACGACCTATTGGTGTTTCTTGATCATCAAAAACTGTACATCCTATAATATCTGAATAATAAAATTCATTTTCCTCAAGTACGATATCTTCATGATCACGCTCTTGATAAATAGAACTCCCTTTTAAATGCTCAATATCATTAATATTATTAATACCTTCAAATGTAAGCATATGAAGCCCTTTATGCACTCTATGTGACTTAACAGTATATTCAAGGTCGTTATTGTTATGCACAACTGTCAGCACTTGACCGGGTTGAAAACGAACGTCTGTAAAGTCTGAATTGGATTTTACTTTAATTTCACCTTTAATACCATGTGTGTTAACAATTTGACCAACTTCAACTCTCATTCTATTACCTCCAACTCTATGCTTTGAACACTTCTATTTTAATTGAAAATAATTCAAAGAAAAAGGGCACCATTATGGTACCCAATACGTTCTATATTACTAACATGTGATATTCCCAACGTATCATTGAGTAATAACTGTCAGTGTAAACGAGTTATTCTTATTGTTAGAACAATTTTACGCTAAATTACTTAGCTTTCTTTTGTTCGTCAAATTTTTTCATAATACCTTCTTTTGATAAGATATTGTGAACTGTATCAGTTGGTTTCGCACCATCATTTAACCATTTTAAAGCTAACGCTTCGTCAACTTTAATTTCTGGAGCATTAGCGCTCGTTGGGTTATAAGTACCGATTTGTTCGATGATACGTCCGTCACGTGGAGAACGAGCATCTGCTACTACGATACGATAGAATGGATTTCTTTTTGAACCTAAACGTGTTAAACGAATTTTAACTGCCATTTATAAAATCTCCTTTAAGTCATGTTTTAATTTTTATTTTCTACAAGAAATAATATTAACAGGTGTATGAATGTTTGTAAAGAGTTTTTTCTTTACCAGGAAAATTATTGAACCTTTTTCTTACAATAATAACTATGTGATTACTAAATTAGACTGTTAATAGGTTATAAAAATTCATAGTAGCCTTCACCACCTACGTGTTAAGTTAATTTATCTCGTAAGGACATGAATGGTACCACTTCTAACGCACATGTTCCACCAATATAACTTATTAATATTAGCAACAATAACCTCATGTTCTAGCAAATCCGCAATTTCAGTTTTTAATTATTATTGTGTATCTAAAAATATGCACCCCATAAAGTTATATTCTTTAGTATAACTTTCGGGATGCACATCTCATTGCAACAAAAATCAGCGTGTTATATTAAACATTAAAACGGTAAATTCATACCTTTTAACATATTTTGCATTTGATTGCGTTTACCTTTTTTACCTTTACCGCCACCAGTGAATTGTTTCATCATTTTCTTCATATCGTTAAATTGTTTCATCAAACGATTGACTTCTTGTAATGAACGACCAGACCCTTTAGCAATACGCTTTTTACGTGATACATTCAATGTGTCTGGATTGTTTCTTTCAGCCGGCGTCATTGACTGGATAATCGCTTTAATATGATCAATTTGCTTTTCACTCATATTAAGCTTATCTAGCCCTTTCATTTTATTCATACCTGGAATCATTTTCATAATATCATCCAGTGGTCCTAGATTTTTCACCTGATCAAGTTGTTCTAAAAAATCATCTAAAGTAAACGATGACTCACGCATCTTTTTCTCTAAATCTTTTGCTTTTTCTTGATCCACATCTTGTTGCGCTTTTTCAATTAAACTTAACACATCACCCATACCTAAAATACGTGATGCCATACGTTCAGGATGGAATAGCTCTAAACCATCTAACTTTTCACTCATACCAACAAATTTAATTGGTTTTTGTGTCACCGAACGAATAGATAAAGCTGCACCACCACGTGTATCACCATCTAATTTAGTTAAGGTAACACCTGTGACATCAAGTTGATCGTCAAAAGATTCTGCAACATTGACAGCATCTTGACCCGTCATTGAATCGACAACTAACATAATTTCGTTTGGTTTAGCAATTTCTTTTACTTCTTTTAATTCGTTCATCAATGCTTCATCGATGTGTAATCGACCTGCTGTATCAATGATTACAAAGTCTAAATGTTCTTCTTTAGCATGTTTTAATGCATTAGTTACAATTTGTTGTGGCTTTACTTGATCTCCTTCACTGTATACAGGAATATCAATTTGTTTCCCTACTGTTTGTAATTGATTTATCGCTGCTGGACGATAAATATCTGCTGCAACTAACATAGGTTTTTTGTTGTATTTTTTACGCATCAATAATGCTAATTTACCTGCAGTTGTTGTTTTACCAGCACCTTGTAAACCAACCATCATAACAACAGTAGGTGGTTTATTTGACATATTAATCGACGTATTTTCTCCACCCATCAACTGCGTTAATTCATCTTGAACTATTTTAATAACTTGTTGCCCTGGTGTTAATGATTGCATTACATCGGAACCTAATGCGCGTTCTGATACTGTTTTAATAAATTCTTTTACCACTTTAAAGTTTACGTCAGCCTCAAGTAACGCTAATCTTACTTCACGCATCATTATCTTTATATCAGCTTCAGTAAGTTTACCCTTACCACGCATTTTTTGCATCGTCGCTTGCAGGCGTTCTGATAAGCCTTCAAATGCCATATCGATGTCCTCCCTCAATTTATATCTATTCTAAGTCTTCTAATTGTTGAATATAACGTTGTATTTGTTCTGGATTACTTAAATGTTGTTTCATTTCATCATATATTTCTCGGCGTTGCTCAAATTTCTGGTATAATTCCAATTTCTTTTCATAATCTTCAACTAAATCGCCAGTTCTTCTTATATTATCATAAACTGCTTGTCTACTCACATTAAAAGTATCTGCGATTTCACTTAAAGAATAATCTTCGAGATAAAATAATTCCAAATAATTACGTTGTTTATTCGTCAATAAGGATTGATAAAAATCAAACAAATAATTCATTCGTAACGTTTTAACTAAATCATTTTGACCCATGATTATCGTCCTTTTCTTCTGTTACAATTTGATCATTTTCAACTGTTGTTATTTCTTCATTTTGTTCAATCATATCAGCGAATAAGCCGTAGACATAACTTTCAGGGTTAAATGGTTGTAAGTCATCTAATTGCTCACCTAAACCTACATATTTAACTGGAATGTGCAATTCATTACGAATGGCTAATACGATACCACCTTTGGCTGTACCATCTAATTTCGTTAATACAATACCTGTAACATTTGTTACTTCTTTAAAGTTTCTAGCTTGTGACAACGCATTCTGACCAGTTGTAGCATCTAAACATAGTAATGCTTCATGAGGCGCATCTGGCACTGCTCGATTAATTACACGCTTAACTTTTTCTAATTCTTGCATTAGATTTGTTTTATTTTGTAAACGTCCAGCGGTATCACAGATTAAAATATCAACACCTTTGTTTTTAGCGGCATTAATCGCATCATACATAACAGCAGCTGGATCAGAACCTTCACTTTGGCTAATTACATCTACACCAACACGTTCGCCCCAAACTTTCAATTGATCAATAGCACCCGCTCTAAAAGTATCGCCCGCAGCTAACATTACTTTTTTACCTTCCATTTTATATCGGTAAGCTAATTTTCCAATTGTTGTTGTTTTACCAACACCATTCACACCAACCATTAAAATGACATTCAAACGACCATCTTCTAAGTTCATAGCTTCTGAATTATCATCTTCTTGATGGTAAATCTCTACGATTTTTTCAACAATGACTTCACGCAAATCTTCAGTATCTTGAATATTACGTCGTTGTGCTTCCATACGTAATTCTTCAGTTAACGTCATCACTGTATTAAAACCGACGTCTGCAGTGATTAACATTTCTTCTAAAGCTTCAAAAAAGTCTTCATCTACTTTACGATATCTCGCTATCAAATTATTTAATTGTTCTTGGAAATTTTGACGAGATTTTTCGAGTCCTGCTTTAAATTTAGCCCCCATTTTTTGAGCTTCAATTTCTTCAAAATCTTCAATTGATATTAAGCCATCGTCATCAAAATCCGCTTCACTCAACTTGCGTGGCTTCTTTTTCACTTCAGCATTTTCTGCTAAATCATTTACGTCCTGCGTTGAACCTTCAGAATGTGTATCTTCTAATTTGTCTTGACCTTGTTCTTCTGTTAAGGATTTAACTTCTTCATTTTCTTTATTTGTTGCAAACTTATCTTTTAAGCGTTTAAAAAAGCTCATTATTGCTCCTCCTTCAACACATCATCTATTGTATTTAAATTCACACTCACAAGTTTAGTAACACCTGATTCTTGCATTGTTACGCCGTATAACCTATCTGCAAATTCCATTGTTCCTTTACGGTGTGTAATAACAATGAATTGTGTTTCGTCTGATAACTCATTTAAATATTTTGCGTATCTAATAACATTTGCTTCATCTAGTGCAGCTTCAACCTCATCTAATATAACAAAAGGTGCAGATCTTACTTTTAAAATTGCAAATAGTAAAGCAATAGCAGTTAATGCACGCTCACCACCACTCAGTAACGATAAATGTTGCAACTTTTTACCCGGTGGTTGTACCACAATATCAATACCAGCTGTTAAATAATCGGCTTCAGTTAATTGCAAATCTGCATCGCCTCCACCAAACAATTGTTTGAACACAGCTGTAAAATGTCCTTGAATAGCATGGAAAGTTTCTTTAAATCTTTCAGTAACCTCTTGATCCATTTCACTTATAATTTGCTCTAATGTTTCTTTAGCTTTACGAAGATCTGTACGTTGTTCACTTAAAAATGTATAACGTTCATTTAACTCTTCAAATTGTTCAATTGCATTTAAGTTTACAGGACCTAGTTCATCAATCGACATCTTCATTAACTTAACTTTTTTACGTAATGCGTCAATCGATTCATCACTCGTATATTCAGATTTCGCACGTTCAACAGTCAATTGATATTCATCATTTAAATGATCTATCGCATGATGAATTAATACATCTAGCTTTGATTGTTCAGCTTTAATATCTTGGTAGTGATTTTCGATAGCTAAAATATCTTGGTGACAAACTTGTAGTTTAGCTTCTTGCGCATCGATTTGTTCATTCAACTCAATACGTTGTTGTTTCAATTTATCTAATTCATCAGATAAGCGTGTTCTCGTTTCTTGTTGACCATTAATTTGATCTTTAATATTTTGAAAAGCTTGTTCGCCCATCACTTCATCCGAATTAAAGAATGCAATTTTTTCTTTAACATCTTTTAATTGATGTTTAGTTTGTTGATTTTGATTATTTAATCGATCTATTGTCTGTTGTTGTGTTTTAATACGCTCTTTAACCACAGCAAGATCAGATTGTTTCTGATGTAAGGTTTGTTGTGTTTTAGTAACGCTTTCCTTACCTTCTTTAGAAAGTTTTGTGTAGCGTTCAATTTCATCTTCTAGTCGTTTTAAAGATGCTTTAATACTTTCTAGATAAGTTTCTTTTTCACTCAAAGTTTGTCGACTTTTGTCACTCGTATAACCATCATTTTTTTCAAATTCGAATTCTTCATGATCATTTTTTATTTGTGTTTCTTGTGTAGTTAATCTATCGAGCTCCATTTCAAAATGATGCACTTGCTCTTTAAGTGTATTATGCTTTTGACTTTTTTCAAAATACAGTTCACTTAATTGATCACTTTTTATCTTCAACTCTTTAAATTGTTGTTCAAATGATTCTGTTTGACGCAAGTAATCTTCTAATTGGTGTCTCATTGTTGTCAACTCGTCTTTTTGAGACAGAATACTTTTTGACTTACGAGCGCCACCACCAGTCATAGAACCACCAGGATTTACAATATCACCTTCCAAAGTAACAATACGAGTTCGATATTTAATCGCACGTGCCAATTCATTTGCATGCTTTAAATGATCAACGATAATCGTATTACCTAATAAATTCCCGATAATATTTTGATATTCTGGTGCTACTTTAACTGCTTCCGAAGCAATGCTAATAAATCCGTTTGCCTCTTTAGCAATAGATTTAATATCAGTCGCTACCACTCTACTCTGTATAACATTTAATGGTAAAAACGTCGCACGACCTAAATTACGTTCTTTTAAAAATTGAATAGCCTGGCGTCCATCTTTTTCTGAATCTACAATGACATGTTGTAATGAAGCACCTAATGCTGTTTCAATTGCCTGAGTTAATTTAGATGGCACATCAATAATTTCCGCAACTGCACCATGAATACCCTTTAATTCTTTATTTTTAGCTTTCAAAATATGTTTGACGCCATTGAAAAAATAAGTGTATTCTTCCTCTTGCGTTGCCAAACTATCAATACGTGTTTTCATTTTTTCGGTATATCGATATGCTTGATACAATTTCTCTTCGTATTCATTTTGTGCTTTTTTTGTATCAGTGAGATCTTTTTCTATATTTTTAATTTCTTTATCTACAGTAGAAAGTTCTTTGTTGGTCTGTTGATATTCTTTTTTAGTCGTTTTTATTTGACCCTGAATATCTTTCAATTGCTCAAAAACTTCAACTAACCGAGAATCTAGTCTTGATTTTTTAGCCTCATTCTCTTCTATAGTATGCTTTAAAAAACGAATATCATTGTTAACATCTGATTGCTCTGACATTAATGTATAGTATTCGTTTTTAATTTCTTCCAATTTTTCATCATGTGCTTCGTCTGAAACATATAGTTGTTCTTCAAGTTCACGAATGACAGCATTGAGTTCTTTTTGTTTACTTTTCAGAGACTTATAAGTATCTTGAGCTTCAGAAATCTCATTTGATATATTTTCTAAAAGCTCCATTAAATTTTCTTGTTCTTCTTCATATCGTGCATTTGTTTCAGATTGATTTTTCTTACGTTCTTCTAAAACATTTAATTGTCCCGTATATTTTTCAAAGGCTTCCGTAGCTTTTACTAATTGATAATTAAGCGATTCAACATCATTA